>Ga0268362_100090_pt1 | contig 26521 bp, 25 predicted proteins | sample MetcocultureR2M_FD_197214 | JGI IMG/M metagenome (GOLD analysis project Ga0268362, IMG submission 197214) | Soil microbial communities from Anza Borrego Desert, Southern California, United States - Methanotrophic co-culture R2-M | ecosystem: Environmental > Terrestrial > Soil > Desert | place... | reverse complement strand
CGCCAGCAGCAGCTGCTGGCGCGGGTCGCCGAGCACGGTGGCGATGCGCTCGGCGGCCTCGTCGCGGGTGCAGGGATAGCCGAGCAGGTCGAGCAGGCGGGCGACGTCGCTGGCGTCGCCGATCGCGGCGGCGCGGATCCGCGGCGGCGGCAGGAGCGCGTCCGCCGCCACCGCCGTCAGCGGGTGCCGTACAGGACGACGGTCTTGCCGCGCGCGTGCAGCACGCCGTCGGCCTGCAGCTTCTTCAGCACGCGGCCGGCCATCTCGCGCGAGCAGCCGACCAGGCGCGCCAGTTCCTGGCGCGAGACGCGCAGCTGGGTGCCCTGCGGATGGCTCATCGCCTCCGGCTCGCGGGTCAGGTCGTGCAGGGTGCGCAGGATGCGGTCGGTGACGTCGAGGAAGGCCAGCCGCCCGGCCTTGCGGCTGGTGTCGAGCAGGCGCCGCGAGAGCTGCACGCCGATCGCGTACAGCAGACGCGTCGCGTCCGCCTGCAGCGGGCCCTCGAACAGCTGGTACATGCGCTCGTAGCTGATCTCGGCGAGCTCGCACTGGGTGCGCGTGCGCAGGATCACCTCGCGCCGGTCGGACTCGATGAACAGGCCCATCTCGCCGACGAACTCGCCGACGCCGAAGTAGCCGAGCACCAGCTCGCGACCGTCGTCTTCCTCGGTGATGATGCTGGTCGAGCCGCTGACCACGTAGTAGAGCGTGCCGGCCGGATCGCCCGGGCGGAACACGTCGGTGCGCGGCGGATAGCGGCGGCGATGGCAGTAGCCGAGGAAGCGGTCGATCGCCGCCGCGTCGGGGGCCAGGGGACTGGTCGGCCGGCGGTGCACACCGTGCAGGGCCGGGAGGTAATGGGGTGCGGGCGCGGGCATGCGGCAAGAGTAGGCGGTCACAGCCTCGCGGGCAAACGTGACCCCGGCCACCCCCCTTCCACGCCACATGCCGCATAATCGCGCCCCTTCGCCGCCGACCGGACCAACGCCCGTGGTCAAGCCACTGCCGCGCCTGAAGCTCCAGGGCTTCAACAACCTGACCAAGGCGCTGTCGTTCAACATCTACGACGTCTGCTACGCGGTCTCCGAAGAGCAGCGCCAGCGCTACATCGAGTACATCGACGAGGCCTACAACGCCGACCGCCTGACCCAGATCCTGAGCGACGTGGCCGAGATCATCGGCGCCAACATCCTCAACATCGCCCGCCAGGACTACGACCCGCAGGGCGCGTCGGTGACGATCCTGATCAGCGAGCAGCCGGTGATCGACAAGGCCCATGCCAAGGGCGTGATCTCCGACGCGGTGGTCGCGCACATGGACAAGTCGCACATCACCGTGCACACCTACCCGGAGACCCATCCGCAGCACGGCATCGCTACTTTCCGCGCCGACATCGACGTGGCGACCTGCGGCGTGATCTCGCCGCTGAAGGCCCTGAACTACCTGATCGAGAGCCTCGAGTCCGACATCGTCGTCATGGACTACCGGGTGCGCGGCTTCACCCGCGACATCAAGGGCAAGAAGCACTACATCGACCACAAGATCAATTCGATCCAGGACTTCCTGGCCAAGAACATCCGCTCGCGCTACGAGATGTTCGACGTGAACGTGTACCAGGAGAACATCTTCCACACGAAGATGCACCTGAAGGACTTCGACCTCGACAACTACCTGTTCGAGGAGAAGGCCAAGAACCTCTCGTTCAAGGACCGGATGAAGATCGAGGCGCTGCTCAAGCGCGAGATCGAGGAACTCTTCCACGGCCGCAACCTGGTCGAGTAGGGTTTTCCCGCGCACGAAAAAGCGGCCGCCCGGCCGCTTTTTTATTTTTGGCTCCCGTCTCCCGTCTCCCGTCTCCCGTCTCCCGTCTCCCGTCTCCCGTCTCCCCGCTCACACCCGGTAGGCGACCGTCTTCATCAGCCTCGACGCCGCCGCCATCAGCGTCGGCATTGGTGGCGGCAGCACCCGCGCGCCATGCGCTTGGGCGTTGTCGGCGTGGCGGGCCTCGTCGGCCTTCATCGTCTCCAGGATCGCGCGGCTGCGGGCGTCTTCGGCCGGCAGCTGGCGCAGGTGGTCGTCGAGGTGGGCCTCGACCTGGCGCTCGGTCTCGACCACGAAGCCGAGGTTCCAGCCGTCCCCGCGCAGGCCGGCCGCGGCGCCGATCGCGAAGCTGCCGGCGTACCACAGCGGGTTGAGCAGGCTCGGGCGGCTGTCCAGCTCGCGCAGGCGGTCGGCGCACCAGGCCAGGTGATCGGTCTCCTCCTGGGCGGCGGCCAGCAGCCCGGCGCGGGTGCCGGGGTCGCGGGCGACCGCGGCCTGGCCGACGTACAGGGCCTGGGCGCAGACCTCGCCGACGTGGTTGACCCGCATCAGGCCGGCGGCATGGCGGCGGCCGGCGTCGTCGAGCACCACCTCGGGCGCGCCGGCGCCCGGGTTCGGCCGTTCGGCGCGGGGGCTGCCTAAGACGGTATCCAGCGCGTTCTGCGCGCCGTCGAGCAGGCGGTCCAGGGCGGTGAGGCGGCGGGCGGGCATGGCGGTTCCGGTCGGGCAGGGCAGGGGGTGGCGGGCGCACGCCAGTTTAAGGCGCCGGCCGGCCCCGCTGCGTGCGCCCCGGGCCCCCGCGCACAGGGCCGGTTGCGATGGCAGCGGCCCGTTGCTATGATTCCGCTTCTTTGCTCCGCCCATCGCGTGGCGACGTTCCCTGCCCGGCCCCACGGCCCCGCCCCGGAACCAGCCCGACAAGGTACCGACCGACCCGCCATGAAGACTTTCAGCGCCAAGAACGAGACCGTCCAGCGGGACTGGTACCTCGTCGATGCCGAGGGCAAGACCCTGGGCCGCCTCGCCTCCGAGATCGCGCGCCGCCTGCGCGGCAAGCACAAGCCCGTCTTCACCCCGCACGTGGACACCGGCGACTACATCGTCGTGGTCAACGCGGAGAAGGTCGCGGTCACCGGCAACAAGCTGCAGGACAAGATGTACCACCGCTTCACCGGGTACGTCGGCAACCTGAAGTCGGAGAACCTCGCCCAGGCGCTGGAGCGCCACCCGGAGCGCGTGATCGAGATCGCGGTCAAGGGCATGCTGCCGAAGAATCCGCTCGGCCGCGCCATGTACCGCAAGCTCAAGGTCTACAAGGGCGCCGAGCACCCGCACGCCGCCCAGCAGCCGCAGCCGCTCGAGATCTAAGGTAACCACATGGCAACCCAGCAGAATTACGGCACCGGCCGCCGCAAGTCCTCCACCGCCCGCGTGTTCCTGCGCAAGGGCAGCGGCGCCATCACCATCAACGATCGCTCGATCGACGACTTCTTCGGCCGCGAGACCGCGCGCATGATCGTGCGCCAGCCGCTCGAGCTGACCCAGTCGACCGACAAGTTCGACGTGAAGGTCACCGTCGAAGGCGGCGGCACCACCGGCCAGGCCGGCGCGATCCGCCTCGGCATCGCCCGCGCGCTGGTCGAGTACGACGAGTCGCTGAAGACCGAGCTGCGCAAGGCCGGGTTCATGACCCGCGACGCGCGCGAGGTCGAGCGCAAGAAGGTCGGCCTGCACAAGGCCCGCCGCGCGACCCAGTTCTCCAAGCGTTAATCGTCGCGCTGGGACGCACGCGCGTCCCGGCGTTACAATCCGCCTCATAGCCCCGTCGCCAAGCGGTAAGGCACCTGACTCTGACTCAGGCATTCGGTGGTTCGAATCCATCCGGGGCTGCCATACCAGGCTGCGATGCAGCCGCCCGAAGACCCGCCTCGCGCGGGTCTTCGCGTTTCCGAAGCCAGGGTTCAGAGGCAAGGCCGGGAGGCCACCATGGTCGCCAGTTTCCCCCCGCCGGCCGTCCCGCCGGACACCGCACACCGGCAGTTGCGCGAGCGCGGCTACGCGGTGCTTTCGGCGGACGGGACCGCCGCGGTGTGCGGGTGCGCGCCGGCCGCGCTGCAGGCGCTGGCGCCGTCCTGGGATGCGCTGGAGCCCGACGCCCACCTGCGCGACGGCGGGCGCTACCGGCGGCGGCGCCACGCCTGCTTCGTGGTCGAGGGCGATGCGCTGACGCAGGCGCCGCACCGCGCGCACTGGCAATCGGTCGAATACAACGCGCTGCACGGCGGCATGCACCGCTGGTTCGAACCGGTGCGGCCGGAGACGGTCGCCGCGCCCGCCTGGGGCGCGCTGCTGCGCGGCTTCGGCGCGCTGTTCGCGCAGGTGCGCGCCGTCCCGCGCTGGTACGTGGAGGCGCACCAGTTCCGGATCGACACCGAGGGCGGCCTCGGGCGACCGACGCCGGAGGGCGCGCACCGCGACGGCGTGGACTTCGTCGCCGTGCTGCTGGTCGCCCGCGCCGAAATCAAGGGCGGCGAGACCCGGGTGTTCGCCGCCGACGGCCCGGCCGGCGAGCGCTTCACCCTCGCCGAGCCGTGGTCGGCGCTGCTGCTGGACGACACCCGGGTCATCCACGAGTCCACCCCGATCCAGCCGCTGGCCGGCCACGGCCACCGCGACACCCTGGTGCTGACCTACCGCGCCGGCGCGTTCCAGGGGGACGAGACGCGCTAGGCAGATGCCCTATCGGCATCTGCCGCGTCTCGTCCGCCCGGCCATGGATGGCCGGGCTGGGCGATCCGGAGGGAAGTCGCAGCGCCATGGACGGCAACGCGTAAGCGGCCGGTCGCCGCAACGATAACCACGCCGCCTCGTTACAATCGAAACCATCGATTCGCACGAGAAGCGCTCCCGATGAAGCTCGGATCCCTCAAGGAAGGCGGCCGCGACGGCACCCTGATCGTCGTCTCCCGCGACCTGTCGCGCGCGGTCCGCGCCGACGCCGTCGCGCCGACCCTGCAGCGCGCGCTGGAGGACTGGTCGAACCTCGCGCCGCGCCTCAACGCGCTGTCCGACGCGCTCAACGCCGGCCAGGCGGCGGACGCCTTCGACCTCGACCCGGCGCAGCTGGCCGCGCCGCTGCCGCGTGCCTACGAATTCGTCGACGGCAGCGCCTACCTGCCGCACGTCGAGCGCGTGCGCCGCGCGCGCGGCGCGGAAGTGCCGGCGAGCTTCTATACCGACCCGCTCATGTATCAGGCGACCAGCGCCGGCTTCCTCGGCCCGCGCGATCCGGTGCGGGTGGCCAGCGAGGACTACGGCATCGACCTGGAGGCCGAAATCGTGGTCGTCACCGACGACGTGCCGATGGCGGTGACGCCGGCGCAGGCCGCCGGCCACATCCAGCTGGTCGGGCTGGTCAACGACGTCTCGCTGCGCAACCTGATCCCGGCCGAGCTGGCCAAGGGTTTCGGCTTCCTGCAGTCCAAGCCGCGCTCGGCGCTGAGCCCGGTGTTCGTGACGCCCGACGAGCTCGGTGACGCCTGGCGCGGCAGCAAGTTGCACCTGCCGCTGGTGACCCACGTCAACGGCGAATGGTTCGGTGCGCCGGAGGCCGGCGTGGACATGCAGTTCGACTTCGCCCAGCTGGTCGCGCACGCGGCGAAGACGCGGCCGCTGTCGGCCGGCGCGATCGTCGGCTCCGGCACGATCGCCAACCAGGACACGTCGCTCGGCGCGTCCTGCTTCGCCGAGCGCCGCACCGTGGAGACCCTCGAGCACGGCAAGCCGCTGACGCCCTTCCTGAAGTTCGGCGACCGCATCCGCATCGAGATGCTCGACGGCGAAGGACGCAGCATCTTCGGCGCGATCGAGCAGCGGATCGAAGCGCAGCCGGCGCCCGGGGCATGAGCGGGACCGATCCCGCGACCGGCGGTCTTCCGCTGCCGGTCCGCCCCGGCTAAGGTGCGGCGAACACCGCGGTGGCGCGGGGGGAGCGGACGGTGACCGACCGGTTGTGCCTGTACTCGTACTGGCGGTCCAGCGCCGCCTATCGCGTGCGCATCGGCCTCAACCTGAAGGGGTTGAGCTACGAGACGGTGCCGGTGCACCTGCTGCGCGACGGCGGGGAACAGCATTCGGACGCTTTCCGCGAGGCCAACCCGCAACAGCTGGTGCCGGTGCTGCAGCACGGCCAGCGCATGCTCCGGCAGTCGCTGGCGATCCTCGAGTACCTGGACGAGATGTGGCCGCAGCCGCCGCTGCTGCCGGCCACCGCGCGCGAACGCCAGCGGGTACGCGCGCTGGCCCAGCTGGTCGCCTGCGACATCCATCCGCTCAACAACCTGCGCGTGCTGCAGTACTTCGAGCGCGACTGGGGCGTGCCGCAGCCCGAGCGCGAGGTCTGGGTCAAGCACTGGATCGCGGAGGGCTTCGAGGCGCTGGAGGCGATGCTCGCCGACCATCCGTCCACCGGCCTGTTCTGCGACGGCGACGTGCCGAGCCTGGCCGACTGCTGCCTGATCCCGCAGGTCTACAACGCGCGCCGTTTCGCGATGGACCTGTCGCGCTACCCGAACATCGCGCGGATCGAGGACGCCTGCCTGGCGTTGCCCGCCTTCGACGAGGCCCGCCCCGAGCGCCAGCCGGACGCGCCGGCCGCGGCCTGAGCCGCGTCGGGACGGTCGCGGAAAGGGTGCCGGCCGGGCGCGCGCCCGGCGTCGCGTCAGTGGGTTTCGGTGCCGGCGCCGAACACGTCCGCGTAGGGATCGTGCTCGCCGGTCGCGCCCTCGGACAGGCGGAACTTGAGCGCCAGGCCCTCGCGCGAATCGGCCGCGCGCAGCGCCTGCTCCTTCTCGATCTTGCCTTCCTTGTACAGCCGGAACAGGCACTGGTCGAAGCTCTCCATGCCCGATTCCAGCGATTCCTCCATCGCCTGCTTGATCTCGTGGACCTGGCCGCGGCGCAGCAGGTCGCGGATCATCGGCGTGTTGATCAGCACTTCGCACGCCGGCAGCCGGCGGCCGTCGGTGCCGACCACCAGGCGCTGCGAGACCACCGCCTGCAGGTTCAGGGCGAGGTTCATCAGCACGTTCTTGTGCGCGCCCTCGGGGAAGAAGTTGAGGATGCGCTCGATCGTCTGGTCGGCGTTGTTGGAGTGCAGGGTCGCCAGGCAGATGTGGCCGGTTTCGGCGAAGGCGATCGCCGCCTCCATCGTGGTCGCGTCGAGGATCTCGCCGATCAGGATCACGTCCGGTGCCTCGCGCATCGCGTTCTTCAGCGCGTTGTGGAAGGCGTGGGTATCCAGGCCGACCTCGCGCTGGTTGACCAGCGACTTCTTGTGCTTGTGCAGGTACTCGATCGGATCCTCGATGGTGAGGATGTGGCCGGCCGAGTTGGTGTTGCGGTAGTCGATCATCGATGCCAGCGTGGTCGACTTGCCCGAGCCGGTCGAGCCGACGATCAGGACCAGCCCGCGCGGCGCCATGATGATGTCCTTGAGCACCTGCGGCAGCTGCAGTTCCTCGATCGAGGGGATGGTGCTGCGGATCGCGCGGATCACCATGCCGACCTCGCCGCGCTGCTTGAACACGTTGACGCGGAAACGGCCGGAGTCGGGCATCGAGATCGCCATGTTCATCTCGAGGTCGCGCTCGAAGTCGGGGACCTGGCCCTCGTCCATCAGCGAGTAGGCGATCTTCTTGACCATGCCCGCCGGCAGGCCGGTGTTGCCCAGCGGATGCAGCTTGCCCTCGACCTTGATGTGCACCGGCGCGCCGGTGGTGAGGAACATGTCGGAGGCGTTCTTCTCCGTCATCAGCTTGAGGAAATAGCCGATATCCATCCGGTGACCCCTGTGCGTCGTGCTACCGTTTGCGGCGCGATCGGCCGCCCTGCGCCGCGCGAAAAGACGCTTCCGCCACGGCTCACCCTATGAACGCAAGCTTCGCATACTTCCGTCCGGGCCTGCTGGCCGCACTGCTCGTTTCCGTGCTCGCCGCGTGCGCGACGCTGCCGCCCCCGACCTCCGAGCTGGCCGCCGCGCAACAGGCGGTGGCGCGGGCCGGCCAGGCCGACGCCGACCAGTACGCTTCCGCCGCGATCGCCCGCGCCCGCGACGAATTGTCGCGCGCGCAGGCGGCGATGGCCGCCGGCCGCGACGCCGACGCGCGCGGCCTGGCCAACCTCGCCGCCGCCGATGCCGACCTCGCCCACGCGCGCAGCCGCGCCGCCAGCCTGGTCGCCGACGTGCGCCAGCGCGAGGCCGAGATCGCCGGCCTGCGCCAGCGCCTGCAACTGCCCGCCGACGAGGCGCCCGGGGAAGCCCTCGTCGCCGAGCTGGCGGACGCCGCCGGTGGCGAGGACACCGCCGCGGTGCCGGCCGATCCGGCCGCGCTCGCCGGCCGCCTGCAGGCCATGGACGCCGATCCGCGCTTCGCCGGTGCGGCCGCCTACGAGCGCCTGCGCGCGCAGCAGGCGCTGGACGCCGCCACGGCCGCGCGCGGCAAGGCGCGCGACGCCGCGCTCGCGGTGGCCGCGCGCCGGGTCGCCACCGCCGGCCTGGCCGCCCGCGGCGAACTGGTCGCCGGGCAGCTGGGCATGCTGGACCGGACCCGGACCGAACTGCTGCTCGAGGCCAGCCGGCAGGACGCCGAGCGCGCCCGCCAGGAAGCCGAACGCCTGCGCCTGCAGGCGCAGATCCAGGCCGAGGAGGCCGCGCGCCTGCGCGCCAGCGTCGATGCCGAGGCCAGCGCCCGCCAGCAGGCCGAGGAGGTGCTCGGCGACGTCGCCAGCGCGCAGGCCGCGAAGCTCGCCGCCGCCCGCGAGAAGGAAGCCGCGCTGGCCCGGCAGGAGGCCGAACTGCTCGCCGGCGGCAAGCTGCCGCCGTCGCGCAGCGCCGCGGGCGGGGAGGTCTTCACCCTCGCCGGGGACGCCTTCGCCTCCGGCAGCGCCCGCCTGTCCGGCGGCGCTTCCGCCAGCCTGCGCGCGCTCGCGGCCTACCTGGGGCAATCGAAGGCGGCAATCCGGGTCGACGCCTACACAGATTCGCAGGGCGAGGAGGACGCCAACCTGGCGCTGTCGCGCCGGCGCGCGGAGGCGGTGCGCCAGGCGCTGGTCGCGGGCGGCGTGGCGGCCGGCCGGATCCAGGCCGAGGGCCGCGGCGAGGCGGATCCGGTGGCCGACAACACGACCGCCATCGGGCGCGCCAGGAACCGTCGGGTGGAGATCGCCGTTTCGCAAAAATAGCAGGCGAGTCAACGGTTTGCGTCCGTCGCGCGGCAGGCGCCTGGCGCCTGCCCGCCGCCCATCGGATCGCCCTTGCGCGGGCTTGCCGGGCCCGGTGGGGAGGAGTAGGGTCGGTCTTACCGGCACAGCGCCGTGCCGGCTACCGGACCACGCGATGACGGACGCAATCGAGCCACCCGAGCATGCCGCAGCGCGCCCCGCGCGCGCTGCCGCCGGGCCCGGCATTCCGCCGCCGTGGATCCCGATCGACCCACCTCAACGCCCCGCGCCAGCCGGCCGGGGCGTTGTGTTTTTGCGCTCAGGAGGATTCCATGTTCGAAGGGCAACCCCAGGCGGAGCTTGACGCGCTGATGCAGGCCAACCCCGAGTTCAGGCAGCTCTACCGGCGACACAAGGAACTCGACAAGAAGGTGCTGGACGCCGAACTCGGCGTGCTGCCGGTCGACGACATCACCCTGACCCAGATGAAGCGCGAGAAACTCCACGCCAAGGATCGCCTCGCGTCGCTGTTCGACGCGCTCCAGCATTGACTTGCCCACGGGCGGCGGCGGCCTCCTCGTCGGCCGTCGCCGCCCGTGATGCAACCGCCCCCCGGCCCGCCGCGCGCGGGCCTTTTCGTGCGTGGCGCGGCCGGCGCCTGACTTCGCCCGGCCCAGCCGCGATAATCGCGGTTCCGGCCTTCGCGGCCCCGCGAGCTCGCGCGCATGCCCATCCACCAATCCGTGCTCGAACTGGTCGGCAACACCCCGATCGTGCAGGCCCAGCGCCTGGACACCGGCCCGTGCACGCTCTACCTCAAGCTCGAGAGCCAGAACCCCGGCGGCTCGATCAAGGACCGCATCGGCCTGTCGATGATCGAAGCCGCGGAGCAGCGCGGCGACATTCGCCCGGGCGGCACCCTGGTCGAGGGCACCGCCGGCAACACCGGCATCGGGCTGGCGCTGGTCGCCCAGCAGAAGGGCTACAAGCTCATCCTGGTCGTGCCCGACAAGATGAGCCGCGAGAAGATCTTCAATCTCAAGGCGATGGGCGCGCAGGTGGTGCTGACCCGCAGCGACGTCGCCAAGGGCCACCCCGACTACTACCAGGACCTCGCCGAGCGGATCGCGCGCGAGACCCCGGGTGCCTACTTCATCAACCAGTTCGGCAACCCCGACAACCCGGCCGCGCACGAGTTCGGCACCGGGCCGGAGATCCTGCGGCAGCTGGACGGTGACCTCGACGCGATCGTGTTCGGCTGCGGCAGCTCCGGCACCATGACCGGCCTGTCGCGCTGCTTCGCCAAGCTGTCGCCGAAGACCGAACTGATCCTCGCCGACCCGGTCGGCTCGATCCTCGCCCAGTACATCAACGAGGGGACGCTGAGCGACAAGTCCGCGAGCTGGATGGTCGAGGGCATCGGCGAGGACTTCCTGCCGTCGATCTCCGACTTCTCGAGGGTGAAGCAGGCCTACGCAATCTCCGACCGCGAAAGCTTCCTGACCGCGCGCGAGCTGCTGGAAAAGGAGGGCATCCTCGGCGGCTCCTCGACCGGCACCCTGCTCGCCGCCGCGCTGAAGTACTGCCGCGCGCAGACCACGCCGAAGAAGGTGCTGACGCTGGTGTGCGACACCGGCAACAAGTACCTGTCGAAGATGTACAACGACTACTGGATGCTGGACAACGGCTTCCTCGAGCGCGAGCAGCACGGCGACCTGCGCGACCTGATCCTGCGCCCGTACTCGCAGCGCGACACCGTGGTGGTGGGCCCCAACGACCTGCTGGTCACCGCCTGGCAGCGGATGAAGCTGTACGACGTGTCGCAGCTGCCGGTGATGGACGGCGACCGGATCGTGGGCATCCTCGACGAGTCCGACGCGCTGCTGCACGTCTACGGCGACGAGGCGCGCTTCCGCGACCCGGTCTCCACCGCCATGGTCAGCAAGCTCGACGTGCTGGACGTGAAGGCGCCGATCGAGGCCCTGCTGCCGGTGTTCGATCGCGGCCACGTCGCGATCGTGATGGACGGCGGCCGCTTCCTCGGCCTGATCACCCGCATCGACCTGCTGAACTTCCTGCGCCGGCGGGTGCAGTGACTCGGCGGCCGTTCCGCCACCGGACGCCGCCAAAGGACTGAATGCGCGGGGGCGCGCGGCGCGCCGATGCTAGAATCGGCCGCCATTTTCGTGGGTTGAGGACAATGGAAGACCACAACGGCGCCGGCGACGCGGGCGCGCAGCGGCGGGGCCTGGGCACCCTGGCGATCCACGCCGGGCAGGCGCCCGACCCCAGCACCGGCGCGGTCATGCCGCCGATCTACGCGACCTCGACCTACGCCCAGTCCAGCCCCGGCGTGCACCAGGGCTTCGAATACTCGCGCAGCCACAACCCGACCCGCTTCGCCTACGAGCGCTGCGCCGCGGCGCTGGAGGGCGGCAGCCGCGGCTTCGCCTTCGCCTCCGGGCTGGCCGCCACCTCGACTCTGCTGGAACTGCTCGACAGCGGCGACCACGTGGTCGCGATGGACGACCTGTACGGCGGCAGCTACCGGCTGTTCGAGCGCGTGCGCCGGCGCAGCGCCGGGCTGGATTTCAGCTTCGTCGACATGACCGATCCGGCGGCCTTCGAGGCCGCGATCAAGCCGAACACGAAGCTGGTCTGGATCGAGACCCCGACCAACCCGCTGCTGAAGATCGTGGATATCGCCGCGATCAGCGCGATCGCGAAGCAGCGCGGCCTGCTGGTCGCGGTCGACAACACCTTCGCCTCGCCGGCGGTGCAGCGCCCGCTCGAGCACGGCGCCGACCTCGTCATGCATTCCGCGACCAAGTACCTCAACGGCCACTCCGACATGGTCGGCGGCATGCTCGTGGTCGGCGACAGCGCCGAGCTCGGCGAGCAGCTGGCCTTCCTGCAGAACGCGGTCGGCGGCGTGCAGGGCCCGTTCGACAGCTTCCTCGCCCTGCGCGGGCTGAAGACCCTGCACCTGCGCATGCGCGCGCACTGCGACAACGCGCTGGCGCTGGCGCAGTGGCTGGACGCACACCCCGGGGTCGAGAAGGTGCTGTACCCGGGGTTGCCGTCGCACCCGCAGCACGCGCTGGCGAAGCGGCAGATGCACGGCTTCGGCGGCATCGTTTCGGTCTACGTCAAGGGCGGCCTCGACGCCGCGCGCCGCTTCTGCGAGCGCACCGAGCTGTTCACCCTCGCCGAGTCGCTCGGCGGCGTTGAGAGCCTGGTCAACCATCCCGCGATCATGACCCACGCCTCGATCCCGCCCGAGCGTCGCGCGCGCATCGGCGTCACCGACAACCTGGTGCGCCTGAGCGTGGGCGTGGAGGACGTGGTGGATTTGCAGGCCGACCTGGCCGCGGCACTGGCCTGAGGCACCCGCGCATGGAACGCGCCCTGTCCGCGCCCGCCGCCGGCGACGCGCCGATGCAATCGCTGTTGCGCGACCTCGTCGCCAGCCTGCGCAACCCGGAATTCTGGGCGCTGTCGAGCTGGCTCGACATCGTCGTGCGCAACCGCCAGTCGCGCCTGGGCATCTTCTGGCTGATGGCGCCGGCCCTGGTCTACATCTGGGGCATGGGCGCGTTCTTCGCCGCGCTCGCATCGCAGCCGCTGGCGTCCTTCGTCAGCTACGTGGCGGTCGGCTACCTCGTGTTCCGGGTGATCAGCAGCGCCATCATCGACTCGACCAGCGCGTTTTCGGGCGGCGCGTCCTTCATCCTCGACGGCCACCTGCGCCTGACCGACTTCGTGCTGCGGGTGGTGTCGACCGCGATGTTCAACTTCGCGGTATCGCTGCCGGTGGCGGCGGTCGCGCTGGTGCTGTCGCCCGACGTGCACTGGCAGGGGCTGGGGCTGGCGCTGGTGACGCTGCCGGTGGTGGTGGCCAACGCGATCTGGGTCGGGGTGGTGTTCGCGCTGGCCGGTGCGCGCTTCCCGGACATGAAGCACCTGGTCGGCAACATCTTCATGTTCGCCTTCCTGCTCACCCCGATCATCTGGCACGCGGACGCAATGCCGGCCGGCAGCCTGCGCGGCACCCTGGCCCGGCTCAACCCGCTGTACCACATGGTCGAGCTGGTGCGCGCGCCGATCCTCGGCCAGCCGATCAGCCACCACACCCTGGCCTACCTGGCGGTCATGACCCTCGGCGGCTGGCTGCTGGCGATGCTGGCCTACCGCCGCTACGCGCGCTACGTGCCGCTGTGGATCTGACATGAGCGTCCACATCCGCCTCGACAAGGTCTCGCTCGCGGTGCCGCTGTACGTGCAGCCGGAACGGCGCGTGCGCAGCTGGGCCGGCATGCTGCTGGGCGCGGCCTTCGACCCGCCGCGCCGCGTCTACGCCAACATCCTGCAGGACATCAGCTTCGAGGCCGGCGACGGCGACCGCGTCGCCATCCTAGGCCGCAACGGCGCCGGCAAGTCGACCCTGCTGCGCGTGCTCAACCGGGTCTACCGCCCGACCAGCGGCAGCCTCAGCGTCGAGGGCAGCTGCCAGGCGCTGCTGAACATGTCGCTGGGCTTCAACCCCGACGCCACCGTGCGCGAGAACGTGTTTCTGCGCGGCACGGCGATGCGCATCCGCGCGTCCAGCCTGCGCGACAAGATCGATCCGATCCTCGAGTTCGCCGGGTTGCAGGAGAAGTCCAGCCACCGCCTGCGCACGCTCTCGAGCGGCCAGAAGATGCGGCTCGGCTTCGCGATTTCCACCAGCGTCCAGCACGACATCATCCTGATGGACGAATGGGTGGGCGCCGGCGACTCCGCGTTCATGGCCAAGGCCAAGGCGCGCATGCTCGACCACATGGGCGGCAGCCGGATCGTGATGCTCGCCAGCCACAGCGTCGGCCTGCTGCGCGCCATCTGCAACAAGGGCATCGTGCTCGAGCAGGGCCAGCTGGTGCACGCCGGCGACATCGGCTCGGCGCTGGCGGCCTACCACGAACTGATGGAAAGCCTGCGCGGCGACGAGGGCGCGATGGCCGAGGGCGGCCAGCTGGTCTACGGCTGCGCCGAGAAGATCGCGTTCGAGGGCGGCAGCGTCCGGGTCGAGGGCTGGCTGACCAGCACCAGCGGCGAGCCCGCGTGCGGATTGGCGCTGGAAGTGGCCGGCGTGCGCTATCCCGCGCTCGAACTCTCGCGCCACCTCCGGCCCGACGTCATGCGCCACTTCGGCCTGCGCGACCGCGCCTGCGGCTTCCACGCACGCTTCGAGGTCCCGCACGTCGGCGCGCTGCCCGAGCTCGGCCGCGACCTGCAGGTGCTCGGCGGCATGCAGGCCGACCAGGCCCTCTCGCCGCTGCGCATCGCCCCTGCCATTGCCGCCGCCCTGCGCGGCGCCGCCTGAGTCCCGCATGAGCCAGTACCAGTCCTTTCCCGACGCCGCCGGCGACTCGCGCACGCTGGAGAAGCTCAAGCTGCTGCGGCTTCCCTCCCTGGCCGGGAAGCGCTTCCTCGACGTCGGCTGCAACGAGGGCTTCTTCTGCGGTTACGCCGCCTTCGACGGCGCATCACGTTCGGTCGGGCTGGACGCGTCGGCGCTGTTCGTGACCCGCGCCAGGCAGCGCTTCCCGGGCTGCGAGTTCCTGCAGCAGGATTGGCAGCACGTCCCGGAGGGGCCGTTCGACGTCATCCTGCTCGCGTCCGCCCTGCACTACGCCGATGACCAGCCGGCACTGGTCGAGCGGCTGGTGGAGCGACTGGCGCCCGACGGGGTGCTCGTCCTCGAACTCGGCATCATCTCGTCGCCCGAGGCGAAGTGGGTGAAGGTCAAGCGCGGGATCGACGAGCGGTTCTTCCCGACCATGGCGAAGGTGCGCGAGATGCTCGCGGGCTACGCCTGGAAATGGCTCGGGCCGAGCGTGCAGCAGGACGGCGACCCGGTCGCCCGCCACGTGATCCACGTGAGCAGGCTGCGCCCCGTCGCGTACCTGATGATGCAGCCGCCCTCGTACGGCAAGTCGACCATCGCCAAGTCCCTGTTCGCCCGCGCGGGCGTGACGGTGGTCGCGGGGGATGAGGTCGTCAGGCGCATCGCCACCGGCGAGCAGGACGCCCCCGCGGGGCTGCGCGACGCCGTGCGCGCGGACTATTCGCCGTTCCGCATCGACGAGACCGTCCGCACGCTGTTCGCCGACGGGCACGCGCAGGCGCTGGTCGCGGCCTGGCTGGACGAGGCGGGCCCCGGCGACTTCGCGCTGGACGCCTACGTTCCCGAGTCGGCACATGCCGGCGTCGAGGACGCATTGCGGCGCGCCGGCTACATGCCCGTGGCAATGCGCTGGGATCGCGTCGGCGCGCCGCTGCCGTCCGCGGACGACGCCGGGCGGCAGGCAACGGCCTACTACCGCGCGCTCGCCGGTGGGGATGGCACGGCACCTGCGCCGGGCGCCGCGCCGCGGATGGCGGGCACCGGATTCGTGGACGACGCCTCCATGGTGGGCGATCGCCTGATCCTCCGTGGCTGGGCGGTTTCCGCAGACGGCATCTTGCCGCGACTGTTGCAGGTGCGTGTGGGCGCGTGCAAGCATCTGGTGGAGACGTTCGAACGCCAGAACCGGCCCGACGTGCAACGGCACCTCGGCCTGGCCGACCCGCGCTGCGGCTATGTCGCCAGCGTGCCGCTCGCCACGGCCGGCGCCGACCCGGAACTGCTGGAGGGCCTCGAGGTCAGGGCGGGCGACACGGCCGCGGCCCTGGGCCCGCCGCTGGCGTTCTCCGCCCCGCTGCTGCGGCGACTGCAGGCGGGCAAGCCATGACCGCGGGCGCGCCGGACGTCGACGGCCGGGGAGCCGTCGCGCCGCACACACCGCGACGGGAGGGGTAGAAGCGTGCAAATCCTCGTTCTGGGCATGCACCGTTCCGGTACGTCGGCGCTTGCGCGCCTGCTCAACCTGATGGGTGCGTATTTCGGCCCCGAAGGCATCGGCATCGGCGCCAACGAAGAGAACCCGAAGGGATTCTGGGAGCGCCGCGACGTCCGCGAATTGAACGACCTGCTCCTGCACGGCGCCGGGTGCGACTGGGATCGCGTCGCCGGGTTCGACGCCGACCGGGTGCCGCCTTCGGTGGTCGAGGAATTCGAGGCGCGGGCCGCGCGCCTGGTGCTGGCGATGGACGCGCAGCGACCGTGGTTCCTCAAGGAGCCGCGCCTGTGCCTGCTGCTTCCGTTCTGGCGCAAATTCCTGGAAGCGCCGGTAGCCGTGCACATCGTGCGCCACCCGCTGGAAGTCGCGGCGAGCCTGCGCAAGCGCAATGGCATGCCGGTGGACGTGGGCCTCACGCTGTGGGAGCGCTACCTGCGGTCCGCGATTGACGGGGCCGCCGGCCTGCCGTCCGCCGTGGTGTGCCACCGGAAGCTGATGCTGGATCCCTGGAGCGAAACCCGGTCCCTGTTCCGGGCGCTGGAGGAATGCGGCGTGCGCGGGCTGCGGCTGCCGGGCGAGGCCGAAGTGGCCGCGTTCCTGCGGCCCGAGCTGTACCGCGAGCGCGCCGGCCAGGACGCGGAGGCGGAGGCCGCGGCGGCGCCGCAGTTGGACCTGTACCGGCGATGGCTCGCCGGCGATGATCTGCGCGCGCTGCCCGACCCCGCCGCGGCGGAGCAGGCGCAGCGCATCCTCGCGGCGTACGAGTCGGGCCTGCCCGCGCTGGTTCCGCGCAGGTCCACCGACCCGGAAACCGTGCTCAAGGAGCGCATCGCCCAGCTGCAGGCGCAGTCGAAAGGCGACGCGAAGCGCTGGGGGGAGGCGGAAGCGAAATTCAGGGAGCGGATCGGCGCGCGCGAACAGGAAGCACGCACCTTGCGCGAGCGCGTGCAGGCGCTGGAAGGGCAGCTGCAGGCCCAGGCGCGGCGGTGGGACACCGCGCAGGAGACCATCGGCGGCCTGCGCGCTGAACTCCAGTCCGCGAAGGAGGCGCTCGCCGCGAAGGCCCAGGAAGCGGCGGCGACCCTGCGCAAGAACGAACGCTCGCTCGCCGCCAGGTTCCAGGAGACGGCGGCGCTGACCCGCCTGCTCATGGAGTCGGAGCATCGCGCGGAGCAGGCGCGCAACGCGTTGGACGACAGCCGGCGCGAACTGCAGCACGCCAGGGCCGAGCTCGGGGTCGTGCGAGGTCGGCTGGATGCGGTGCTCGGCAGCCGCGCCTGGCGGATCGCGACGGCGTGGAGGCGCCTGCGCAGGCCGCGCGGCCGCGCGCATGACGAGCGCGGCGCCCACCTAGACCTGCTGCGCGGCTCCCCCTACTTCGATCCCGCCTGGTACCTGCGGGCCTATCCCGACGTGGCCGCCAGCGGCATGGACCCGGCCGCGCACTACCTGGAGTTCGGCGGCTTCGAAGGGCGCGACCCGGGCCCCGCCTTCGATTCGGCGCGGTACGTCGAGCAGAATCCGGACGTGGCGGCGGCGGGGATGAACCCGCTGCTGCACTTCCTGCTGCACGGGCTGTCGGAAGGGCGTTCGCCGAAGTGACCGCGCGCTCCGGGACCATCGCGAAAGCAACGCCGGCCGGCGATCCGCCGCGCCCGGTCGACCTGCTGCGCGACTCGCCGCTGTTCGACCAGGCGTGGTACGCGCGCACCTTCCCCGACGTCGGCCTGCTCGGCATCGACCCGGTGGAGCATTACCTGCGCTACGGCGCGCGCATCGGCCGTTCGCCCGGACCCCTGTTCGACGGGCCGCGGTACCTGAAGGATTACCCGGACGTGCGCCGCGTCGGCGCCAACCCGCTGCTGCACTACCTCGAGCACGGGCGGCGCGAAGGCAGGATCGCGCGCCGGCTGGAGCGCGTCCCGGTCGGCGACCCGGAAGCCAGGCTGCGCGCCTTCGCGGATGCGGTGCTGCGCGACCCGCCCCAGCGCATGTTCGAGCGCTTCGACGTGGACACCGAGGAGGAATTCCTCGCCTGCCTGGAAGGCGTGCGCGCCGGCGGCGCGGCGCCATTCGTCAGCATCGTCATGCCGGTGCGCAACCGCAGCCGCCTGATAGGCCGCGCCATCCGCTCGGTCGTCGAACAGCTGCACGCCCAATGGGAACTGCTGGTCGTCGACGACGGCAGCACGGACGGCACGATCGCGGTGGTGGAGGAGTTCGCCGACCCGCGGATCCGGCTGTTCCGACAGGACCAGCGCGGGGTGAGCGCCGCGCGCAACGTCGGCCTGGCCGAGGCGCGCGGGGAGTGGATCTTCTACCTCGACTCGGACAATCGCTGGGCGCCCAACTTCCTGTCCTCGATGCTGGCATATCTCGCCGCCAGCGGCCGCGAGTGCGCGTACAGCGCCATCGCCGTCGAGGACGAGCGTGGCAAGGTCTCCGGCTATCGCGGCGAGCCGTTCGACTGGGACGCCTGCTTCAAGGGCAACTATGTCGACCTCAACGCCTTCTGCCACCGGCGTTCGCTGCACGAGTCCCTCGGCGGCTTCGACGAAAGCCTGCGCCGGATGGTCGACTGGGACCTGATCCTGCGCTACACCCGCCAGGCACGACCGGCCTATGCGCCCTTCGTCGGTTGCTACTACCTCGACAGCCAGGCCGATGCGGCGCGCATCTCCGTGTCCCAGCCGATCGCCTATCGCGCCGTCGTCCAGGCCAAGCACCGGTTGGCGTCGCCGACGCCGGAGGCGGTCGCGCGGGGGCTGTCGCTGCGTTTCGCCATCAAGATCCCCGCTCCCTACGAAAAGCGGATGGAGTGGGGCGACTTCCACTACGCGGAATCGCTCAAGCAAAGCCTCGAGCGCCTCGGGCATTCCGTGCAGATCGACTTCCTCGGCGACTGGTACGGGCGGCCCGTCAACCACGACCACGTGGTGATCGCCCTGCGCGGGCTGAGCGCCTATGAACCCAGCCCGGGCCAGATCAACCTGATGTGGAACATCAGCCACCCGGACCAGGTCGCGTACGCGGAGTACGAGGCCTACGACCGGGTCTACCTCGCCTCGCTGTCCTATCCCGCGCTGCTCGGCCGGATCGTCGCCACGCCGGCGCAGAGCCTGCTGCAATGCACCGACGTCCGCCGCTTCGCCATCGGCGATGGCGCCCCGGTCCGCGAGGGCGTGCTGTTCGTCGGCAATTCGCGGGGGGAATACCGCCGCATCGTGCGATGGGCGGTCGAAGCGGGGCTGGAGCCGCGCATCTACGGAACGCGCTGGGAGGCGTATGTCCCGTCGCGGCTGGTCGCGGGGGAAAACATCCCGAACACCGGCCTCGCCGCCCACTACGGCACCGCGGACGTGGTGCTCAACGACCACTGGGATTCGATGCGGGACTTCGGGTTCGTCTCCAACCGGATCTTCGACGTGGTCGCCAGCGGCGGCCACGTGGTGTCGGACGCCGTGCCTGCGATCGGCCGGCTGTTCGCCCACGGCGTCACCGAAGTGCGCTCCGCGGCCGGGTTGGCTGGCGCCGTGGCCGGACTCGGCGCGATCCCGCCCGCCGAGCGAGAGCGCGAGCGCAGGGAAGCCGCGGAAGAGGTCGCCCGCCTGCATACCTTCGATGCACGCGCGAAGGCGATCTGCAACGACGTGCTGCTGCACCTCGGCCTGCCCGCGGTGCACGACGGCGCCGGCACCGGCGTGCCCGCCGCGGAACCGCCGCCGCTAAGGGTGGGTTTGCTGATGCAGCCCGGCCGGCGGGGGCCGACCAGTTCCGGCTACATCCGCCTGATCGCGCCGCTCACGGTCGATGCGGCGCACGCGCAGGTGCGCGTGCGGGTGCTCGCCGGGGTCGACGATCCGGCGCTCGACGAGTGCGACGCCTGCATCGTCCAGCGTGTCGCGGTGCCCGACCAGCCGGCGGCCGATCGCTTGCGCGCGCGCCTCGCCAAGCGCGCGATGCCACTGCTGGTGGACACCGACGATGCGATCGCGCTGCTCGGCGACGAACATCCGGAGACCGAGGCCTACCGCGGCAAGGACGCGGTCCTGCGCCGGCTGATGGCCGACGCCGCCGAGGTCTGGTTCTCGACCGCGCCCCTGCGGGCCTGCTACCCGGACGTGGAGCGCGCCGCGGTCGTGCCGAACACGCTCGACCCGCGCCTGTGGCGGGATTACCGCAAGCGGCGCGCGCCGATCGGCGGCGCCGACGCGCTGCGGTTGCTGTACATGGGCACCGCCACCCACGATTCGGATTTCGCGGTCGTGCTGCCCGCGCTGGACCGCCTGCACGCGGAGCATCCCGGGCGCTTCCGGCTGACCGTGGTCGGTGCGCTGAAGCAGCCGCCGGACCGGCCCTGGCTCGAGACGCTGGCGCCGCCCCCGGGCCAGCACGACTACCCGCGCTTCGTGCGCTGGCTGTCGCGGCAGGGACCTTTCGACGTCGGCCTCGCGCCACTGGCGGCCACCCCGTTCAACGCGTGCAAGTCGGACATCAAGTTCCTCGACTACAGCGCGCTGGGTCTGTTGTCGGTGGTGTCGAAGGTCCCGGCGTACGCCGCACTGGAGCATGCCGGGCTGGCCCTGTGCGTCCCCGAGGGTGACACCGCGTGGTTCGATGCCCTGGACGCCGTGTTGAGCGATCCGGCCGCGCACGAACCGATGGCGGCGCGCGCGGCGGACTACGTCTGGCGCGAACGGACCCCGCTCGACGGCGCGCTCGCGCGTCGCATCGCCGCCGTCGCCGGGCGCCGGATCGCGGAAGGGGGGCGCACGTGAAGCGGGTAGCCATCCTGCAGTCGAACTATCTGCCATGGAAGGGCTACTTCGACATCCTCGGCGCGGTCGACGAGTTCATCGTCTATGACTGCGCCCAGTACACCAAGAACGACTGGCGCAACCGCAACCAGCTGAAGACCGCGCAGGGCAAGGTCTGGCTGACCGTGCCGGTCCGCCATCGCAGCCTCGACCAGCGCATCGACGAGGTCGAGGTCGCCGATCCGCGCTGTTTCAGGAAGCACTGGAACACCTACCGCCAGGCCTACGGCAGGGAGCCGGGCTTCGCCGCGCACGAGGCGGTGCTCGCGGAAGCCTTCGCGACCGCCGCGGAGTTCCCCCGCCTGAGCGAGGTGAACCTGCACTTCCTGAAGACCGTCGCCGGCGTGCTGGGCATCGGCACGCGCATCACCGACGCCCGCGACTACGCGCTTCCGCCCGGGCGCAACGAGCGGCTGCTGGCCTTGTGCCGCCAGGCGGGCGCGACGTGTTACCTGTCCGGGCCCGCCGCGCGCAGCTACCTCGACGAGGAGGCCTTCGCCCGCGAGGGGATCGGCGTGGAATGGGCGGACTACGGCGGATACGAGCCGTACCCCCAGCCCTATCCGCCCTTCGATCACTACGTCAGCGTGCTCGACCTGCTGGCCTGCACGGGCACGCGCGCCCCCGGTTACCTCAAGAGCGCCGCCATGGGACGATCCGCGCCATGAGCCGTTCGATCAGCGTCGTCGTGCCGGTCTACCGCAGCGGCCACGGCCTGGAGTCCCTGTACGGGCGACTCTCGGCCGTGCTGGACGCGCTGGCCGACCAGTGGGAAATCATCCTCGTCGACGATGCCAGCGGCGACGGAACCTACGAGGTCATGTGCGCGCTGCACGAGCGCGATCCACGGGTCCGGCTGGTGCGGTTCGCCCGCAACACCGGCCAGCACCACGCCACCCTGTGCGGCCTGGTCCGCGCGCGAGGCGATCTCGTCTTCACCCTCGACGACGACCTGCAGAATCCCCCCGAGGAAATGGCCAAGTTCGTGGCCAAGGTCGACGAGGGGTTCGACCTGGTCATCGGCCGCATCGAGGGCGCGAAGCAGCACGGCTGGTACCGAAACCTGTCGAGCCGCATGCTGCAACGGCTGATCGAGCGGATCCTGGGCAAGCCCAGGCACATCGCGCTGTCGAGCTACCGCTGCATGACCCGCCGCGCCGCCGCGCGGATGGGGGCCTTCACCGGCGCGCACGTGTACCTGCCGGCGCTGATGTTCCATTCGGTCCCGGCCGACCGGATCGCCAACGTGCCGGTCGCGCACCACGCGCGCGAGTACGGCCGCAGCACCTACACGCTGTCGAAGCTGCTGCGCCTGGCCTCGTACCTGCTGGTCAACCATTCCAGCATGCCGTTGCGGATCATGGCGGTGTGGGGGCTGCTGGTCAGCGTCGTCAGCCTCGGCTTCGCCGCCTACGTGGCGATCGACGTGCTGGTGAACGGCTCGCGGGTCACCGGCTGGCCGTCGATCGCGGTGCTGGTGTCGTTCCTGTCCGGCAACGTCATGTTGTGCATCGGCATCCTCGGCGAATACATCGGCAGGCTGGTCGAGGAGGGCGCTAGGACCTCGCCGTTCCCGGTGTTCGAGGAGCGTCCGTGACCGGCGGGGAGGTCTTCGTCACCGGCATGCTGCGCTCGGGCACGACCCTCGCGCAGACGCTGATGACCAACCACCCGGACATGCTGGTAGCCTATCAGCCGTTCCACCAGTTCTACGTGGACGTCAAGCGCCTGTTCCTCGAGCGGAACGCGATCGCCCGGCCGCTGCCGCTGGATGACGGCGACCCGGCGCGCCGCCCCGAGCAGGATCGCTTCCTCGCCTGGCTCGCCGAGCACCGCTTCGACGCCGCGCAGGCGGCGGAACTCGCCACGCGGGCGACCACGGGCAAGGGCGGCGGGCTGCCGGGATTCGCGGAGCTGCCGGCCACCGCCGGCACCTTCTTCGACCTGTGGCGGTCGTGGCACGCGGTGCTGGCAGCGCGGCTTGCGGATGGCCGGGCCGCGCTCGCCGGGTCCAAGGAAGTCCTGTGCGAGGAATACGTCCCGGCCCTGCGCGCGGCGGGCATCCGCTGCGTGCTGGTGGTGCGGGATCCGCGCGGCGCGATCGCCTCCGCCAACAACGGCGCCTACCGGGCGATGGTCGGCGATCGTTACCCATTGATGATGCTGATCCGCGCGTGGCGCAAGAGTGCGGCCTACTGGTTGCGCTTCAAGGACGACCCCGGGGTCTTCGCCCTGCGCTACGAGGACCTGGTGGAGTCGCCGGACGAAACGCTGGCCGGCCTGGCGTCCTGGCTCGGCGTGGCGCCCTTCCCGGAGAACATCGCGCAGGGACCGTTCCGCGACCACTGGGGACGACCGTGGTCCGGCAACTCCTCCTTCGGCAGCAAGCCCGGCGTGGACAGGACTGCCGCGCGCGGCTGGGAGCGCTTGCTGGGCGAACCGGAGCAGCGTTTCATCGCGGCCTGCACCCACCTGGAGCTCGCCCGCCTCGGATATCCCGTGCAGGACGCGCCGCGCGAGGCGGACATCGCGGACTTCCGGGAGGACACCCGGGGGGTGCGCGCCGCCTACCTGGCCGACCATCCCGTGGATGGCGACGCCAGGCGCTACGAGCTCGAGCGGCTGGCGTCCGCCCTGCGCGGCGGCGGAGGCGGCGACCACGGGCGGTTTTTCCTGTTCCCGCCCGCCGCCGGGCAGGCGGATCCGCGATGACGCGCGCAGCGCTCCCCGGCGGACGCGCCACGCTGGCGGGCCTGACCCTGCTGAACGTGTGCATGCAGCTCGCCAGCGCGCTGTTGCTGAAGCTGGCGCCGCCCTACGCGCCGCGCCACGTGCCGCTGCTGGCCGTGCTGATGGCGGGCGTGCTTGGGTTGAACGTGGCGCGCTTCGTCCTCTGGGGTGCGTTGCACCGGCGCTTCCCGATCAGCCTCGCGTATCCCGCGTCGGCGCTGTTCTTTCCCGGGATCTTGGCCATGGCATGGTGGTTCGACGAGCGCGTCGGCCCGGCGCAACTCGCCGGCGCGGCACTCGTGCTGGCCGGCGTCGGGCTCCTGCTCTCGGATCGGGACGCATGACGATGAAGGTCGACCACGCCTGGCACCGCAAGCTGCTGGCCAACCACGCCTACCTCTACGTCCTCAACGCGTACTACCTGCTGCTGCGGCTGTTGCCCGAACCGCTGCGCGGCCTCGGCTACCGGCTGGTCCTGCGCAGGCAGGGCGCGGGCGTGTATTACGACGCCGGCGTCTACATCAAGTTCCCGCGACTGGTCGAGATCGGCAGCCGCGTGAGCCTCAACCGCGGCGTGGAGATCTATCCGAGCTACCGCACCGGCCACAAGGTCGTGTTCGGCGACGACGTACGGGTGGGTCCGCATGCGCGATTCCTCGCCGCCGGCCACGACGTGGACGATCCCGGGTTCCGCGAAACCGGAGGCGACATCGTCGTCGGCGACGGCTCCTGGGTGGGCGCCGGGGTGCTGGTGCTGCAAGGCGTGCGGATCGGTCGCGGCGCGGTGGTCGCGGCCGGCTCGGTGGTGAACCGCGACGTCCCGGATTTCGCGATCGTGGCCGGTTGCCCCGCGCGCGTCGTGCGCTACCGGCGGCTGGCATGAACCTCCCGATCCTCGCGCTGGCCGGCGCCCTGGCCACGACCGCCGCGGCGCAGGTGGCCTACAAGGCCTACAGCCTGGGCCGCGGCCGTGCGCTGCTGGCGCTGACCATCGTGCTGTTCGCGATGGCGCCGGTGCTGACCTACGTGGCCGTCAAGGCCTACGGGGTCGGCCTGGTCTACATCGCCACCGCGCTCACCTATATCCTCGTCGCCCTGGCGGGCTGGCGCCTGTTCGGCGAACGCCTGGGCCCGCGCCGCGTGGCCGCGATGGCGCTGATCTTCTGTGGAATCCTGATTTACGGGCTGGGGTGGCAATGACGAGCGGGTACGTTCCCTTCAACAAGCCGTACATGACCGGCCGCGAGTTGTGGCTGATCAGCCAGGCGCACGCCAACGGCCACCTCTCCGGGGACGGCGCCTTCACCAAGCGCTGCCACCGTCACATCGAGGCCCTGACCGGCTGCAGCAAGGCGCTGCTCACCCATTCGTGCACCGCGGCGCTGGAAATGGCCGCGCTGCTGCTCGACCTGCGGCCGGGCGACGAGGTCATCCTGCCGTCCTTCACCTTCGTGTCCACCGCCAACGCGGTGGTTCTGCGCGGCGCGGTCCCGGTGTTCGTGGACATCCGGCGCGACACACTCAACCTCGACGAGGCACTGGTCGAGGCCGCGATCACCGAGCGGACCCGCGCCATCTTCGTGGTCCACTACGCGGGCGTCGCCTGCGAGATGGACGCCATCCTCGAGATCGCGCGCCGGCGCGGCATCGCGGTGGTGGAGGACGCGGCGCAGGGGCTCTACGCCACCTACCGCGGGCGCGCCCTGGGCAGCATCGGCGCGCTCGGAGCGCTCAGCTTCCACGAGACCAAGAACATCATTTCCGGGGAAGGCGGCGCGCTGCTGGTCAACGACCCGGCGCTGGTGGAACGCGCCGAGATCATCCGCGAGAAAGGCACCAACCGCAGCAAGTTCTATCGCGGCCAGGTCGACAAGTACACCTGGGTGGACGTTGGCTCGTCGTACCTGCCCGGCGAAATCATCGCCGCCTTCCTCGCCGCCCAGCTGGAGCAGGGGGAGGAAATCACGCGCGAGCGCATGCGGCTGTGGGAGGCCTACCATGCGTGGGCCGCGGAGTTCGAGGAAGCGGGCCTGGTGCGCAGGCCGGTCGTCCCGGCGCACTGCGTCCACAACGCGCACATGTACTACCTGCTGCTGCCCGACCTGCAACGCAAGATGGCGTTCATCGACGCGCTGAAGCAGCGCGGCGTCGGCGCGGTGTTCCACTACATCCCGCTGCACTCCTCGCCGGCCGGGCAGCGTTACGGGCGCGCATCCGGCGCGCTCGCCGTCACCGACGAGACCAGCGACCGGCTCGTGCGCCTGCCCCTGTGGAATGGACTGGCCGAACACCTGCCGCGGGTGCTGGACGCGGCGCGCGAGGCGCTGCACGAAACCCGGGCGGTGCGCTGAGTGGCGTCGGCAGTTCCCGTGGCGTCGGGCGCGCCGGCGTCCGCAAGGCCCGCGTGGCGCTGGATCGCCGGCGGCCTGGGCGCGCTGGCCGTCGCCCTGTTCCTGTGCAGCAGCTTCTTCCAGTTCGGCGGCGCCAAGGTCGACGAGTCGGAGATCGTGCTCAACGCCCTGACCATCGCCACCGGCGACTGGCAACCCGAATGGAGCCCGGGCTACGGTCACCTGGCGATGTACCTGCCGGCCGCCGTGCTCGCCCTGGTCGCGCTCGCGCTGCAGGCGATGGGGGTCGTCGGCAGCTACGCCGGCGGGCTGCAATGGCTGTTCGACGGCGAAACGGCATACCGGGTCGTGCGCCTCGTGTATGCGTATGCCGACGTGCTCACCGCGATGGCCTGGGCGGGCATCGCCTGGCGCGTGGCCGGGATGAGGCTGCTCGGCATCGCCTGCTTCGGCTACTTCCTGGTGTCGCCGGACAGTTGGCTCTATGCCAACTACGTCCGCTCGGACACCCTGGTGTCGCTGTTCGTGGCGCTGGCGGTGCTGCTTCTTGTCCGCGAGCGCGGCCGCTGGACGCCGCTCCTGCTGGGCACCGCGCTGGGGGCGGCGATCGCCTGCAAGTACTCCGCGGCGGCGTACCTGGCGCTGATCGGGTTCCTGCTGCTGCCCGACGAGAACAACCGGTTCGACCTGGGCGCCCGTA
>Ga0268362_100088_pt1 | contig 29306 bp, 28 predicted proteins | sample MetcocultureR2M_FD_197214 | JGI IMG/M metagenome (GOLD analysis project Ga0268362, IMG submission 197214) | Soil microbial communities from Anza Borrego Desert, Southern California, United States - Methanotrophic co-culture R2-M | ecosystem: Environmental > Terrestrial > Soil > Desert | place... | reverse complement strand
ATCAGCGTCCGGAGCGTTTCTCGGTCGGCCAGGTTTTCGACGCCCGCGTCGTCAACTGGTCCAAGAAGGACCGCAAGGTCATGCTGTCGATCAAGGCTCTCGAGATCGCAGAAGAGAAGGAAGCCGTTGCTCAGTTCGGTTCGTCCGATAGCGGCGCTTCGCTTGGCGATATTCTCGGCGCGGCTCTGAAGAACCGCGGCAACAACGAGTAATCGACGCCTCTTAGAACATAAGAAGCCGCCGGATCGAAAGTCCGGCGGTTTTTTTATGCCGCTTGGCCGTCATCTCGTCCCGGGATGAATCCGAGGATCAGGCCCAGCCGGCCATACGCCAGTAAAGGTCGTTCGCTCGCCCTTCGTCCTCGGCATCGTCCCCGGGAGGACTGTCTTCAGCGTCTTCGCTGGAATCTTCCGTCGCATGATCTTCCTCGAAAGCCTGTTCGCCCGGCGAATGCTGCTGCTCGGCATCCTCGTCCGTTGCCGATACTGCTCGGGTCTTTCGCTCTTCGGGATCTCGCTCGCGTTCCTCTGGCGGATAAGGGACGTAGGGAAGCGGCACGCCGTCGCGGAAAACCTGTGGCTGTACCAATGGAAGTGACATTTGGTCGGCGATATCTGCCGCAGTATCGGCAGCTTGAGTGCTGGCGTTCGAAGGTGCGGCTGCCGGCTTGCCGGCAGGAGCAGCGTCTTCCCGGATCTCGGAAGTCCGGTTTGTCCGTCCGGCCGGGAACCCGCTGGCCGTCTCGTCCGCCTCGGCTGAAGATTGCGCTGAGATTTCGCTGTCGAGCAGCTCCTCCAATGCCTGTTGTTCGGGGGAAGGCTCGGCAGCAAGCGGTAGAAGCTCCAGAAGACCGGTATTGCCTTCAGCAAAGATTTCGGCAAGCCACCCTGTCACGGCTGCGGTTGATGTCCTGTCGCTACGAGGCGTATCCGCGGGCGCCGGCTGCCTCGGATCTCTTTGGGAAAGTCGGGCAAGCGCCGGGCCGTCGTAGAAGACAGGCGCGGATCCCCGCTTGTCGCCCGAGCGTTCGGGCCGCGCGTTTGATTCAGGGCTTTCGGATCGCCGACTGCCACTCGACACTGCGGCTTCTTCTTCCGAAAAGGGTGTCGCAAGATCGGGCGTATCGCCTTCGACGGGCTCCAGCGGGATTTCCTGTTCAATCCCGGTCTCGGTATGGATGGCGGGGCTGTCGCCCTCCGCAGGAAGCTGCAGGAGCTCCTCTGTCTCAGGAGCAAGCGCAGCCAGTCCGTCATGGACTTCGGCCGCATCGGCGTCGGGTTCCCCTGCGATCTGCGCGGATGCCTCCGACCTGTCCGCCTCCGAACTTTGTAAGATGTCCGCCTCTGCAACCTCGGCAGCGCCCATGGTGCCGTTTGCGTCGTCCTGCGCTGTCCATGGTTCCTCCGCTGCCGTTAATGTGGATGCCGGAGGTTCGGCACGCACCTGTGCCGGAGCTGTTCGTTGCGGGAGCAGGCCGGGCGGCTGTTCGACTCCGGCGTTCTGCCGATAGGAACTCACCACCGCCCTGGCAGCGAGGTCGCGGTCGAGCAGCTGCGCAGCCTCCATCCGCATGGCGAAACGCGCTGCGTCCGGTCCGGCAGGATTGTTGAGGATTTCCGCCAGCAAGCGAAGCGTGACCCCTTTGACGAGCTGATTGAGGATACGTTCCAAGGCCGCTCTCTCGGCGGGATTCATGGCCCTGACGGCTTCGGAAAGGCGTTGCGCATAATCGAGAAGAGCTTCCCCTTCGCGGCGGGGCAGCTTGATCAATTTGCCGATGGTTTCGGCGAAGACGGAAAAGCCCTGAGCGAGCTGAAGTTGAGCCGAGAGCGACAGGATGTCCAGGCGGCCACCGGACAAAGGTGCCGAGACGGGCGGATCGATATTTGGGGAACCGTTGGCAACGTCGATCCGCTGGCGCTGCAACGGCTGTTGCGATGGCGCGTGATAGTCGACGGATGAGCTTAACGCGGCACGAACCGGAGGCAGCATCGTCCCCTCCATGTCTGATTGCGACGACAGGGCAGCTCGGCGAAGCGGTTCTCGTGTTTTCGCAACGTAGCGGCGCTGCGACCGTAACGCCTCATGGCGTTTCCAATGCCGATATATGGAAGATAGTTTGGAGCTAAAGGGTTAACGTTTTGCTAACGACTCGACGATTTCATTCATGCGTGCTGAACGAAATGACCCTAACTGATGCAATTGAGGGGAATACGGATTAGTTGAAGGTCACGCAGCCAACTTCTTTTCCAACAGTTCGTAAATGCCGATATCGTCGATATGGATGGACAGGATGTCGGCGGAGATCTCGAGGGTCTTCTCGCTGATAGCCTCGAGGGCCGCATCGGCGGCAATTTCACTCGCGGGAGCCTCATCCTTCAGAGCTTCGGTGGTGGAGGTGCTCTCCGCGTCGGCGGAATTTTCCCCCGTGTCTTCCACATCGGAATTGGCGATCTGCTCCGCCGCGGCGGCAAAAACGGCGAGCAGGGTGGTGTCGTCCGTTCCCGTAGCAGGCTGGGAGCCATCGCTATCGAGCTCTTCGGCAGTCTTGCCGTTTTTCTCCTCAATGAGGTCCTGGACTTTCTGAATGTCCTCGAGCTTCTTGCCGGCCTCTGCTGCCTCGATGTCTCCTGCGCGTTCTGCGCGGGCCTCCTGGTCCTCCACCCGCGTAGGATCGTAACCCTGGGGACCGAGCTTCAGCTCCTCAAGCGTCTTCGGGTCCGCCACATTCTCAAGGCGCTGAACAACCCTCTCGACCTCTGTATCCAGTTTGCCGCCATTGGCTTTTCGTGTCAGGCCTTCCACCAATCGTGCGTTGGCGTCCCCATAGGGGTTCTTGATCGCGGCGAGTAGGGTATCCATGGTGATACCCAGATCGTCCAGGCCAAGGTAATCCGCAAGCTCGCTGACCTCGTCCGGCATCATCGACTTGAGCGCATCTTCCAGCGCCTTGCCGAGCCGGTAGGAGGAGCGTGCTTCCTCGGTGTCGATACCGAGCTTGCCAGCCAGACGGTCGACGAGTTCGATCTTCAGTTCGTTTGGGTCGGTCCGATTGGCGCCGAAAAGTGCAGAAGCTATCTTTTCATTGGCGCGCTTGGCGTCCTCGCTGGCGCTGATGCGCGCTTCGGCGATCGGGTCCCGCTCCTTGCCCGTGCGCTCCGCTTCCTCTTTCCTGCGCTGCTCCTCGACGCTTTCCAGCATCGATTGCATCACATTCGTCGCGGCAAGCCCATAGGTCTGCTGGGTGGGAAGCAACATCGGCCGGATCCGGTCCCTTTGAAAGATACACCGCCGGTAAAAATAGCTACCGAGAGTTAACGAGAAGCTACCAATCCAGCCGTTGTTTCAACGCCGCAGGTGGCCGCGGCTTCACGACAAGGGTTACCAGAACGAAGCTGACGAAGAGAAGCAGATACCAGGATCCGAGCTTTCCGAACGAGACCACATGCCAGGCCTTCTGCGTCGGGTAGATCCATGTGCCGGTGATCGTTCCGATATTTTCCGCCAACCACAGGAAGATCGATGAGAAGAACGCGGCAGCGACCAGCGGCATATGGAGTGTCGTCCGGTCGGTCGTGAAGTGGATGTTCACCCGTCGGAAGACGATCACCGTCATTGCGAAAAGCACGTACCTGATATCGGGCAGATAGTGATGGCTGAAGAAGTTGATGTAGATCGCAAGTGCGAGCAGATATGTCTGCCACATGGGCGGGTAGTGCGTGAACCGCATGTCGAAGACGCGGATCGTTCTGGCCATGAACGAGCCTACCGAAGCGTACATGAAGCCGGAAAACAGCGGCACGCCGGCGATCTGGATGATCGAGGGTTCCGGATAGGCCCACGATCCCATCTGCACCTTGAATATTTCCATGACGGTGCCGGTGAGGTGATAGACCAGGATGACCTTGGCTTCATCCAGGCTTTCCATCTTGAGGCGCAGGAAGAGAACCTGGATCACCAGGGCCGAAAGAAAGAGGAAGTCGTAACGATGAAGCGGCCATTCGGGCTGCCACGCGAGCTTCGTCAACAGGATCAGGCCAAGCATGATCGCGGCGAAGAGGCACGCCCATGCCTGTTTCAGCCCGAACAGTATGAATTCCGAAAGCCACCACGGAAGAGGGGCCAACGCCCGGCGGATGGCCAGCCGCAGCGGCTCGAGATAAGGACCGGTCTCGTGCTGCGGCCGGCGTTCTGGAACGTGCTGCTCCATCAGCTATGCGCGAAGATATCCGTTTCTTCCCAGCCCAGCAGATCCAGCTTGGCCCGCGTCGGCAGGAATTCGAAGCAAGCTTTGGCCAGTTCGCTTCGGTTGTCGCGGATGAGCCGCTCGTTCAGCTTGTCGCGCAGTGCGTGCAGATGCAGCACGTCGGATGCGGCATATTCGAGTTGAGCCACGGACAATATCTCGGCGGCCCAGTCGGATTGCTGCTGCGCCTTGGAAACGTCGATATCGAGGAGTTCCTTGAGATTGTCCTTCAAGCCATGCCGGTCGGTATAGGTGCGCGTCAGCCTGGAGGCGATCTTGGTGCAGAAGACGGGTGTTGTCGTGACGCCGAACGTCTGGAAGAGGACGGCGATATCGAACCGGCCGTAGTGGAAGATCTTCTGGCGAACCGGATCTGCGAGCAGGGCGACGAGGTGGGGCGCCTCCTTCTGGCCTGCCGCTATGCGGATCACGTCTGCCGAACCGTCCCCGGGAGAAAGTTGTACGACGCAGAGGCGGTCGCGGCGAGGTACGAGGCCCAGCGTTTCCGTGTCGATAGCGATTGATCCCGTATAACGGGCCGCGTCTGCCGGGGAAATATCTCCCTCGTGATATCGAATTTCCGCCATTGCTGCCTCCGTACGCCTTTCCGTTTCGTCGATTCGCTATACATCATGTTTTCGAGAGCGGCGCTACGATGTCCAGAGGCTCGGAGTGCAGCGGTTTCTTTCAAGGTTCGTGAGCGACAGTCTGGAGCAAGAGCAAATGCTCAGCTCTGCGTTAGGCGCATTGCTGCATTGCAACCAGATGACTTGGCGCGCTTAAACGATTAGCCTATATCTTTGGTCATCGAGCGACGCACTCCTCCTCCCAGTGTCGCTTGGTACGGATCGACAACATCCTCCTCCTCCCAGTTGTCGATCAAGTTTAAAGCCTGGCGCACCTCCTCCCGCGCCAGGCTTTTTCATTTTCAGCCTCCCGCTTCCTTCGATCTCTTCCGGCTTGCCGTTTTCGCGCCTAAAGTAGCGACATGATCGAGGCGAGGACTTCGTCATCGATATGGAGGCCGTGTTCAATCGCCTCGCGGCGGGCGTTCTGGCCCCGACGGCCTGGCAGGCGAACGCCCTCTTCCGAGACCATTTCTCTCGCCAGTTCAGCGATCCTTTCTCCGGCCGATGCGCTTCCGGCGGCCGGGTCGATGACAACAAGCATCTGGCCGACAGAAGGCGGTGAGCCCTTCTCTTCCATGAACGAGCTCGCCTCGAAGGAAAAGCTCGATCCGGTCAGCCCGGCAGCCAGGATTTCCACCATCAGCGCCAACGCTGCTCCCTTGGCGCCTCCGGACGGTGCGATGACGCCTTTTAATGCTTCAGTCGGGTCCGTGGTGGGAATGCCCTTGGCGTCAAAAGCCCAGCCTTCGGGAATGGCCTCGCCTTTCTGCCGCGCAGCCATGATCTTGCCTGCCGCAACGGTGGAAAGCGCCAGATCGATGACCAGCGGATCGTCATTTGCGACGGGCGTCGCGAATGCGATCGGATTGGTGCCGAAGAGCCGCTTCTTTCCGCCCCAGGCGGCCATGGAAGCGGGGGCATTGGCAAACATCAGCGCTGTGAGGCCTTGTAGGGCAAAACGTTCCACCGTCAGCGCCATCACGCCGGCATGATGCGAGCGATGGATGAGGCCAAGGGCAATCCCTTGCTCTCTGGCTATCTCCGGGAGCCGCTCCACGGCGAGGTCGAAGGCCGGATAGGCATAACCAAGGGCCGCATCGATCGTCAGCACCGCCGGCCGGGGGCGAGAAGCGGCACACCGAGCCTTCCCGTCCACCTTGCCGCTGCGGGCTTGGCCCACATAGACGGGGACCCGCCGCAAGCCATGCCCGTATTGTCCGGCGGCTTCGGCATGCACCAGCGCATGCGCGACCGATGTGGCGGTTTCCGGCAGGACATCATTGGCTTCGAAGACTCGTTGGATCAGCGCTTCAGTTTCTTTTATGGTCAAGCGCATCAGTAGCAGATGATCCGGGAAATGGTGTCTAGTGCCTACTTCTCGAGGCACTGTATTTGCTGATCAAAGGAATTGGCAACACCGGCAGGCGGGGCCGGGATAGACGAAACTCTGCGGACAGCGGAAACTGCGTACTCATCCACAGATTCGTTTCCGGAGGGGCGGGTCAGCCTGACACTGGTGATGCTACCATTGGCGTCAAAATCAAATCTCACCCATGCTATCCCGAATTCCTCGCGCGGGCAGCGTCTCACAAAACGAGCGAGTCTCGCCTCTACACGAGATCTCCACTTCGCCGGCGAGACAGACGGCGCTATGGATCCGGTAGAGGTCTGGCTCGCGGCCGTCCGGTCGGACTCCTTGGCCTGAATCTTTGCCTCGGCCATCTCCTGACGCGCCTGCTGTTGCTGCCGCTTCGGCTTCTCAACCTTCTTGACTGGCTCTTTCTTCGGCTCAGGCTTCTTTGCCTCCTCCGGTTTTTCGGCCGGAGGCGGTTCAGGCCGCATCATTGGCAAAGGCACTTCGACATTTTCCAGCGCCGCGGTCATCTGCTGCTCGATGGGGTCGATCTCCTCGACCGGCTCCGGGATCAGCTCGGGAATGGTTTCGGTAACCTCGGGCGCAGGCTGTGGCTCCGGCAGAGGTTCCTCGATCACAGGTTCGGGCGGCGTGGGTTTAACCGGCTCCGCAATCTCCTGCGGCGGAGGCTCGACCGGTTCCGGAGCCTGCTCCACGGTTGGTTCCGGCGTTGGCTCGGGCTCGGGCTGAGGTTCCTCGACCGGCTCCACCTGCTCGCTCTCGACTACCTCTTGATCCCGAGTATCCGGCGAAATTTGTTCTTCTTCGGTTTTGACGGCTTCCGGCTCTGGCGCCAGCTCGATCATGATCGCAGCAGGCGGCGCGTTGTCGGCCGCCGCATCCGGCTCTTCCTTGAGCAGATAGGCTGCGCTGCCGACATGCACGGTGAGCATGATCAGCCCGGCGACAGCCCAGAGCGCCAGCTCGCCGACGCGTCCGCCAGGACCTGTCTGCGAGACGACGAGGCTCATGGATTGCCTCCCGCTGCGGGAGCGGTGGGCTGCGCCTGTGGAACTGCGACCGGCGCTTGCCCGTCGCCGGTCGGAGAAGCTGCCGGAGCTTGTGGCGCCGGCAGGGTTTCGAGACCGACCAGCGCGATCTTCAGATAGCCGGCATCGCGAAGCAGGTTCATGACCTCCATGAATTGGCCGTAGTCGACCGCCTTGTCGGCGCGCAGAAAGATGCGCGTGTCCTTGTTGCCTTCCGTCATCCGGTCGAGTGATGCGGCAAGCTGCTCGCGTGCCACTGCATCGTTGCCGATGTTGAGGCTAAGGTCTTCCTTGACCGTAAGATAAAGCGGTTCGTCCGGGCGCTCGGCAGGCTTGGCTGTGGAGGCCGGGAGATCGACGTTGACGTCGACCGTCGCGAGCGGGGCGGCCACCATGAAGATAATCAGCAGAACCAGCATGACGTCGATAAACGGCGTCACGTTGATCTCGTGATTTTCGGAAAGCTCGTCGCCGTGATGTTCGCGGATGCCGCCGGCCATGATCGATCAGCCTCCCGCCACCAGCGACACGGGAATCTTGCGGCCTCCCGGAGGGATTTTTCGAAAGTCGAGATCGCGGCTGACCAGCCGTTCGACGCCGGCCGCAGCATCCGCCAGAAGCTGCCGGTAACCCGTGATGGACCGCGCGAAGACGTTATAGATGACCACGGCCGGAATGGCGGCGACGAGGCCGATCGCCGTCGCGAGCAGAGCCTCGGCAATGCCCGGTGCGACGACCGCCAGATTGGTCGTGTTCGACTGGGAAATGCCGATGAAGGAGTTCATGATGCCCCAGACGGTGCCGAAGAGGCCGACGAACGGCGCAGTGGAGCCGATCGTCGCGAGTACGCCCGTACCGCGCGACATGCGGCGGCCCGCATAGGCTTCGATACGCGACAGTGCCGATCCCACGCGTTCCTTCACGCCCTCGCCATGGACGTGGTCCAGCGCGGCTTCGGAAAGCTCCATCTCCTCGGCTGCCGCACGCAGCATGTGGGCGGCCGGGCCGCCACGGCTCCCGGCTGCGTTGACCGCCTCAGAAAGCGTGCGGGATGAGCGGATGGTCTTCAGCGTCCTGGCTGCACGGGCACGCGCTCCGGCAAGCTCCAGCGTCTTGGCGAGCCACACGGTCCAGGTCACCAGCGAGGCGAAGGCAAGGCCGAGCATCACGCCTTTGACCACCCAGTCAGCTGCCATGAACATGCCCCAGGGAGAAAGGTCATGAGGCAGGTCCGGGCGGCGTTCGGGCTCCAGGAGCTGGGTGAGCATATCGACCGGCTGTTGTGAAGCAGGTGCGGCGGGCGCAGTCCCGGCGGAGGTGGGTGCCTGACTAGCAGGCGAGGCGGGCACGCCGGCCTCGGAAGCTGGCGTGGTAAGAACTGGAGGGGTCTGGCTTGCGGCTGCCGGATCCGCGGGCGCCTGGGGGACCGGCGGCGCTGTCGTGGTTGCCTGCGAAGGTGCCGGCTGCGCCTGGGGCTCAGGGGCAGGAGTTTGCGCCATGCCGGTCGAAGCTGCCAGCACCAGCATCGCCAGCGTTAGGGGAAGCCGGCTCCTGTTCGGCTGGCGCGTGTGAAAAGCGAGCTTCAGGGTAACAGGCATGGCAGGCGGTACTCCGGACTGTTCGACAACGCGATCGGCGGAGGGCGAATCGGCGTCGCCACAAATGGCACACCGGAAGCGGGCGACCACCGCCGCCTGACTTCGCGATTATGCTGCTATCCGATAATAAACATGACTAGAAATGGCAACTAATAAATCTTGAGAAAATCGATCAAATTCATCTGAGGCAACAATTGCCGTCAGCGACCGATGAGACAGCAATCGCCGTGGGCCGCTGTCCCATCGGGGTAGGTGACGTTAAGTGGGAGATTATTGGTCCGCCGGTTGCTCCCGGCGGCCGCGCGGATGCCTTAACGTGCCAGCCAGCCGCCATCGACCGGCAGAACCACGCCATGGACGTAGTCCGCAGCCGGCGACGCCAGAAAAACGGCCGCACCGCCAAGTTCTTCGGGCTGGCCCCAGTGGCCTGCTGGGATGCGGCCGAGGATGGCCGAATTGCGATCGGGATCGTTGCGAAGCGCTTCGGTATTGTTGGTGGAGAAGTAACCAGGCGCGATCGCATTCACGTTGATGCCCTTGCCAGCCCATTCGCAGGCGAGCAGGCGCGTCAACCCGGCCAGGCCGCTCTTGGAGGCCGTATAGGAGGGAATACGAATGCCGCCCTGAAATGAGAGAAGCGAAGCGATATTGATGATCTTGCCGCTCTTGCCTTCGCTAATCAGACGACGGGCGAAGGCCTGGGAGAGGAAGAAAACCGTCTTGAGGTTGACATCCATCACCGCATCCCAGTCCGCTTCGCTGAAATCGATTGCGTCGGCCCGGCGGATAATACCGGCGTTGTTGACAAGGATGTCGGCGCGGCCTGTCCAGGCAATCGTCTGGTCGATCACGTCCTGAACCGGTTCGATCGTCGAAAGGTCAGCCTTGATGGTGCAGCTTTTTCCGCCACCGGCGGCGGCGATGGCCGCTTCGGTCTCCGACATCGAGGATCGTCCCACCAGCGCCACGTCCGCTCCCGCGCCGGCGAGTGCAACGGCTATCGCCTGTCCGAGCCCCGTATTGGCGCCGGTGACGATTGCCGTCTTGCCGCTCAGATCGAATGAAACAGCCATGTCTTCCTCCTCAAAAGCCAGAAATGCAGATACGGCCTGCTTACCGTTACGAGCGCTCCGGTAGAAGCTGAAAATTTTTGCCACAGCATCAGCCGGTGCCGTCAAGGGCTCGAACTGGCATCTCTGAAAGGATTGATCCAGCGGCGGCTTATCGGGCCCGAATAAACAGCCTGTATCGATCTGCAGTCTCATCATAGGGAGAGGTCGCCGCGGCAGAAGACTCGGTGGTAGGCCCGCTTCGTCTGCTCTCCATAAGTCAGGCCGGCAGCTCGGCGCTGCGACCAGTTCCTCAAGCGGCACCGAATCGTCAAAATGCCAGAAGCCGCCCGTGAAGGTCACGGACGGCTCCTGAAATTGCTGAGGCTCGTTGCCGGAGGTCACAGCGTGCGCGTGACGTGCTCCACGCGGAAGCACTCGATGACGTCGCCGGCGCGGATGTCTTCGTAGTTCTCGAAGGCCATACCGCATTCCTGACCGACCGGCACTTCCGACACTTCGTCCTTGAAGCGCTTGAGCGTCTTGAGTTTGCCCTCGTGAATGACGACGTTGTCGCGCACGAGGCGTACGCCCGCACCGCGCTCGACCTTGCCTTCGGTAACACGGCAACCAGCGACCTTGCCGACCTTGGTGATGTTGAACACCTCCAGTATTTCGGCATTGCCAAGGAAGGTCTCGCGACGTTCCGGAGACAGCAAGCCCGACATCGCTGCCTTCACGTCATCCACCAGATCGTAGATGATGTTGTAGTAGCGGATTTCGATGCCCGAACGCTCGGCGAAGGCGCGCGCCTGTGCGTTGGCACGGACGTTGAAGCCGATGATCGCCGCATTGGATGCCTCGGCAAGCGAGATATCCGACTCGGTGATCCCGCCTGCACCCGAGTGAACGACACGGGCGCGGACTTCGTCCGTGCCGAGCTTGTCGAGCGCACCAATGATCGCTTCGATAGAGCCCTGCACGTCGCCCTTGATGACCAGCGGGAATTCCTTCAGGCCAGAGGCCTGCAGCTGCGTCATCATCTGCTCGAGCGATCCGCGCGAGCCGGACTGGCGTGCCGCGGCCTTGTCGCGGGCGAGACGCTGGCGGTATTCCGAGATCTCGCGGGCGCGGCCTTCGTTCTCCACGACGGCGAACTTGTCGCCTGCCGCCGGCGTGCCGGAAAGACCAAGCACTTCGACAGGCATGGCAGGGCCGGCTTCCTTGACGTGTTCGCCCTTGTCGGTGACGAGCGCCCGGACGCGACCCCACTGGTCGCCAGCCACGATGATCTGGCCGGGTCTCAGAGTGCCCTTCTGGACGAGGACCGTTGCGACGGAGCCGCGGCCGCGGTCGAGCTGGGCTTCGATGACCGTACCTTCGGCCGTCCGGTTCGGATTGGCCTTCAGATCGAGAATTTCGGCCTGCAGCAGGATCGCCTCAAGCAGCTTGTCGAGGTTGGTGTGGTTCTTCGCCGAAACTTCGACATCGAGCACCTCACCACCCATGGATTCCACGAAAACCTCGTGCTGCAGAAGCTGCGTGCGCACCTTCTGCGGATCGGCCGTCGGCTTGTCCACCTTGTTGATCGCCACGATGATCGGAACGCCTGCCGCCTTGGCATGGTTGATCGATTCGATCGTCTGCGGCATCACGCTGTCGTCGGCAGCAACCACGAGGATTGCGATGTCGGTCGCCTGCGCACCACGGGCACGCATTGCCGTAAAGGCGGCGTGGCCGGGGGTGTCGATGAACGTGATCTTCTGGCCGTTCTGTTCGACTTGGTAAGCGCCGATATGCTGGGTGATCCCGCCGGCCTCTCCTGCCACCACGTTCGCGTGACGGATGGCGTCGAGCAGCGAGGTCTTGCCGTGGTCAACGTGACCCATGATGGTGACCACCGGTGGGCGCGAAACCATTTCGCCTTCGTCGTCTGCAACGTTGAAGATGCCTTCCTCGACGTCGGATTCCGAAACGCGTTTGACGGTGTGGCCGAATTCGCCGGCGATGAGTTCGGCAAGGTCGGCGTCGATGACGTCGCCCGGCTTCATCATCTGGCCTTCCTTCATCAGGTACTTGATGACGTCCACGGCGCGTTCGGACATGCGCTGCGACAGTTCCTGAATGGTGATGGTCTCAGGCAGAATGACTTCGCGCACGACTTTTTCGCGCGGTTCCTGCATCTGGCTGCGGCGGAATTTCTCCTGCCGGCGCCGCATGGCTGCCATCGAACGACCGCGAGCACCGCCCTCGTCGTCCTCGCTGACGGTAGTTACCGTCAACTTGCCGCGGCGGCGGTCTTCCTCGCCCTTCGGTCGGGCAGGAACTTTGGCTGGTGCGGGCGCTGCAACGCGGCCGCGGCCAGGAGCGCCCCGAGCCGGAGCCCGTTCCTCTTCTTCGTCCTCGCCGGCCCTGCGGCCGCGACCGACGACGGGCTGACCTGCAGGTGGTGCCGCCGGAGATGGGCGGGGAGCCGATGGACGCGTCTCCTGCGGGCGGCCCGCCGGAGTGGCGGCACGTTCTGCCGGCCTTTCGGCAACCGCAGGGGCGGGAGCCGCAGCTGCGGCAGGCTCTTCCTTGGCCGGTTCGGCCGTGGCTTCCGCTGCGCGGCGAGCGGCCTCGGCTGCCTCCTCGACCCTACGGCGTTCATCTTCGAGCCGGCGACGCTCATCTTCCTCGGCGCGGCGCTTGGCTTCGACGACCTCGCGTGCCTGAGCCTCAACCAGCGCTCTGCGGCGGGCTTCCATTTCACCTGCCGAGAGGTCGTGCAGGACCTGCGGACGCTGCGGCTGACGCGGCGGCGGTGCCGAGGAGCCGGACGAAGGGCGTTGCCCTTGCTGGGGAAGCGGACGCTGGCCACCTTGGGGGGCGGGTTGATGGATCCGTGGCTGAGGATTGACGGGCTGCGGCGCGGGCTGTGCCGCTTCGACAGGTTTCGGCGTCGGAGCTGCGGGCGCAAATACCGGCTTCTCATCGAGCGGCCGGGTCGGCCGGCGTTTCACCGTCTCGACCACGACGGCTTTTGTGCGACCGCGACCCATGTCTTGGCGCACGGTACCCTGGCTTACGCCCGTTGGCTTCAGTGTAAGGGTTTTCTTAACGCCGAGTGTCTTGTCGTCTTTGTTATCGGTCATTCCGTTCCTGTTCCTTCGGACAGGAACAGATGAAAGCCATCAGAACCTGTCGTTCAATTCATGTATTTCGATTATGCGTCCGGCTGAAGCCGGTGACCGCGTCATTGCTTCGGCATGTCGGCGACATCCTTTTTTTGGGACAGGCCGCCTGTGCGGTACTGTTCAAGTAGGTTTGCGCGCTTCACTACACCCTCACCCGCCTGCCCTGCAAGCGCGCAAGCATGGATAAAAGCATTCTGGCCCATCACTTCGTCCAATTCAGCTCCGGTAAAGAGCGAAAAGGATGGAATATCTTCCTCGGCATTGGTCCCGAGCTTCCAGGCCTTGCGGGCCTGGTCTATCTTTCTCACCCCGTCGGCAGCAGCGTCCGCCGCATGAAAGACGGCAAGCGCGGCGCCCGCACGGACGGCGGCATCCACCTTCATGGCGCCGGAAACGAACTGACCCGCTTTGCGGGCCATGTTCATCATGCCGACAAGATCGGCTGCGAGCAGCCTGTCCACCAGTGCACCCAGATCGGCATCGGCTTTCGCCTCGGTCTTCAGCGCCCGGGCGAAAAGCTTTTTCTGAACCGCCCGGTCAACCAGAGCCCGGTCAGCCTTGACCCAGCAGCCGCGCCCCGGAAGCTGACGCTTCAGGTCGGGCACGACGCGCCCGTCCGGGCCGGCAACGAAGCGGATCAGCGTCTCCGGCGAACCGCTTTCGCGCGTCACGATGCAGGTGCGGTCGTTCACGACAATCTCGCTCCGCTCGTCATCGTCGCTGTCCGGCTCGCCTGCGAGCGGAATCATTCCTGTTCGGCGGTATCCGCCTCCTCGACCTGCTCCTCCTGCTGCTGCGCAAGATCCTCTTCGGTAATCCAGCCAGCCAGCAGACGCGCCTGGACGATCATGTTTTCAGCTTCCACCCGCGAAACGTCGAACTTTGAGAAAAGGCCCTCGAACTTCTTCGTTTCGCCGTCCTTGCGTTCGCTCCAGCCGACCAGATCGTCGGCTGCACAACCGGCAAAATCCTCGATCGTCTTGATGCCGTCCTCGCCGAGGGCGACCATCATCTGCGCCGTCAGGCCGTCGATCTGGCGCAACTCGTCGGAGACGCCGAGTTCCTTGCGCTTGGCATCGTTCTCCGCCTCGACGCGATCCAGATATTCCCGGGCGCGGGTCTGGATTTCAGTCGCCGTGTCTTCGTCGAAACCTTCGATGGAGGCAATTTCGTCGAGCTCGACATAAGCCAGTTCCTCGACCTGCGCGAAGCCTTCGGACGCCAGCACCTGGCCGATCATTTCGTCCACGTCGAGCGCTTCCATGAAAAGGTTGGAGCGTTCGTTGAATTCCTTCTGGCGGCGTTCGGACTCTTCCTGCTCGGTCATGATGTCGATGTCCCAGCCGGTAAGCTGCGACGCGAGGCGTACGTTCTGGCCGCGGCGGCCGATGGCGAGCGACAGCTGCTCGTCCGGAACCACGACTTCGATGCGCTCGGCATCCTCGTCGAGAACCACCTTGGCGACTTCGGCCGGCTGCAGCGCGTTGACGATGAACGACGCCGGATCCTGGCTCCAGGGAATGATGTCGATCTTCTCGCCCTGCAATTCGCCGACGACGGCCTGGACGCGCGAACCGCGCATACCGACGCAGGCGCCGACCGGATCGATCGACGAGTCGTTCGAGATGACGGCGATCTTGGCGCGAGAACCGGGGTCGCGGGCGACCGACTTGATCTGGATGATGCCGTCGTAGATTTCCGGCACTTCCATGGTGAAGAGCTTCACCATGAACTGCGGATGGGTGCGCGACAGGAAGATCTGCGGGCCGCGCTGCTCGCGGCGCACGTCGTAGACATAGGCGCGGACGCGATCGCCGTAGCGCATGTTCTCTCGCGGGATCATTTCGTCGCGGCGGATAATGCCCTCGCCACGGCCGAGGTCGACGATGACGTTGCCGTATTCGACGCGCTTGACGGTGCCGTTGACGATTTCGCCGACACGGTCCTTGAATTCGTCGAACTGCCGATCGCGCTCGGCTTCGCGAACCTTCTGGACGATAACCTGCTTTGCCGACTGCGCGGCGATGCGGCCGAAATCCATCGGCGGCAGCGGGTCGGCAATGAAGTCGCCGATCTTGGCATCTGGATTGCGGTCGCGGGCCAGTGCCAGCGGGATCTGCGTGCCGTAGTCTTCGGCGGTCTCAACCACTTCCAGCAGGCGCTGCAGACGGATTTCGCCGGTCTTGGAGTTGATGTCGGCGCGGATATTTGTTTCCGAGCCGTAACGGGAGCGGGCAGCCTTCTGGATGGCGTCGGCCATCGCGGCCAGCACGATTTCGCGGTCGATGACCTTTTCGCGCGCCACTGCATCCGCGATCTGCAGAAGTTCAAGCCGGTTCGCACTCACTGCCATTGTCGTTGGTCTCCGTAGGTCGAAAGGTATGGCCTCTCCTCGAGGCCCCTTAATTTTTTCTGTTATTCGTCGTCTTCGTCGTTCTGGTTCGCTGCCTGAGTTTTGGCAAGCTTGTCTGCCTTAAGGGCGTCGCGGATCAGATCGTCGGTCAGAATGAGCTTTGCCTCAGCCAGTGCCGAAAACGGGATTATTACCCGCGGTTCCTCGCCATAGGCGACCTGGTCCCGCTCGAGGGTGAACCCTTCCGTGTCCGCTTCCGTGATCCTGCCGCGGAACCGCTTGCGGTTGTCGATCATGATCGACGTTTCGCATTTGACCAGATGGCCCTTCCAATGGGTGAAATCCGATTTCCGGACCATCGGGCGGTCGATGCCCGGCGAGGACACTTCGAGATGATACGCTTTATCGATCGGATCTTCCACATCTAGGACCGGCGAAATCGCCATGGACACGGCCTCGCAGCCCTCGACATCCATGGTCCCGTCATTGCGCTCGGCCATGATCTGCAGCGTCAGGCCGTTCTGGTTCAGCAGGCGAACGCGAACCAGCCGGAAATCCATGGAAATCAGCACGGGCTCGATGATTTCGGCGATCCTGAGGTCGAGCCCGGTCTCGATGATGAGCCGCGGCTCGTGTTCGGTTTGCGGCATAAGCTCTCCGGCATCATTGCCGAATCCGGCCTTGCCGGGATTCGGGTTGAACCAACCGCCTAACAAAAAAGAGCGGGTCCGGTCGGGCCCACTCTTCATCGGACGATCAAGAATATGGCCTGCATATACGCCCTCATGCCCTGGATTGCAAGAGTCGCCTGTTTCTTTGCCCCTGGCTGCTGGAATTTGAATATGCCCCGTCTATAACGGTTGCGTGACGACGCAGTAAAAACGAGGACGGAAATTGCCTGACCGGATATCGACCTTGTCACCCTTCAGGCACGAGACCTTCAGGACCATCTGGATAGCAAGCCTGGCCTCCAATTTCGGAGGGCTGATCCAGGCCGTCGGCGCTGCCTGGATGATGACCTCGATTTCCGATTCGCAGGATATGGTCGCATTGGTTCAGGCCTCGACGGCCTTGCCGATCATGCTTTTCTCCCTGATCGCGGGTGCTCTCGCCGATAACTTCAATCGGCGCAACCTGATGCTGACGGCGCAGATCTTCATGCTTGTGGTTTCGGTCATACTCACGCTCTGTGCCTATTTCGACCTGCTGACGCCCTGGCTGCTCCTGGCGTTTACCTTCCTGCTCGGCTGCGGAGTAGCGCTCAATAACCCTTCCTGGCAGGCATCGGTCGGCGACATGGTCCCCCGCGAGGTGCTGCCTGCGGCCGTGACGATCAACAGCGTGGGCTTCAACATCACCCGCAGCCTTGGCCCGGCCATTGGCGGCGCGATCGTTGCAGCGGCGGGCGCCGCCGCCGCCTTCGCCGTCAATGCATGCAGCTATTTCGCGCTGATCTACGCGCTCTTTCGTTGGAAGCCCCCTGTCCGCGACAATGCCCTGCCGCGGGAAACGTTGCTGCGTGCGCTTTCGGCCGGGCTCGGCTACGTGGCGATGTCGCCAAACATCCTGAACGTCCTGTTTCGGGGGCTGATCTTCGGCCTGTCGGCCAGCGCCATTCTCGCCCTTCTGCCGATTGTGGCGCGCGATCTGGTGGGGGGAGGCCCGCTCACCTACGGCGTCATGCTAGGTGCTTTCGGGGTCGGGGCGATCGCTGGGGCGATGGGCAACTCGCGGCTGCGCGAGAAACTGTCGAGCGAGTCGATCGTACGCCTCTCCTTTCTGGGGTTTGCCGTAAGCGCCGCCATTCTCGCGCTCAGCACCAATACCTGGCTCAGCACTGCGGTGCTTCTTGTTCCCGGTGCCTGTTGGGTTATGGCGCTCTCTTTGTTCAACACGACGGTGCAGCTCTCGACGCCGCGCTGGGTCGTCGGCAGGGCGCTCTCCTTCTACCAGACGGCCGCCTTTGGCGGCATCGCCGGGGGCAGTTGGCTATGGGGCATCCTCTCGGAAGGCTTTGACGTATCGGTTGCTTTATCATTGTCGAGCCTCGCGATGCTGTTCGGTGCGGCGATCGGCATGCGGGCGCCCCTGCCGCAGCTCAGCGACCTCAATCTCGATCCGCTCAACCGGTTCAACGAGCCGCTATTGAGGCTCGACCTGCAGCCTCGCAGCGGCCCGATCGTGTCGCTGATCGATTACATCATCGCTGACGAGGATGTGCCGGAATTCCTTGCCCTGATGTCACGCAGGCGGCGGATCCGCATTCGCGACGGCGCCCGGCAATGGGCCCTGATGCGCGACCTCGAGCATCCGGAGATCTGGACCGAGACCTACCACACGGCGACCTGGGCCGATTACGTGCGGCACAACCAGCGGCGCACGCAGGCGGACGCCGAGGTTTGGGACGCGATCCGCGCGCTCCATCACGAAAAAGAAGGCCCGCGGGTCCATCGCCTGATCGAACGGCAAACGATACCGCCGGACGACGACGTATTTCACAAGTCACCCCCCGACCTGCATCATTAACCGGCCCACCATGTTCCTTTTCAGAAAAGCCCGCCATTTTGATCTTCCCGCTATCGTCGCGTTGCTGGCGGACGACCCGCTCGGGCATTCGCGGGAGATCCTCTCTCACCCGGCGGATCCTCGCTATGAGCGTGCCTTTGCGGCGATCGATGCCGATGAGAACCAGCTTCTGGCGGTCGCGGTGGATTCAGCGGATCAGGTGATCGGCTGCCTGCAGCTCTCCTTCATTCCGGGCCTGTCCCGCACCGGCATGTGGCGCGGCCAGATTGAAAGCGTGCGCATCTCGGTCGGGGAGCGAGGCAGCGGGCTCGGCTCGCAATTCATCGAGTGGGCGGTGGAAATGGCTCGGGAACGCGGCTGCAAGCTGGTGCAACTCACCTCGGACAAGGCGCGGCCGGATGCCATCCGCTTCTACGAAAAACTTGGCTTTGTCGCCAGCCACGAAGGCCTGAAACGAAACCTCTAGCGGATTTTGCCTTTGAGCGACGGGTGCGGGTAGCAGGTGGGGGCAAGGCCGTTCTTCACCTGCCAGTCGCCGAGCGAACGGCGGGTCTTGTAACCGGGCAGGCCGTCCACATTGCCGACGTCATAGCCTTTGGCGACCAGCGCCTTCTGCATGGCGAGCACGTCCGAACGCAACATCTTGCCTATGTCGTCCCATTGTGCCGCGAAGGGGCCGGCCCCCGAGGCGATCCGGTCGGCAAGATTGCCGATGAATAGCGCATAGAGATCGGAGTTGTTGTATTCCTTCAGCACGTAGAAATTCGGGGTCACGAGGAATTCCGGTCCGTGCCGACCGGCCGGTACGAGCATCATGCCGGAGGCTTTCAGATCAGCGGCGGGGAAGTCTTTCCCCGAAATGCGGGTAATTCCCGTTGCGGCCCATTGCGAAATGGGCTTGGCGAGATCCGGGCCTTCCTGGGCGCACGAGACTCGTTCGGGGATGGTCACCTCGAAACCCCAGTCGCGGCCTCGGCTCCATCCTTCCTTCTGGAGATAGTGGGCGATCGAGGCGAGGGAATCCGGCACGGAATTCCAGATGTCCGGATGGCCGTCCCTGTCGAAATCGACGGCGTATTTCAAATAGCTGGAAGGCATGAACTGCGGCTGGCCGAGTGCGCCGGCCCACGAGCCCTTCATGGTCGCGGCATCGACATCGCCCCGTTCGATCATCTTCAGCGCGGCGATCAGTTCGTCGCGGAACATCTCCTTGCGGGTCGACATGAAGGCTTTGGTTGCAAGAACCTGAACGGCGGAATAGGGCAGTTTCGCCCTTCCGAAGCCGGATTCGCGGCCCCAGATGGCGACGACGATCTCTCCGGGAACGCCATAGGTCGCTTCGATCTTCTTCAGTACCGCCGCATGAGTGGAGGCGAGGCCTCGGCCTGTGGCGGCCAGTCCCTGCAATCGTTTCTCCGAGAAATAGGCGCCGGGCGAGGAGAACTCCGCCTGAGTTTGGTCCTGGTGCTTCGGCGGAGTTGTACCGGGAGGCACGAGGTCAGGCAGATCCCAGTTCAGCGTGACGCCCTGAAACGCTGCCCTCAGCGTCTTTTCGGAGATACCGGCTTTTTTGGCTGCCGGTCCCAGATCGCCGACAATCCATCCCTGGAACTGTTTTTCAACATCGGGGCGGTTCTGGGCGAGTGCGGGGACGGAGAGGAGGGCCACGATCATGGCGAAAACCAATGCGATCGCTCGCTCGACGGTACGCTTGCTCATCATCATCCTCTTCAACGCTATATCACCGTCCTCGCCCTCAAGGCCGCCGTCAGCGTTCCCTCGTCGAGATAGTCGAGTTCGCCACCGACCGGCACGCCATGAGCAAGCCGGGTGATCTTCACCTCGATGCCGGAAAGCTGGTCGGTGATATAATGCGCCGTCGTCTGGCCTTCGACCGTCGCGTTGACCGCGATGATGATTTCGCGAATCGTACCCTCGTTCACCCGGTCGATCAGCCCGCGGATATTGAGGTCGTCAGGCCCGATGCCGTCGAGCGGCGAGAGCGTGCCGCCGAGCACGTGATAGGCGGCATTCATTGCGCCCGCCCGCTCCAGCGCCCAGAGGTCGGAAACATCCTCCACGACGATCAGCAGGGATTGGTCGCGGCTGACATCGGTGCAGACGGTGCAGGGGTCGACCGTGTCCACATTGCCGCAGCGCGAGCAGATCTTCACCTTGTCATATGCTTCACCCATGGCGTGGGAAAGCGGCCCGAGGATTTGCTCTTTCTTCTTGATGAGGTGCAGCGCCGCCCGTCGTGCCGAGCGCGGCCCCAGCCCCGGAACCTTTGCCAGAAGCTGGATGAGTTTTTCGATTTCGGGACCAGTGACTCGCTTTGCCATATTTTCCCTTTAGCCCATATGCTTCCGAAACGGAATCGCGGAAGGGATGCCTGCATGAAACTTCTCGCCATCTGTCTCGGCCACCCCGAGAAGCTGCCGGGTAAGAGCTTTAAGACCGGCATCTACAAGGCCGCCGTCAACTCTGCCGTCATGATCGACAGGCTCGGCCTGGTCGGCGACGCTGTTTGCAACACGAAACATCATGGCGGCGAGGATCAGGCGGTGCTGCTTGAAGGTTCGTTGACTCGGGATTGGTGGGCTCAGGAGCTCGGCCGCGATCTTCTGCCCGGCACGTTTGGCGAGAACCTGATCATCGACGGCCTCGATAACCGGGACGTTGCCGCCGGCGACCGCTTCCATGTGGGCGAGGTCGTGCTTGAAGCAAGTTGCGCCCGCTCGCCCTGTAACACGCTTGCGGTGAAGATGGGCGACCCGACATTCGTGAAGGCCTATACCAGAGCCGGTCGCCCAGGCATCTATTGCCGTGTGATCGTACCCGGCATGATTTCGCGGGGCGATCCCGTCCGCCACGAACATTATGCCGGCGAGCGCGTCACCATCCCGGAAATGCTGGCGGCCGTCGGCAGAAGCCTCTCGGACGCGGAACGAGTTCGTTTCCTCTCAGCTCCCATAGGCCACCGATGGAGGCCGGCATTCGAGGCTTAGCGCGTGGCGATTGCTGCGGCCGCACCCGCCATCGTCCCGGCCGAAAGGCGGTTGGCGATCTTCACGGCGCGCGGGCTTTTCAGGAATTGCCGGGCCTTGGCGGCAAGCAGAACCCATGCAAGATCGACAACGACCAGCACGACAAACATCGCGGCAATCAGCTCCAGCCAGCCGGCAAGCGTCACGCCTCCAAGGTCTATGATCGAGGGCAGCAGCGCCACATAGAACATCATGATCTTCGGATTGCCGAGCGTGAGCGTCAGCCCGGTCAGAAACATCTTCAGCGCCGATCGGCTTTCCGGCAGTTCCTTGTCGGAACCGGCAGGCTCTGCGACCCACATCTTCCAGGCGAGATAGAGCAGGTAGATGACCCCGAGCCACTTGATCGCGACGAAGACGAGGTGAAAACTCTCGGCAATGGCGGCGAGGCCTGCGACTGCAAAGGAAAGCCATACCGCTTCACCGATCCACATGGCGGTCAGGAAAGGCAGCACGTCGCGGTAGCCTTTGGAAAGTACGCGGGCGACAAGCGCAGCGATGCTCGGCCCGGGCGAACCAGCGGCAACGAAAAGCGCTGCTGCAAAAACCAGAAGCGATGTAAGCGTCATCGGAACCTCCCAATTCCCTTATAGACGGATCAGAACGGCATCTTGAAGCCGGGCGGGATCGGTAGGCCGGCAGTCAGTTCCTTCGTTTTTTCGGCAGCGATCGCCTCGGCGCGCTCCTTTGCGGTCTTGTGGGCAGCGACGATCAGGTCTTCCAGGATCTCGACCTCTTCTTCCTTGAAGAGCGATGGATCGATCTTCAAGCCGAGCATTTCGCCCTTGCCGTTCAACCGGACGGTCACCAGGCCGCCGCCGGATGTGCCTTCGACGTCCAGAGCGGCGATATCCGCCTGCATCTGTTCCATCTTGGCCTGCATTTCCTTGACTTTGCCCATCATGCCCATGATGTCGCGCATGTCGAAAATCCTCTTCTTTTACAATTCGATGTCGTCGCCGGGCAGGATGTCGCCCTCTTCGGATTCCGCGGCTGCCGGTGCAGCAATTTCTGCCGCCTCGTCTTCTTCTTCCTCCGCCCGGATACGGACGTCGATGATCCTGGCTCCCGGGAATTGCGCAAGAATGGCCGCCACGTCCGGATCGGCTCGGGCATCGGTCTTGCGCTGCTCCTTGGCCTGCTCTTCCGCCTGAGCCAGCGTCGGGGCGCCGCGCTCGTTGGAGAGCGTCACCCACCAGGTGGTCCCGGTCCATTCCCGAAGCTTCGACGTAAGGTCGTTGACGATGGATTTGGGCGCATCGGGCTCAAGGTTGATTTCGAGCCGCCCCGGCTCGAGCTTGACCAGATGGACGGACTGCCGGATGCGCGCGCGCAATACGGGTTCGCGATTTTTGGCGCAGAGGTCGCCGATGTCTTCCAGCGATCGCACGTGAACCTTGGGCTCCGGCTGGGGTTCGGCCGCCGCTTGGAGTGCGGGGCGCTCCAGTGGTTCCTGTGCGGTTTCCGGTGAAGGAACGGCACGCAGCATTGCTGTCGGTCCTCCAGCAGGGACGCGGGGCGTCGACATCTCGGTGCCGCGTGCATTGACCGGAGGCTGGGACGGCGAGGCCGCCCGTCCCCCGCCGTTCGGTGAGGGTGCGGAGCGCTGGCCGTCGCCGCCGGACAGATCTGAGAGCCTTCGCGCGGCATCTTCCGGTGAGGGCAGATGAGCCGCATGGGTCAGACGGATCAGGACCATTTCGGCGGCACCTGATGGCCGCGAAGAATTCTCTGCCTCCGGAATGCCTTTGAGCAGCATCTGCCAGATGCGCGACAGCGTGCTTACGGCAACGCTCTCGGCGAATTCCCGGCCGCGCAGGCGTTCCACTTCGCTCAGCGACGGATCGTCGGCCGCATCGGGAATGTATTTGAAACGGGTGACGAGATGGGTGAAGTCGGCAAGATCGGTCAGCACCACCACCGGATTGGCGCCGGCCTCGTATTGCGCACCGAATTCCGAAAGCGCAGCCGTGACATCACCCCGCACGATATGTTCGAACAGATCGACGATCCGGGCCCGGTCGGCGAGCCCGAGCATGCCCCGCACGGTATCGGCGAGGACACTGCCGCCGCCATGGGCGATTGCCTGGTCGAGCAGCGACAGGCCGTCGCGCGCCGAACCTTCGGCGGCTCGCGCGATCATCGACAAGGCTTCCTGCTCCGCCGGAATGCCTTCCTTTTCCAGGATTGTGATGAACAGCCCGACGAGATCGGCCGCGCTGATGCGGCGCAGGTCGAACCGCTGGCAGCGGGAAAGGACGGTGATCGGGACTTTTCTGATTTCCGTCGTTGCGAAGATGAATTTCACATGCTCCGGCGGCTCTTCGAGCGTCTTCAGGAGGCCGTTGAAGGCCTGCGTCGAAAGCATGTGCACTTCGTCGATGATATAGACTTTGTAGCGCGCCGAGACGGGACGGTAGCGCACCTGCTCGATGATCTCGCGGATGTCGTCGATGCCGGTATGGGAAGCCGCGTCCATCTCGATGACGTCGACATGCCGGCCTTCCATGATCGCCTGGCAGTGATCGCCGGGGATGCGGAGATCTATCGTCGGTTTGTCGATCTCGGGCGTCTTGTAGTTCAGCGCACGGGCAAGAATGCGTGCGGTGGTCGTCTTGCCCACCCCGCGAACACCGGTCAGCATATAGGCCTGGGCGATGCGGCCGGTCTCGAAGGCATTGGTGAGGGTTCTCACCATCGGCTCTTGCCCGACCATCAGGTCGGAGAAATCCTTCGGACGGTATTTGCGGGCAAGCACCCGGTAGCCGCTACCAGTTGTAGTGCTGTTCGATGTCGGCCCGGTATCGCTCAATCGAGTCCTCACAATCCTGGCGGGCCGCGGCCGGCCACTTGACCGGACCGGATTTTGACCAAGATGCTGTTGAAAGCAAGGGTGGGAGGCTGGCACGGCGACCCGTGCCGGGCTCGTTAGGGCTGCTTCCTTCCGGACCTGACCCGGTTGGCGAGTGGCTCGTCCACCACCAACCTCCCGCCGCACATATCGTCAATAACGCTTCCAAATGCAAGCCAGACCTGTAAAAAACTGCTATCGAACAGAAAACACGACGGGAGGAAAGCTTGAGCGCATTCGAACTGGACGGACGAATCGAGAGGGATTCCGAGCTTGTGAAAAAGCTGGCTCTCTGCCAGCTGCGCCTCCAGAACGACAGTCGCTGGCCCTGGCTGGTCATGGTGCCTGAGCGAAGCGGCATGAGCGAGATCTTCGACCTCTCCCCTTCCGAACAAACCCTGCTTTCCGCCGAGGTCAATCGCGTTTCTGCGGCTTTGAAGCAGGTCACAGGGGCAACCAAGATCAATGTCGGCGCCCTCGGCAACATTGTGCGCCAGCTGCATGTCCACGTCATTGCCCGCTTCGAAGGCGATCCGAATTGGCCAGGCCCCATCTGGGGTTTTGGCCACGCGACGCCCTACGAACACTCGCAGAAGCAGAACCTCATCAAGAAACTGGTTGAAGCCCTTTCATGACCGCTACCCTTTTCGATACCGATGCACCCCACCCGGAGCCAAGCGAGCTCACGGCTTTTTCCGGCAACAAGCTCGACAGGCAGGCGGAATATCGTGCGGATGATTGCGTGGAAAAGGCGCTGGCCGTCGAGGGTACGCATATTCTCGCCTTCAGCGGCAGCCGGCTGATCCTCAAGCATGACGGCCAGATCCTCGATCCGCTGTTTTCGGCCTACGAGCTTGCGGAACTGAAGCCCGATTTCGATGCCGCGGTCCTGCTCGGCTACAAGGAAAACGGGGAGCCCCGGATTGCGGTGCCGGTCCTCATTCCAGCGGAAGAGCTGGCAAGTCATTACAAACCGACGGAGGCGCGGGCGCTTTTCCGCGATTCCCTTATTCAAGGTGAGCTGCTGGGGGAAGTCGCGCAGGCCGTCGCGCTTCTCAATTGGAATGCCGCCAATCTTTTCTGCGGCAAGTGCGGCTCGCCAACAGAGATGAAGATCGGCGGCTACAAGCGCGTCTGCACGAAATGCGAACACATGATGTTTCCGCGGACCGATCCGGTTGTCATCATGCTGACCATCGATGTGGAGCGGGATCGTTGCCTGCTGGGCCGCAGCCACCATTTTCAGGAAGGCATGTATTCCTGCCTGGCAGGCTTCGTCGAGCCTGGTGAGACGATCGAGAATGCCGTGCGCCGCGAGACCTTTGAAGAGGCGGGAATCGAGATCGGCCGTGTCCGCTACCATGCGTCGCAGCCCTGGCCTATGCCTCATTCGCTGATGATCGGATGTTATGCCGAAGCCAGATCGGTTGAGATCAAGATCGATACCCAGGAAATGCAGGACGTCCGCTGGTTTGGGCGGGCGGAAGCGGCTGTCATGCTGAATGCCGGTCCTGGCAGTCCCTATTTCGCGCCGGTCGAAGGCGCGATAGCCCATCGGCTGCTACGCGACTGGATCGAGTGGGGTGGCGAGCGGTCAGGCGCAGCCTGAGCAATCGATCCGGCGAATCGATTGCAGCGAGGAACGCCCTGAGCCTAAGCGGGGGCTGGAGGATTCAAATCTCATGACTGTCGCTCGCTCGGAGCGCCTGCTGGCCCTTCTCCAGACGCTCCGGCGCTACCGGCAACCCGTCAGCGGTGCCAAGCTCGCCGCCGAAACCGGCGTCAGCCTTCGCACCCTTTACCGGGATATCGCCAGCCTCCAGGCACAGGGTGCCTTCATCGAAGGTGAGGCGGGCGTCGGTTATGTGCTGCGGCCGGGTTTCATGCTGCCGCCGATGATGTTCACCGAAGAGGAGGTCGAGGCGCTGGTGCTCGGCTCGCGCTGGGTTGCCAAGACGGCCGATTCGAGGCTTGCGGCCGGTGCTGTCGATGCGCTTGCCAAGATCGCTGCTGTCCTGCCGCCGGAGCTGAAGGAAGAACTCGACACCTCGCCGCTTCTCGTCGGCACGCCGCGCCGGCAGGCGGAAAAGGCCGACCTTACTCTCCTCCGCAAGGCAATCCGCGCCGAACATATCCTTGAGCTCGCCTATGAAGACGAGAAGGGCGTGCTCACTCATCGCGCGGTCTGGCCCTTCGCCCTCGGCTTTTTCGATAGCGTTCGGGTGATGATGGCATGGTGCGAGCTGAGGCAGGGTTTTCGCCATTTCCGCACCGATCGCATTGCGTCGGCCAGTTCCACGGAAAAGCGTTACCCGCGCCGCAGGCAGGTGCTGCTGAAGGAGTGGCGTCTGGCGCAGGGAATTCCAAACCCTCAATGATCGCTACTGCCATTATCTGACAGTAGGGTGGGATACGTGTCCTGTCAGTCCCAACCAAGGAGCACTGAAGTGACCCATCCCGATTTCATCATTCTCTTCGTCGACAACCCGCTGAAAAGTGCGGATTTCTATCAATCTCTGTTAGGAACCGAGCCGGTGGAGCGTTCGGCGACGTTCGCACTTTTCGTCCTTCCCGGCGGTCTTCGGTTCGGGCTCTGGTCGTGGCACACGGCCGAACCGGCCGTGACCTCCGGCGGTGGCGGCATGGAAGTCTGCTTCAAACGTGAGGATGCGGCCGATGTGGATCGGATCTACGCGGATTGGGCAGGCCGTGGTCTGCGTGTCCTTCAGACGCCGGTGCAGATGGACTTCGGCTACACCTTTGTCGTGACGGATCCTGACGGTCACCGCCTGCGCGTCTATTCCATGGCCGGACAGTAACGAAACCGGTCGGGGCGGCAGGCAGAATCTGCTGCCCGTCATTTTACCCGCCTTGCATCATTCCTTGTTCAAGGTTCCCCGCATGGGATGACCCCTGTAAGTTCCGAGAATGCGCACCTTTTCCGAAAAGAAGCGCAGCTCTTCCAGCGCCCGGCGCACTGGTGGATCGTCCGGATGGCCTTCGATATCCGCGTAGAACTGGGTCGCCACGAACTTGCCGCCGAGCTGGTAGCTCTCAAGCTTGGTCATGTTGATGCCGTTCGTCGCAAAGCCGCCCATCGCCTTGTAGAGCGAGGCGGGAATGTTGCGGACGTTGAACACGAAGGTGGTGACGATGATCTCCGAAGGGTCGTTGCGCTGCACCCATTTTTCGTCGCGCGACAGCACGACGAAGCGGGTTACGTTGTTCTCCGTGTCTTCGACATTTTCCGCTATGATCTCAAGACCATAAAGTTCGGCTGCAAGCCGCGGTGCCAGCGCCGCCATGGTGCGGTCACCCTTTTCGGACACCAGCTTCGCGGCCCCCGCCGTGTCGCCCGCAACAACCGCCTTCCAGCCGTTCGCGCGGATGATCTTGCGGCATTGGCCGAGGGCGTGAATATGGCTGTGAACGGTGCGGATTTCCTCGCGCGCCACTCCCGGCAAAACCATCAGCTGGAAGCGGATCGGCATGAAATATTCGCCGACGATATGAAGCCGGGATTCCGGCAGCAGATAATGGATATCCGCCACGCGGCCCGCGATCGTGTTCTCGATCGGGATCATTGCAAGATCGGCCTCTCCGTTTTCGAGGGCCTGGAAGGCGTCCTCGAAGGTCGGGCAGGGAAGCGGTTCCATGGCCGGGAACATATCCCGGCAAGCCATGTCCGAATTGGCGCCGTTGTCGCCCTGAAAGGCGATGCGATTGGTGACTGCGTTCATTGGATTATCCGTCAGGAGGAAGCGCGTGCCGAGAGGATCGCCCGCGCCTTTTCAAGGTCGGCCGGAGTATCGACACCGAGAGGGACCGAGTCAACGATCTCTACGTCGATCCGCATGCCGGCTTCAAGCGCACGCAATTGCTCGAGCGATTCACGCTTTTCGAGCACCGAAGGACCGAGAGATACAAACTTCGCGAGTGCCGCACGGCGATAGGCGTAGAGCCCGATGTGATGGTAAAGCGGCCCATTGCCATAAGGCGCCGTGGCGCGGGTAAAGTAGAGCGCCCTCAGTCGGGTTTCCGACAACGGCGACCCAACGACTTTTACGACGCTGGGATTGGTCTTTTCATGCTCGTCGGTGATTTCCACGGTGAGTGTGGCAATGTCGGTTGAAGGATTGTCGAGCGGACGAAGCGAAGCGCGCACGGCCTCTGGCTCTATCGTCGGCAGGTCGCCCTGAACATTGATGATGAAATCCATCTCGGCATTCGGGTCGGCCTTCTGCACCGCTTCGAAAATTCGGTCCGAGCCGGATTGATGGTCCTGGCGGGTCATGACGACTTCGAAACCGGCGGCGGCCACCGTGTCGTAAACCGCCTGGTCGTCCACGGCGACTATGATTCGCCCCGCTTCGGCTTCCTGAGCGCGTTTCGCAACCTGCACGATCATCGGCAGGCCCGCAATATCAGCCAGAGGTTTGCCCGGCAGCCGCGTGGACGCCATGCGCGCCGGGATCAGCACCAGCGTCCTGTCAAAAGCCGAGTTCTTCATAGGGGATACCCTTCTATTCCGGGTGAAACAGTGTCAAAAAGTCTCAAGCGCGGGACGATTATCGTGTTGCAACAATGATGCAAAAGACATAGGTTCCGCGCAATTTCAAGATGGCCCGCCTTGTGACAGGCGGTTGCAAAGGAGCGGTTGCGGATGAATCCCTACGTAAACATGGCGGCAGGCGCCCTGCTTGCAACGGTCTTCGTCATGATGTCGGTGTCGATTGCCTCGGAAGGGATATTCCACGCGCCGGAACCTGAGAAGGAAGGCTTTGCTATTGTCGCGGCTGAAGAACCTGCCGCTGGCGAAGGTGGCGGCGAAGCGGCCCCGGCTGCCGTTCCGGTTGGTCAGCTTCTTGCCAAGGCCGATGCCGCAGCCGGTGCCGCTGTCTTCAAGAAGTGTCAGAGCTGTCATGCGGTTGAAAAGGGCGGGGCGAACAAGGTCGGGCCTGGCCTTTGGGGCGTTGTCGATCGCCCGATCGCTTCGCATGAAGGCTTCGCCTATTCCGCCGCCATGAAGGATTTCTCCAAGGGTGGCGCCGAGAAGTGGACTTTCGAGCACCTCAATCACTTCCTTGCGGCTCCCAAGGCTTACGTGAAGGGTACGGCTATGGGCTTTGCCGGCATCAAGAACGACACCGAGCGCGCCAACTTGCTCGCCTATCTGCGTGAACAGTCCGACAGCCCGGCGCCGCTTCCGGATCCGAATGCCGCTCCGGCCGCTCCGCCCGCCACCAACTGATCGGTGCAGACGAACTCCATTCGAAAATGCCCGGCTTGATCAGCCGGGCATTTTTTGTTGTGCGCCCAGCATGGGCGCATTCTTGTGGGTGGAAGTCCCACCGTAAGCTGGTCATGGCGAGCGAAGTGAAGCGCAACTGCGGAAGGGCGACCGACCGTGGGGAGGAAGCGTGGATCG
>Ga0268362_100080_pt1 | contig 33293 bp, 26 predicted proteins | sample MetcocultureR2M_FD_197214 | JGI IMG/M metagenome (GOLD analysis project Ga0268362, IMG submission 197214) | Soil microbial communities from Anza Borrego Desert, Southern California, United States - Methanotrophic co-culture R2-M | ecosystem: Environmental > Terrestrial > Soil > Desert | place... | reverse complement strand
GCAGCGTGGCATCCGACTTGAAATAAGGCCGGCCTCCGTCGAGCAGCAGATTGGTCTCGTAGTTGCGGGTTTCCAGCCCGTAGTGCCGGTAAAGCGCGGTACCAAGCGGCGACTTCGCGGTGAGGAATCGATAGCGGCCGCGCCGGTCGTGCTTGAGGAGGAATTTCACCCAACCGGAGCAGAACACGCAATCACCATCGAAGATGATGACCGGCCCGTTATCATTGAAGTCAGGCACAACGGGGTCGTCACGATAGCTGTAGGACTGGCCGAGCATCATACTCTCCTACGCCAGCCAATAGGTGCCCGCCAGGGAGGGCGGCCCTTCGGTAACGACGCGGCCTTTTTCCACCAGGTCTTCCAGATGCGCCAGTACGGAGAGCGCGGCCGCGCCGTGCAGGCGCGGATCGGTGCTGGCATAGATCACCTTCACCATGTCCGGGATCAGCCGGTCACCCGCGCGGATGCGCTCCAGCACGGCGCGTTCGCGCATGCGGCGATGAGTGCGAAGGCCGCGAAGGAACGACGTCGGCTCTTTTACCGGACCGCCGTGGCCGGGGAAAAAGATCTTGTCGTCGCGCTCTAGCAGCTTGTCGACCGAGGCCATGAAATCGGCCATCGAGCCGTCCGGCGGCGCTACGATCGTCGTCGCCCAGGCCATGACGTGATCAGCGGAAAAAACCACGCCCGTCCCTTCAAGTGCGAAGGCCGCGTGGTTGGCCGTATGACCGGGCGTATGAAGGGCGGAAAGCGCCCAGCCGTCCCCCTCGATCGTTTCCCCGTCTGCAACCGCGATATCGGGGACGAAGTCGATATCCGAGCTTTCCGCGAAGGGATTGGTTTCGCCGACGTGTAGCGGACGAGCGGCCCGGTGCGGGCCTTCGGCGACGGTTACCGCTCCGGTTGCCTCCTTAAGCCGTCGGGCAAGCGGAGAGTGGTCGCGATGCGTGTGGCTGACGAAGATATGGGTGACTTCGCGCCCTTTGAGTGCCGCCATCAGGGCTTGAAAATGTGCCTCGTTCTCGGGGCCGGGATCGATGACGGCCACGGATGAGCCTCCGACGATATAGGTATTGGTTCCATGGAAGGTGAATGGGGAGGTATTGTTGACGGTCAACCGCTCAACGCTGTCGGCAATAGGCACCGGCGTGCCATAGGCAGGCGAAAATTCCATATCGAAGGTGAGATCCTCTGCCATGCCGGCCTCAGCGTGTGTGATCTTCGTCTCTTATCAGGAGCATCTATCACCGCTTTTGCGGCAGTGCATTCAAAAATGCGCATCGGAAAAATCAGAAATCGTGAAGTTAGCCGTTGAGAGGCTGAACAAGCTTTGCTAGAGCAAGCCACCTGCCGGGGCGGTTATGATCCGATTATCCGCCCGCAAGCATTGGGGCGTCGCCAAGCGGTAAGGCACCGGTTTTTGGTACCGGCATTCCCAGGTTCGAATCCTGGCGCCCCAGCCACGCTCTCTTTTGTCCGTACCGGACACATGGTTACGGTTTATTCCCGGTACATGGGCAACACTTTCGGTCCGAAAGGTGATGGCCATCCGGGGGAACTCTCGTCACAGAGCGTTGTTGCTCGGCACTGGCGACTCGCTCTTCCTGTTTCTCGGCCGTACCACCGTCACCGTGCAAGGAGCATGTGTCGCCACTGCGCCCGAAACGCTGCCGAGGAAGGTGCGGATTGCCGAATGCGCCCGCGCCCCCATGACGATGTGGTCGACGAGGTTTTGCCGAGCGAAGTCGAGGATGGCATCGGCCGGCGAGACCGCCTCGATGACGTGGTGGGTGATCGTGCCTTCAGGAGACTTGAGCGGCTCTGCCCAATGTTTCAGTTGCACGAGGCGTGCGACATGCAGGTTCGTTCCGGTTTCATCGACTTCCTTGTCCAGGGCGATACGGTTGATCTTCAGAACATTGAAGCAGGCGATGCGGGCGTTCGGGGTATTGTCGAGGATCCGCTGCAGAGTGAGCCGCAACTCTTCGGCCAGATCGATCGAACTGTCCGTCAGATCGATCGCAGCCATGACGATCGGCGCCTTTCCCTGTGCGCCCCGGGCGGTCTTTTCTTTCAGAAGTTCGATCGGATCCGGGTTAAAGCGGCCCTTCAGCGCTTCGGCCCAGCCGTCCCGCCGGATTTTTTCCGCCCGCGCGGTAAGCGGAGCCTTGGAGAGGTCCTTGAGGTCCATGGCGAGCTGCGCCGCTGCCGGATAGCGCCGCGCCGGGTTGACCTCCAGGCAGCGCAGAATCACTTCCTGCAATGGCCTGGAGATTTCCGGCCGCAACGCGCGTGGCGGCGCCGGATCGCGCCACAGCCGTTTTTTGAGCCCCTTCATTCCCTGCGGATCGCCGAACGGCCGTGTTCCCGTCGCGAAGAAATACATCAACACGCCGAGCGCGAAAATATCGCTGCGGCAATCGCTTCTGACCCCGAGTATCTGTTCGGGCGCCATATAGGGGGCGGTGCCGTAAGGCAGACGGAACTCCTCGTCCATCAGATCCGGAAGGTGCAGGTGGCGGGCGAGGCCGTAGTCGACCAGTACGGCTTCGCCAGTTTCGCGGAACATGACATTCGAGGGCTTGATATCAAGATGGACGACGTCCTGACGATGCAGATCTGCGATCGCGGTCGCGATCCGTGCGCCGAGGTCGGCCACCTCGGCCTGGCCGAGCGGCAACATCTCGAGCCGGTGGTAGAGCGACTGTCCGGGCAGCCGTTCGAAGACGATATAGGGTTGCTGATCGAAGTCGCCGCTTGCCACGAACCGGGGCACATGCGGGCCTGAAAGCCGCGGCAGGATCATCTGCTCCATCTCGAAGCCGACGATGGTGGCCGGGTCTGCCCCGCCGCCGACCACCGGCACCTTCATGAGAAGCGGGAAATCATAGTCCGGATGGGATACCGAAAACAGCTTTGCCATGCCGCCGCGATGAGCGACCTCGACTATGGTAAAGCCATCGATCCTGCTTCCGGGCTGCAGCGTCGCCGAAGGCATGGTCAGGTCCCCTTCATGAGCCGGCTTGCCAGGCTGTCCGGCAGACCGGCAGCGCGGATCTTGGCTGCGGTTTCCTCGGCATCGTAGGGGACCTTCAAGAAGCAGAGCTCGCCGCTATCGGTATCGAGCATTGCAAAGCCTGCGGCGGGATCGCTGTCCCGTGGCTGGCCGACGGAACCGATGACCGCAAGCCAGCGCCGCTGCGTCAGCAGCGGAATTGGCATGGCTCTCGATGGCGTAAAGGACGTCACCTTGCCGCCGGCACCAAGAGCATAAAGAGCGGGTCGGTGCACATGGCCGCAGAAACTTAAGCGCTCTTCGCAGCGCGAAAAATGCAGCGCTGCGGCTTGGGCATTGCGTATATAGTGAAACCGGGATGGCGCCGAGGCGTCCGAATGAACGTAGAAGCGATCTTCATCGATAACCGAAAGCGGCAATTCGGCCAGGAACAGCTTCTGCGCCGGGCTGAGTACCTCTCTCGTCCAGTCGATTGCCGCCCTTGCGGTGGAACTCATGGACGGGGAGGGTGTCCCGACAGCTTGATCATGATTGCCTTGGATGACAATGGCTTCCGCCTCGGCCAGCTCCATAGTTTTGTCCACGCACCAGCTCGGATCCGGGCCGTAACCGACGATGTCGCCAAGGATGACGAAACGATCGGCACCGCGTGACGCGCAATCGGAGAGGACGGCCTCGAACGCCTCACGATTGGCGTGGATGTCGGACAGGATTGCGATCTTCATATGGCCTCCCGCTTGGCACATTAGGTGCAATCGGGTGGCTTCGCCATTGGCCGGAAGACGAAGGAGGCTGTAAACCGTCGAATATCGTCCCCGGGCTTGGCCAAAGGGATTTCCCGGAGCAAAAGCAACCCATCCGATTGCACTTGGGTTCCCAGTATGTTTCATACGCAGCCGAATATTAGGTTTCAGGTCATGGAGATCCCATGCAGTTCGAGCGCATGACTATTCCGAGCGTCGTTTTGATCACCCCTAAGAAGTTTGGCGATGCTCGCGGTTACTTCATGGAAACGTTCCGACAAAATCTATTCGGCGCCGAAGTGGGGTCGCATACGTTCGTTCAAGAAAATCGGTCTTTCTCAGCGGAAGCCGGCACCGTGCGGGGCCTGCATTTTCAACTCGATCCTAGGGCCCAGGGAAAGCTGGTTTCATGCATAGCAGGCGCTCTTTTGGATGTGGCCGTCGATATTCGAAACGGTTCACCGACCTTGGGCAAATATGTGGCAGCCGAGCTGACGGCGGAGAATGCCTGCCAATTGTGGGTGCCGCCGGGGTTTGCACATGGCTTCTGCACATTGAAACCCAATACCGTCATCAGTTACAAGGTGACCGACTATTATAGCCCCGAACATGACCGCGGTCTGTTATGGAATGACCCCAAGATTGGTATCATCTGGCCAATATCCGCAGATCGTGCTGTGCTATCGGAAAAAGATCGGAAACAGCCGACACTGGCCAATCTTGAGGCAAATTTCTTTATGCCCGAAGAGCAATAACGCGCCACCTTTATGGCTGCTGATAATTCAGAGGAGATACTCAAAGATATGCGAGTGATTGTCACAGGTGGAGCCGGATTTATCGGGTCGGCAGTGGTGCGTTATCTCGTGCTTGATAAAGGCTACGAGGTTTTGAACGTCGATAAGCTGACCTATGCTGGTACAGAGACCTCGCTGAGGGCAGTTGAAAATCGGGTGAATTATCGTTTCCTGAAGGCAGACATTTGTGACGGTATCGCAATATTGGAAGCGATTTCAAGCTTCCGCCCTGACCGGATCATGCATCTGGCGGCCGAAAGCCATGTGGATCGGTCGATTACGGGTGCGAAGGATTTTATCGATACGAATGTCCTGGGTACGTTCAATATGCTCGAATGTGCCCGGCAGTATTGGATGACACTAGACGATGCCGAAAGGGATGCATTCCGCTTCCTGCATGTCTCTACGGACGAGGTTTATGGATCTCTCAGCGAAGGAGGGCTCTTCACCGAAGAGACCCCTTATGACCCGAGTTCGCCGTATTCGGCCTCCAAGGCGGCGTCCGACCACCTGGCCAAGGCCTGGGTGCGGACCTACGGCCTCCCGGTCGTGGTCTCCAATTGCTCCAACAATTACGGCCCCTATCATTTCCCGGAAAAGCTCATCCCGCTGATGATCCTCAACGCGATGGATGGTAAGCCGCTGCCAGTCTACGGCAATGGCGCTAATATCCGGGACTGGCTTTATGTCGAGGATCATGCCCGGGCGCTCGATACAATTGCCGAGCGAGGAAGGGTCGGAGAAACCTACAATGTTGGCGGCCGCAACGAACGTCGCAACATTGATGTGGTCAATCGAATCTGCGAACTGATGGATCAGTTGCGGCCGCGAGATACCTCCCATAGTCGCTTGATTACCTATGTCGCCGATCGGCCGGGGCACGATGCTCGGTATGCGATAGACGCCACCAAGCTGGAGACAGAACTTGGGTGGAGGGCACAGGAAAATTTTGACAGTGGTATCGAGAAGACGGTGCGGTGGTATCTTGAAAATGAATGGTGGTGGCAGCCCTTAAGAAAGGATTATGGCGGCAATCGTCTTGGTCTTTTGGCTTCCAACAAACAGGCTGTCGCATGAATGGTGGTCGGGCACGGATGGTGGTGACTGGCAGGCATGGACAGGTCGTCCAGTCTCTGCTGGAGCGGGGGCGGCATAATGATCGCTTTGAGGTCATCGCTATTGGACGCCCGGAGCTGGATTTGTCGGCTCCCGACAGCATTGAAGCAATATTGCGAAACGCCCATCCGGACGTCATCGTCTCGGCTGCTGCCTATACGGCTGTGGACCAGGCAGAGACCGAGGAAGACCCAGCAACCGTAATTAACGGAGTTGCAGCTGGAAAGATTGCAGCGCTCGCCACCAAGCTCGATGTTCCGGTGGTCCACCTTTCCACAGACTACGTCTTCGATGGAAGCAAACCCCTCGCCTATGTCGAATCGGACCCGGTGGCTCCGCTTGGAGCCTATGGCCGCTCCAAGCTGGCAGGAGAAAAGGCCGTTGCGGAGGCCACTTCGAACCATGTGATACTCCGCACCGCTTGGGTCTATAGCCCGTTTGGGAAGAACTTTTTGAAGACGATGCTGCGATTAGCGAAAGACCGAGACCGCCTGAACGTTGTCGATGATCAAATAGGCAATCCCACTTCAGCGCTCGATATTGCCGATGGGATTTTGAAAGTTGCGGCCAATCTTCTGTCTAGCAATGGCGGGGAACTTCGCGGCATCTTCCATATGACAGGCTCGGGTGAGGCCAGTTGGGCAGATTTTGCAACTGAAACTTTTGCAAGCTCCCGACTGTTAGCCGGGCCTTGGGCGGATGTGGGACGCATCTCCTCCAGCCAATATCCTACACCCGCAAAACGGCCAGCCAACTCAAGGTTAGATTGCAGGAAGCTCGCGGAACTTCACGATGTTCGCCTTCCGGATTGGCGGAAATCCACGGCGGAAACCGTAGCTCGCCTTGCTCAACAACAAAACAAGGAACAGGGTTAAGTATGAAAGGCATTATTCTCGCCGGCGGTAGCGGAACACGGCTTCATCCGATGACCAAGGTGATTTCGAAGCAGCTTATGCCAGTCTATGACAAACCGATGATCTACTATCCACTGTCTACGTTGATGTTGGCCGGCATACGTGACATCCTGATCATCACGACCCCCCTAGATATGGCTTTGTTCCAGCGCCAGTTGGGCGACGGCTCCCAATGGGGGATAAAATTGAGCTATGAGGTTCAGCCGGATCCGGGTGGTTTGGCGCAAGCTTATATCATTGGTGCTGACTTTATCGGCGACAGCCCTTCTTGTCTCATCCTCGGCGACAATATCTACTATGGCCATGGGATTACGGAAGCTTTTGAGCAGGCCATTACCAATCTGCGTGGAGCGACGGTCTTCGCTTATCGGGTAGCAGATCCGGAACGGTACGGCGTGGTCGAATTTGATCAATCTATGAAGGCAATATCGATCGAGGAAAAGCCACAGCAACCGAAATCCCATTACGCGGTCACCGGTCTCTATTTTTATGACAAACACGTAGTCGATATTGCGGCTAATCTCAAACCCTCGGCCCGTGGCGAACTGGAGATCACAGACGTCAATAGGATTTACCTCGAACGTGGCCTGCTCGATGTTCAGATTCTCGGTCGCGGCTATGCCTGGTTTGATACTGGTACGCCGGACAGTCTTTTGAATGCTGCTGAATTTGTCGCTACTTTAGAACGCAGACAGGATGTCAAGATTTCTTGCCCTGAGGAAATCGCCTTTCACAAAGGCTTCATCAGTCGAGATGACCTTATTAAGGCCGCCGAAGCGCATGGAAAAGGCGCATACGGGCGTTATCTACGAGAGAATGTATTAGCGGTGGGCGATATAATAAAGAATTAGGGTCGGTATGGAGGCGAGATCATATAATATTCTGTGGTTACGTCGTTGGTTTGCTGGCGCATGAACGTTCCACCAAGTCGAGGAGGTAGGGGCTCTGCAAAGTCGCTGCGGCGTTCGCCACGTACTTTGCAGTCAAATAGGACATCATGAGAATGCCCTTTTCTTTGCTGATCAAACTCGATGGCCGCCATCACAGCGAGTGGTGAGTAAGAGGGAGCGAAATCGTGAACGCAGACGTCAAAGGCCCTGAGCAGGTTACCCAAAATAGCGTCTCTGCCCGTGTTGCACTAAAACGACAGATTAATGTAATGCACGCTGTTATATTGCGAGATATTAGGAGCCGTTTTTTTAGTCACGGCCTAGGTTTTTTGATCGCTCCGTTGTTTCCGGTTGCGCACATCGTGATCCTCCTGACGATTTACACTGCAACGAGCCGCACTGCAATTTTCGGCGATGATCTAAAATTATTCTTCGCTACCGGCTTGGTGCCGGTGTTGACTATAACGTACATATCAAGGTTCATGTCTTCTTCGTTGTTGGCGAACAAAAGCATGCTCGCTTTTCCGGCGGTGCGCTTGATCGATATAGTGTTGGCAAGGTCAATATTGGAGTTTCTTGCCATCGTAATATCAACGTTCCTAATCGTTATAATATTAATGGGATTCGGAACGAGCCCTGCGCCGTACTTCCCTTACGAAGCATTTATATGCATGGTATTTACAGCTGTGCTTGCGGTAGGAATTGGAATTGTAGTAAGCGTGATAACGGCAATATTTCCTATTGCGTCAATGGTGTACGCATTTTCAACTGTAATAATCTATCTTGCTTCTGGGGCTCCTATATACCTGGAAGCTCTTCCTGCTAAGATCGTCTATATTTGTTCATTCAATCCCGCGTTTCAAGCGGTGGCGTGGATGCGGAGCGCCTATTATATGGGATATCCAACGCAGTATCTTGATAAAACATATCTTTTGATGTGGGCAATATGCAGTTTGGCAGTGGGGCTGCTCATGGAACGATCGCTCAGGCAGTACATCCTAAGTGGTCGATAACAGTTTCTTCCGTCTGGCGAGGACTGTCTTGCCTATGACGCAAAATCAGAAAAAAGCCGCGGCCCTACTAAGCGGCCGCAGGCGCATTGCACTTTCGCTAGCAACGGTAAGGCCCTCTCATGCTCTCTACACACCTACGGCGGCTTGAATCGGAATCGATACACATCTTCCGCGAAGTCGTTGCGAGTTTTTCGAACCCGGTAATGCTTTATTCCGTGGGTAAGGATTCGTCTGTGATGTTGCATTTGGCGCGCAAGGCGTTCTATCCCGCCCGCCCACCCTTCCCGTTTCTCCACGTTGATACAACGTGGAAGTTTAAGGATATGATAGATTTCCGAGATAAGATTGCGCATCAGTTTCAGCTGGACTTGTTGGTTTATCGCAATCCTGATGGGTTGCGAGACAACATAAATCCGTTCGATCACGGATCAGACATGCATACCCATGTCTGGAAGACTCTGGGCTTGCGCAACGCTCTCGATCACTACCGATTTGATGCCGCATTTGGCGGAGCTCGTCGAGATGAGGAGCAATCGCGCGCCAAGGAAAGGATTTTTTCGTTCCGCACGTCGCAGCATGCGTGGGACCCTAAGCGTCAGCGGCCGGAGATGTGGAAAACGTATAACACGCGGGTCGGCGAAAATGAAACCATCCGTGTCTTCCCGCTGTCGAATTGGACAGAACTCGATGTGTGGCAGTACATTCTAGCGGAAAAGATTGCTGTTGTGCCCCTGTATTTTGCCGCAAAGCGTCCTGTCGTTGAACGTGACGGGACCTTAATCATGGTCGATGATGATCGTATGCGCCTGAAGCCGGGGGAGCAGGTTGAGGAGAAGATGGTGAGGTTTCGAACTTTGGGTTGCTACCCCCTGACCGGGGCGATTGAATCTCGCGCATTCGACCTTCAAGACATTATCTTGGAGATGCTCGTCTCCCGCACCTCCGAGCGTCAGCATCGCTTGATAGACAAAGACGAAGGCGGCTCTCTGGAAAGAAAGAAGCGCGAAGGATACTTCTGATGTCGGATCGAGATGCGATCTTGTCTAAAGAGACAGGAAAATCACTGCTGCGCTTCATGACGTGTGGTTCGGTGGACGATGGGAAGTCTACGCTGATCGGACGCCTTCTGTTCGATACGAGTCTGATTTTGGAGGACCAACTTGCGACACTGCAGCGAGATAGCGCAAAGTATGGAACCACAGATGGAGATATAGACTTCGCTCTTTTGGTCGATGGCCTCGAGGCAGAACGCGAACAGGGTATAACTATTGATGTGGCATACCGGTTCTTTTCAACCTTGCGGCGAAAGTACATCGTCGCCGATGCACCAGGACACGAAGAATATACGAGGAACATGGCAACGGCAGCTTCTACAGCCGATCTCGCCGTCATACTTGTCGATAGCCGACGGGGAATTTTGCCTCAAACACGGCGTCATGCTTACATAGCGTCGCTGTTAGGTGTCCGCCACATAGTGCTGGCTGTAAATAAGATCGACTTAGTTGATTACGACCAAAGTCGTTTCAATGACATCGTCAACACCTTTAGGCAGTTCGCGAGAAATCTAAGCTTTTCATCGATCTGTTCGATACCGATCTCAGCTCGTTACGGAGAAAACGTCGCGACAGAGTCTAACTTGACACCTTGGTATGGGGGCCCGTCGCTTCTGCAGCATTTGGAAAGCGTCGAAGTGGAAGTTGACCGTGTCAATAAGCCTTTCCGCATGCCTGTGCAGTTGGTGACAAGACCGAACCCTAATTTCAGAGGATTTGCGGGAGAAATCGCGGCTGGCAAGGTAGAAATCGGAGATCAGATTGTCGTCGCGAGTTCAGGTCAGATTTCACGAGTAGCGCAGATCGTTACAATGGGGGGCAATCTGGTTCGGGCTGATGCTGGACAGGCCGTAACTCTTGTATTGGAAGGTGAGATAGACGTTTCGCGCGGTTGCGTCCTTAGCGACCTTCACGATCGCCCCAAATTAGCGGATCAATTTCAAGCAAAGGTGGTTTGGTTCGACACTTCTCCATTGATTCCCGGTCGATCCTATATTCTCCGCACAGAAGTGCAGGAAACGGCCGCGGCTGTAACGGCGCTAAAATATCAGATTAACGTGGAGAGCTTCGCACACGAGGCATCCAAAGTGTTGCGGATGAACGAAGTGGGTGTCTGTAATATATCGACGCAGCAACCAATCACATTCGATCCTTATTCTGAGAACCGTTCAACCGGAAATTTTATCCTCATAGACCGCATGACCAATGCGACAAGCGGTGCCGGCATGATCGATTTTCCGCTCCGTCGAGCTGATAACGTTCACTGGCAGTCTCTGGCTGTCAACAAAAAGGCACGTGCCGCGTTGAAAGGGCAGCGCCCCGTCGTGCTTTGGTTCACGGGCCTTTCCGGGTCAGGAAAGTCCACGATCGCAAATGCCCTGGAGAAAATGTTGCTCTCTAAGGGTAAGCATACATATATGATAGATGGCGATAATATCCGGCACGGTCTGAACCGCGATCTTGGTTTTACGGTCGAGGACCGTGTCGAGAATGTTCGACGTACTGCCGAAGTGGCAAGACTTTTTATTGATGCCGGCCTGATTGTCCTCGTGTGTCTGATCTCTCCCTTCCGTTCCGAGCGCCGGGTAGCGCGCAGTTTATTCGATGAGGGGGAGTTCATTGAGATTTTCATAGACACTCCTCTGGATGTCTGCTCTCAGCGAGATCCAAAAGGGTTATACAAACGCGCTTTTGCAGGCGATATCGCGAATTTCACCGGGGTCTCGTCGCCCTATGAGCCGCCTGAGCACCCAGATCTACACATTTATACAGTCGAGAACGAGCCTTTAGAGTTAGCGAGAAGTATCGAGGACTATGTCCTTCGAATGGGACACGATTGAACTCGATGCCGGCATCCCCAGAGGCTGCCGCTCGACATAGGCGTTCTGTTGAGGCTTGCCGGGCTGGTGTCAGTACCGGATCAATACTCCCTATTAGTGCCGTTTGAATCTTCCCCGGGTGCTGCGGCCGCTGGTCTTCCGGGGAGCACCTCAATCACAGGATCTGCTCTAGTCGCCACTGGATGAAAGTTCAGTGGCAGGTCATCCCGGTTTGACGTAGAGATTTGCTCGGGCTGTGGCAGAGCTGCCATCAAGATGGCAGCCAGAAGGCAGAAAAATTGTCTTAATCGCCTAAGCAGGAGCTAGAAATTGTAGCCAACGGCAGCCAGAGCGGCGATCAGACGTTGACCGGAGAGGTCGAGGGTTAGTCATCTGAGCAGCAGGTCCTCCTTTTTCAAAGCGAATATACTGTGTCCGCTCCATCCTGATCGTGCAACTTCCGGCACATTATATCGGTCAAGCATCTCTTTGGGAAAAGTAGAGGTAATATCGTAAGTATCGGGAATCTTAAACACCATGCCGACGGACCTCTGAAGATCTTCCATTCCAAACCGACGGACGTGGTCAAATTGAGCGAATCGTCGCTGCCTCTCTTCTTCGCCAATGGGGAACAATGACTCCTCGTAATATCCTCTGAGAATCGGGATACTAAAGATGTGGCGGCCGGTCGGTGTCAGGGAACGATGTAGATGATAGAGAACCGCCCAGACGTTGCACGGCAGGTGCTCCATGACATGATTGTGGATGATCACGTCGAAGGTATCTGATGGGAGATTGTGGCACTCTTCCACAAGGTCGAAATGACTTACTTTGACGTGCTGATAACGATCTATGTCGATGTCTCGAGCATCATAGAATTCTTCACCGATGCGTTCTTTTATGTAAGTCGCAAGGCCACCTTCTGGAGCTAGGTGCAACACCCGAACCCCTGGCTTCAAAATATTAAGATTATCAATCACTAATTTGAGTACCCGGGCTCTTTCCAGAGATCCACATTGGGAGCACCGGATGGCGAGGCGACCGTTCATATCTAAGAATTTGTCGTTACCGCAAATGTTGCATTCCATAAAGCAAGGCCTCCATGATCTAATTCTGTTAATCACATTTTCGACAGCATTTCGAGTATCTCGCGGAGTTAAAGTCCGCTTTTGAACGTGAGCGCGACGAACAGCCCTTCCTTTGCCAGTGATCGCCCCCATCATGGCCGTCAATCCGCAGCTCGCCAAACTCCTCATCCGGCTTTCTCCTTAGGAGGGGCAGAAAATGATAGCGACGGCCCACCACCATATCTCATCGCAGTCCTGCAGTTGCACGCCATCACCAGGCAGGCCAGATAACAGCGCTGCCGCAACCTGCATAAACGCAACCCATCCGCAAGATGGCCTGTTCGTTGCGCTTACGGTCGAGTATCGTCAGAGCCTCGGCCTAAGCTTATGAAGCAGTCCAACTTTTTATCCGCACCCTCAATCGGAAGGAAGAACTGGTTGTTTGCCGGCTCGGTAAGGGCGGGTGAGCGCATCTCCGCCATCCTGACCATCATCGACACGGTCAAATTGCACGGCCAAAATCCGGAGGTGTATCTGACAGATGTCCTCGCCCGGATCCAGGATCATCCCAAGGTGCACGCGGTTGTCAAAAGCGGTGAACCCTATCGCCCCTTCTTTGAGGGGACGATCCACGGCGGAAGGGCCCTTCTCTGACAGGGCCGTGGAGGCGCTGAGTAGTTCAGCGACCTCGTAGATAATGTTCAGGCCTTCCGCTCGACGGCAAAGGATCTCGTCTTAAGGACGGTGAGAGCTGCGATCATGCGTACTCTGTGTTTGTTATGGGAGAGACCGTTCGTTGACGATCGGCCGGGCCTGCATCAAAATCCAGACGCATCGGGAGACCGGTGCGATAACCACCTGCTGCCAAAATGGCGCTTCGTTCCGAATATAGGACGTTGTCGGAGACGATCATCCCCGGCTTGCCTCGCCGTTCAATCAGCGTCGTCAGCTCGCGAGCAACACGACGACCGGAGATGGAAGTGTCCGGAATCGCCGCCAGGCATTCGCGCGCTGCAGGTCAGATCCTGAAACGATCACCGCGACAACTGTGGACTAAACCGTTGCGCCACCTCCGATACACTTCCACCAGGCAAAAAGCTTTCATTACCGAGCCTTGCCCCGGAAATTCCAGCTCCCGCCCAAAGTCGGTTAGCACCTAGCAGCTCAACCACAGCGCATATGCAAATCAGTCGAAAACAAGCCTACGAGCCAAAAATACTTCGGTGTATTCTCCGAGGATCCCGTGCGTTCGGTCGGAGAAGCGGTAGACCCTCACATCGAAGTGACCCCATTGTGCCAGAGCCTGATGAATATCGTACCCGTAGTCTACCGTAACCAGAGCGCCGGCAGAGCTGATTGGATTACCGTGCCATTCCTCGGGTTTAAGGTGAGTAAGTGTCCCATCTTCGTTAAATTGCACCCGGCGATCCATGGCTTCAACTTGATATTTTCTCACAGGCCACGTGCAAAGCATATATCCGCCGGGCTTAAGGGTGCGCCAGATTTCGTGGATAGCCGCCTTCGGGTCAGGTATGTGTTCCATCACATCAAGCGAAATGAACAGATCAAAGGTATTAGCTGGGAATGTGAGTTTTTGCAGATCTTCGCTTCGGTATTCTCTCGCTGTAGAGCCTCGCGGTAGGTCGGGATAATATTGCGTCTGGACTAGATCTTTCCCTTCCCGCTTTAGCTTCACAGATATCCCGCGATTGATCGGAGAGCACTCGTGAATCTTCAGGTCGCGCCAGTTTGGAAGCGTCTCTTCCAGTACAAGAGCCAGCGCCCTCTCGCGGGGAACCGAGCCATTCGGGCACGACACGCAAGTCAATGATCCGCGGAACCAGTTGTCCGTCGCCTGAAAAGTCGTCTTCTTCTGACAAATCGGGCAGAATCCTCCGTATTGCTTAACAAACTTCGTCACTCTCAACTCCGGAACTGCACATGAGGCCGCCAAACGCTAAGTCGGAAATAGCATCCTTTGATAGGGTTAGTCAAAAAGAAGCAACCATCATGGAGCGCTCCCTTTTTCACCGGACAGTCGGCTAGTTTAGCCAGCCCCGATGAACTGCCGTGAGCGATTGGGGAACATCCCACTCAACGGCATCGTTGCCAGAATGGTTGTGTTGGCACCATTGCAAGAGAGAGCGTCCATGGAAAAGGTTGACGTAGTCGGCCCGGATTTGGCCAAGAGCGTAATTCAAGTTTCATTGTGTCGGCGTTGACGGCTCGGCGCTTTTTCGGCGTAAGATTTCGAGCAAGAACTTGCTGCCTTCCTTTCGCTTGAGCCTTTCTGCTTATGCCGACTGTCCGGTCGAAATGGGGGGCAGTTCATACCGTTAGGGTTCATTTCGAGTGACGAAAAAATCCTCTTTAGAACGAAAGCTGAGTTGCGTATAAGCTTCACCGTAAGACATAGTGCTTATTGAGCGGTTCATTCGACAGTTTCGCTTGGCAGTTACCGAAAGCTATGGCTCCAAACGTAAGCGCTTTGAGTGGTGAAAAAGGGTAGAAAATTGAACTTCGGGAATGATGACAGTCAGCGGCTGCCGACCGCCTCCGCTACGGCTACCAAATCTACTTCTCAGTCGACGAAATTGAGTCCCCCGCCGGACGTGGAGCGCCAAAGGCAAGCGATTGTCGTGTTAGGTATGCACCGATCTGGAACCAGCGCGTTAGCGCGTGTCCTAAACATTCTCGGAGGTACTGTCCCCCGGACTCTGATCGACAAAGATGAATCCAATGCGGCTGGTTATTGGGAATCTCTCCCAATTGGCCGCTTTAATGATCGGGTCCTTGAGGCGGGAGGCTCGACTTGGCACGATTGGCACCGTTTTAACGCGAAATGGGAGAAATCACCGGTTGTTGACAGCTTTATTGACGAGGCCGTCGAACTGCTATCGCAAGAATATGGCAACGCCCCACTCATTCTATTGAAGGATCCGAGGATCAGTGTGCTTTTTTCGTTCTGGCTTAGGGTCTTCGAAAGAGCAGGAATTTCGCCGCGCTGCGTGATTATTGCTCGCCATCCGGCGGAGGTGTCGGCGTCGCTCGCAAAGCGAAACAGTTTTTCTGCGGTCAAAAGTCGATCAATATGGCTACGCTATACTTTGGATGCCGAGCGATTTAGCAGAGATATACCTCGGGCGTTCACCACGTACGACACACTATTGCAAGACTTCCGAGCTTTACCTGCTCAATTGGAAGAACGACTGAATCTCCACTGGCCTCGTAACTCTGATAGAGTGACGGGAGAGATTTCGAATTTTTTGTCAGGTAGCTTGCGACATCATAAGGTTGATAGGGCCTATTCTCTATCTCAATCACACTTGGGCCCCTGGGTCGACGCCGTATACATGACGCTACAAAAATGGTCCGCAAGTGGCGAGACCATAGCAGATCGACCGATCTTCGATGAAGTCTATAACAGTTTCGCAATAGCGGAAAAGCCATATGGCTTAGCGGTAAGAGAACTCGACGCCACCATACGGGAGGTCGCCGAGCTTAAGATCCTGATGGAGCGGGAAACAAATACTCGGGCCGAAACAATCGAGGCACGAGTCACCGCTCTGGAGAAACGGCTGGCCGCTGCAGAGGCCGATCGCGATGAAGCCATTGGTGAAGCTGGACGCCTCGGCAAAATAGTCGAAACCGAGAATGAGCGGCGAAAGGAACTGGAAACGGCCGCTAACGAATCTGCACGCCTCCTCTCCGAGGAAAGTAGCAAGGTAGCGCGGCTCCTAAAAGAAAACGAGGGGAATTTAAGAGCGATCGAAGAGCTAACTAACGGAATTGCGAAGCTACGAGAGGATTTCGAAGATGCTCAGAAAATATCAGAGCAAGCACTAAAAGCACGCTTTGATGAAATCGCTCATTTGACAAAGGCTTTCATGCGGCTTGAAACGGCTGCAGCCAAATTGCAATCGAAATTACATGACGTGATTGAGGCCATTCTGCGGCTTCCCGACAAGCCCTGGCTGCCAGGCCGGCTAATCATAAAGTACAAGGTGTCTTTGCTTAAAAATACGGGTGCATTTGACCCCGAGTGGTATTTGAGTGCCTATTCAGACGTACGTGACTCGGGAATGGATCCCGCCGACCACTATGTGCGGTTCGGCATGCAGGAAGGCCGATCCCCTTTGTCTGATCTCTCACAGTTCATCATTGAACGAAAGCAAAAGAGTCAAATCTAGAACGCCAACAGAAGCGCGCTAACAGACATTCCTGTCCCGCGATCCTAAGTTGTGCTAAAAGAGACCAGTATGTTTCATAATAGTATTGAGCAGGAAATCCTGAAATCCGGCATCTTCGACTCCGAGTGGTACCGAGCCACGTACAAGGATGTCGAAATTCTCGGATTGTCGCCCATAGAGCACTTTGTGAAATACGGGGTCATGATGGGTCGCAATCCCGGTCCAGGATTCGACCTACGTTTTTATCTATCAAGCAACAGCGATTTGGGCCCAGGCGGGCTGGATGCGCTTTTGCATTTCATTCGTCATGGCAAGGCGGAGGGGCGCGCCGCAATGCCAGACGAAGGTAAGCTAAATTTAGAAGGACGTCCAGCAACTGAGATCCCTCCTTCTAGTGCGCCCGGACAGAAAAAGTGGGCTTGGCGCCTCGCTACTGACGCCTTCACGTTGCGGGGCTTGCAACCACTTTGTTCCGTCGCGGTCGTTGTAAATGCGGCGTCGAGCCAGGATTGGAGTACGGCACTTGCTGCGATCAGACAGATGACGACACCTGATGGCGTTGATTTGTTCCTGCTTGGCGGCACCAATCTTGATTTCTCAAACCTTCCTGAGAATGTGCGCTCTGTTTCCCATCTCGGTGCGGCAGATGAACCCCAAAATGCAAAAGGCTTCGCGCGTTTTGCCGCATCTGGTGCTCCCGACGACTACCAAGCATTGCTGTGGATTTCCCCGCAAGACGGTGATTCTAACGAAGATATGTCCAAAATTGCGAGAGCTTCGGCCACGCTTTTAGGAGATTGCCATTGGGGTTGTGTCGGAACCCAGGTTCGCGAAGCGAATAGCCTCGGCGGAGAACCCCTTCTCACTACTATTCGAATTGCTCTGCCACGGCTCGGCCTCGCGCCACCCTCCGATCCGCCGTTAGTGGCTATTGGCGGATCTGTGTGGATCCGCCCTCTGCTACTGCGAGGGATCGGTCCGTCAGTTCGCCCCTCTGAAATGACTTCAGGCGAGGAGAACAAGACTTTCCCCGGTCGTCTATCCATATTGAGCGTGTTGGCTCTTATGGCTAAAGAGGCCGCTATGGAAGTGCAAAGTATCTCTCGCATTTTAGAGGAAGGCACTGGCTCGCCAACGGAATTGCCAACTGTAGCTGAAGATAGAAAATTGAAGGCTATCGCTTTCTACCTACCTCAGTTTCATCCGATCCCTGAAAACGACAAGTGGTGGGGAAAAGGTTTCACGGAATGGTCAAATGTAGTTCGCGGCAAACCACTCTTTCGCCACCATTATCAACCGCGGGTTCCGGCTGATCTTGGATATTATGATCTGCGGCTTGAAGACACAATCGTTGCGCAAGGGGAGCTCGCTCGCGAGTACGGGATCCATGGCTTCTGCTTTTACTACTACTGGTTCAACGGAAAAAAGCTACTCAATCAGCCAATTGAGCAGCTTGCGAATTCAACTCGCGCCGATGTGGGCTTCTGCGTATGCTGGGCCAACGAGAATTGGTCGCGTAACTGGGACGGTCAGAACCGCCATGTTCTTCTGAAACAGGAGTATTCTTTAGAAACCAATGTAGCTCTGATGCGTGAGATAATACCGCTGATGAAAGATCCCAGATGGATCCGCTACAATGGTCGCCCGGTCATGGTCGTGTACCGCATTTCTATTATTCCCAATTGGCTTGAAACGGCACGCCTGTGGCGCGAGGAGTGCCGCAAAGCCGGATTGGGAGAAATTCACCTATGTGCCGTTCGCTTTGGATTGGAGACTCTTGAAGGACAGCCACAAGACCATGGTCTTGACAGCTATGTACTTTTCCCGCCACACGAGGCACCACGTCTAGATCTTCGCGACAAGGTGGAGGACCTGCATAGTGATTTTGGGGGGGAGATATTCGACTACACCGCGGTTGTGGAAGGTGATCTTGGGCGATATTCCAACGGATACGAGTGGCCAGTTCACCGCGGCACAATGCTGGCCTGGGACAACACTGCGAGGCGTTTGACAAGCGCACGCGTTTTTCACGGTGCGACGCCCTACGGATTTCGACGCTGGATGAAAAACGTGCTCGACCAGGAGATGCAATTCAATAAAAGCTCAGAAAGCCTCGTTTTCATTAATGCCTGGAACGAATGGGCTGAAGGGACTTATCTCGAGCCTGATCAGCGCTGGGGACGAACTAACTTAAGTGCCTTCCGTTCGGCAGTTAAATCCGTGAAGGGATTACGCGCAGTTACCATCGATGCCGGGACAGCCGCGTTGCCGAAGCTTCCGGCTAGACTGGCCAACGCAGGCTCAGCGCTTAACATCGACGGGCAGGCACCAGCATTTCCAAAGTGGTATCCGGGCGAACGTGGGTACGTGCCAAGCTTGCCGACGATTATGTTGTGCGCGCATATCTCGGGCCATCAGCTTTTTGGTGGCGAGCGCAGTTTGCTGGATGTTCTTGATGCCTTCTCGCGTATGCCCTTAAATGTGATTGTTACGCTGCCATCTGGCAACAACAAGGTCTACATTCAGGAAATATCCAAACGCTGTATCGGCTCCTACGTACTGGCATATCCGCAGTGGCATCGGAACCGTCAGGCATATGGCTGGCTGACGAGTACATTCGCAGATATAATCGCGCGCCACAATGTGGACGTAGTTCACGTCAACACGATTGTTTTGTTGGAGCCAGCTCTCGCTGCACGCAAGATGGGCCGAACGACAGTAGTTCACTCCCGTGAACTAATTTCGCTCGATGAACCTCTACAGGAAACTATTGGCATCAAGACAAGCGACATTGTTGCTCAGGTTCTTCAACGTGCTGATTGGTTAATAGGAAACTCGCGTGCGACTTGCCGACTCTTTGCGATGGGAAATCGTACTCTTTACGTGCCTAATGCAATACAATTGTCAGATTTCGATATGGCCAATAGATTCGGCCATACGATAAAATTTGGAATCATAAGCTCAAACATGCCTAAGAAGGGAGTAGGCGACTTTGTTGAGGTCGCTCGAAGGGCCGCTGTGAAGATCCCTCGTGCTCGTTTTGTGGTAATTGGGCCAGAGAATGAGGAGATCAAAAAGTGGGCGCAAGAGGTCCGCGCAGGACAGCGTCCGCCAAACATAGAATTCCTAGGTTATAGAGAGACGCCGCGTAAAGCAGTTTCGGAACTTAATGTGCTGCTTAATCTCTCACATTTCGCTGAGTCGTTTGGACGTACGGTGGCTGAAGCTATGGCCGCGCGCCGTCCGGTCATTGCTTATGACTGGGGGGCACTCTCCGAGCTGGTGCGCCATCGCGAAAATGGATTCCTTGTACCTTATAAGGACATTGGAGCGGTCGTCGATTCAGTGGCCGCTATCTGCGATGATAGTGCATGCATAAATATAATGGGTGAGGCAGGACACGCTTTTGTTAAATCACACTTCACTCAAGAACATTTACGTCGGGAGCTTACCGAGAGTTATGAAAAGATCCTGAAGAAACCACTGAGAGGCGGCTATCCAAACACTGCTGTGTCGAAAGAGTCTCGATCACAGGCAAGTCCACCTACAACTATTGTGATTCCCGTCTATAATGCTCCTGAAGAAGTTCGTGACTGTGTTCGGTCGGTGATCAAGCATACGGACCTTAATGCGAATCAAGTTATTATAATTGACGACAGTAGCCCCGATCCTGCCGTTGGAGTTATCTTGGCGGAATTTAGGGATACGACGGGAATAACGATAGTAAGGAACAGCACCAACTTAGGCTACACGCGGACCGTAAATCATGGCATAGCAGAAGCAGGCAAAGCCGACGTAGTTTTGCTGAATTCAGATACTATCGTGACACCACGTTGGCTGGAAGGTTTACGAGCTCAAGCTTATAAAGAAAGGAAAGTCGGAACGGTTACCGCGATGAGCGACAACGCCGGCGCCTTCTCTTTCCCAAGGTTTAATGAGTTTTGTCCAAAGCCGGACCACCTGACTCATGAAGAGTACGCGGTCTTGCTTGTCCAGGCGACTAAGGATTGTCCCGCTCCAGAAGTTCCCACAGGATCAGGGTTCTGTATGTTCATTCGTCGTGCCTTGATCAACGAATGTGGCGTTTTTGACCATGAGGGTTTCCCACGGGGCTATGGCGAGGAGAATGACTTTTGTATGCGCGCTGGCAAAGCCGGCTGGAAGCACTTAATTTCGCCATGGTCCTTCGTATTTCATGTTCGAACGGCGAGCTTCAAAGGCGAAAAAAATAAACTAGTGCAGTCCGGAGTTGCCGAGGTAACGAGAAGATATCCAGAGTATGCGAGCTTGGTGAAGAGATCATTTGCCGCACCAGAAATGACGACCTTGCGCGAAGCGGCATCACGAGCACTGTCTGTTGATTTCCACTGATTGGTTGGATGCCCTCCCACCGGCATCGCAGTGTGCCAAGATGGTGATGCGTTACGTCACCAACACAGGAGGAGGGATCCATGGACTTCCTGGTCGTGAGCACCTCCAATGTACTCTCCATGGAGAAACTCCCGTTGCTCGTCTATGGAAAGGCGATCAAAGATTAGCGCGGCAAGGTCAAGGACAACGTGGGGTCGGAGCATCGGTTATGGCGTTCGGCTCATCCCCCAGTCTATGGTGAGCGTCCGGTGAGCTGTTTTTGCTGATCGGGCAAATCAGGCGATGTTCTGGCATTAGAACCAGCATTAGTGCTGACATTAAGTGTCCATCCGGCGAAGGCCGCGGGGTTTATGATTTCGGCTCGTCTTCCATGATGCGTTCGATCCTCGAAGGATCGCATTGCTCGTCCACAAGGAACTGTCGGACGCCGCCATCCCAGGTGCGTAGATCGGCGATCAGGCTGATAGAGTGCCCAGCTTATGACTTGATCGAAATCCTGTTTAAGCTTAGCACGGGTCACAAATATCGGAAGGCCAGCATGATAGCGCGACTGCTGAAACTATTAGATGCGACATACAAAGGTGTCGCGCGTTCGGATCAATACCTTCTCCCACAACGTGACATCACTGAAGAGGATGAGGCTTTTTTGAGGAAAAATCTCAATTTTTCCTTTATGGCTGATGCTGAAAACATTCGCTTGATGTCGCGCTTCACCGCGAAAAGCCGAGAAGAATTTGCTCGGAAGACAAATTCTATGGTCCTCTATCTTCCCGACGAGGCCCGCCTCATCAAGAGACTAGAAGAGGAGGCCGTTCTTCGTGCTATCCCGGCTGGCTACGAGCTAAAGGCTTTGAACGGCATCAACGTTGGCTGTGGAGATCGCCGGATTAGTGATTATATCATCCCGATCGATATCATGCGAGAAAGCCAGCTTGGCGGGGCAAGTGGCGAACATCACGCGTTTCTAAGGGATGCGGTATTGGCAAATCCTGAGGACCTGCCGTTCAAGCCGGAGAGTCTTGATTATATTGTCGCTTTGCACATGTTAGAGCATGTGGCAAATCCAATCGAAATCTTGCGCTACTGGGGCACCCTGTTGAAGCCTGGCGGCGGCATTGGCTTGATACTGCCGAACCACGAATATACTTGGGACGCGCGCGGCGATGTCAGTCAGTTTGGGCATAAATGGAATACGAACGCCCAAATTTTCCGCAGGCTCTACGAACGAGATATCAAAGATCTGTTTATGCTGGAGAGCCTGGATACATTGCCTCACAAAATCAGCTTTGACGTCATTTTGAGGAAACCTGGAGAGTTTCGGCCATTTAAGATATCCAATGCCACGAGCATGTACTCCGGCGCAGAGCTTGCACGTATGGGTGTGATGGTTGGCGATTAGAAACCTTACACATACGTATGCACGATCAAACGAATGTGATCTTAAGGTGTCGCGGGCCAGTCAGTCTGTGGCGGCTGGGAAGCTGGGGCGAAATCCGTATGTACTTCAACGTCTTTTCCGATACGCGCTCAACGGTTGAAGGATATTTGATCCCAGATGGCTTTTCGGCAAAGCCGCAGATCTCAGTTCAGCGCAATGGCGAGATGTTAGGCCCATTCCCGTGCGATATCTTCCTAGCGGGGCCGTATGACCACAAGCATCACGAGACGGGCATCGTCGGCTTTCGCTTAGACGAAGCGAAAGTTCCGGGAATTGGAGATGCGATGGATTTGGAGATCTCCGACGCAGAAAGCGGCCTCGTCTTCTATCGGCGCTTATTGCCCGGACAGCACATCATGAAACGCATTTTCCGGCTTGAGACGCAGTTCGTGCCGCATCAGGAATTCGACAGAAGTCTGAAGCCCTATTTTCAGTTTCATGCAGCAGGTGCTGATAAGTACGGCAGCGAAACCGTGCGGCAAATGCTCGAGATCGTCCATCAGCCTTCAACGTATGTCAGCGGTCGCGTCATGCTGAAAGGTGTTCAGCAGTATTTGACTCAAGACACGATTAGAATAACCTCCCTGCGTGATCCTTTTTATGAGCTTGCTATCCGGTTGTGGTCGATTGCTGCCTCGAAGCGTCGTCGTCTATCGTTCGTCTCCGAGCGCGACGAAATCTTGTTCCAACCTGCCGTGACCTATTTAGCCGATACAAATTTTGCGGATTATGACGACATAAGAAGGAAGTTACGATCCGCACCGAAGGACATCCTTTCACTTTTCGAATCGCCGTTCACACACCAGTTCGTCGCCTTGAATCCGACGGATAAGGTCTCGCGTGATGGCATTTCGGAGGCTCTGGACGCCCTATCCCAGTTCACAATATTTAGTGCCAATGAAATGGACGCTCAATTAGCGATCGATGTAGCGGAACTGCTTGAAATTGATGACATGTCAGTTTCCTTCTCTCCCGTGAGATCTCCCTTCCTGGAACTTGCCGATGTTTTGCGCGAAATTAAAGTGTTGGAGCATGTGCTAGAAAACGACCTAATCCTTTTCTACTTCATCAAAAGGGCGCAAGAACGAGCGCAAAAAGGGGGTATATGATGGTGGTCAATTGCTTCGATCTCCTGCGGCAGCCCAAAAATTCCGGGAGCCGCCCTCATCGTTCGCCTTGCCTGTTTGACCACGGTGTTTCCTGCTTCAATGGAAATTGAGTTCGCGTCACGGGGCATATTGAATCTGCCGGGAGCATTCGCTCCGGGCAGGCTTTCATTGACGTTTCGCTCGCGGAAGGGGCGGTGAGGCATGAGGGACAATGAGTCTGACGGGTGCCTGGAGGTGGAAACAGCGTGCCGCTGGGGAAGATGAAATCGATTTCTACCGCAATCTGTATTTTAGAGCGGAGACCGCCCTTTGAAAGACACCGTTTGAAAGACAGGAGAGAAATGGGTGTTGTTGCAATCTATCGCCCGGAGACTTTGGCGTCTGGCAACGCCGAACCGGAAGAGGAAAACGGCTTTCGAGCGACAAGTAGATCACTTAAAGAGCTTTACGGACTATGTCCCCTCAGGTGGGAAGCCTCCCGTCGACAGCATGGATCCGTCGCGATTGCGTGTTACTTGGGTTATTCCCGACTTCCTCCCGGGGGGAGGGGGACATATGACTATCTTCCGTATTGCTAGCTACCTGGAAAAATTTGGTCACGATGTGCGCTTTCTCATCCAGAACCCGACCATTCATAAGACCGGTGTTGAGGCGCGAGAAACGATTAACATGCACTTCCAGCCATTCTCTGGATCGGTCGAGTTGTTCAGAGGCTTCACACCTGACGTTTCGGGCGACGCTCTAATCGCGACAGATCGGTTTACCTGTTACCCCGTGAACGCGATGGATCAATTCACGCGGAAATTCTACTTCGTACAGGATTTTGAGCCAGCGTTTTATCCAGCTGGCACGGAGGCGTTGTTGACAGAGGCGACCTACCATTTCGATTTCGACTGCTTATGTGCCGGCGACTGGCTACACAGGCGGATGTCGCAGGAGTTCGGGCGGTGGTCCATGTCCTGGCCGCTGGCCTACGACGATCAGGTATACAACCTCGGATCCGTGGTGGAGCGCGATTCTGCGAGAATCGCTCTCTATTCTCGCTATGTAACACCACGCCGGGCAGTGGAGCTCGCTTTTATGGCGCTTGAGATTCTATTTCGGCGTGGTCTCCGGTTTGAAGTCGATTTTTTCGGGTGGACGCTTGGGAAACTCAACGTTCCTTTTCCCTATCGTGATCGTGGCATCCTAACCGGTGGAGAGCTTGCAGCACTCTATCGCGAGGCGACCATTGGCGTCGTATTCTCCGCTACCAATCATTCACTGGTGAACAAGGAGATGATGGCCTGCGGCCTTCCCGTGATTGATCTTGATCTCGATACCGTCCGCTCGATCTTTCCGGAAGAGGCGATGGCATTTGCTACGCCAACGCCGCAAGGGATCGCCGACGTGATGGAACGGCTCCTAAAAGAGCCGCAGGAACGGGAACGGCTCCGACAGGGCGGCCTTTCCTATGTGAATGGTCTTTCGTGGGAAAAATCGGCTCGTATGGTGGAAGCCGCGATACGCGAACGCGTACAACAGGCCACTGAACAGGGAGTTGCATAGTGGCAAAGCATCACTGTGCCGTGGTCATTCCCACCAAGAATGCGGTACATGTCCTACCAAAAGTGTTGGACAAGGTGCTTGCTCAAAGAGTGCCGTGGTCATACGAGGTTATCGTGATAGACTCCGGCTCCAAAGACGGCACTGTGGAGTATCTGCGGGGGCTGGATCGAGTACGCCTTGTTGAAATCGCGCCACATGAATTCGGCCATGGCAGAACCCGAAATCTTGGTGTTCAACTGGCGGATGCGGATTTCGTCGCTTTTCTTACTCATGACGCGGAGCCCGTCAATGTTGGTTGGCTAGCCAATCTCGTGGCAGTTGCTGAACAGGATGCGCTGATTGCGGGCGTGTTCGGTCGGCACTTGGCTTACGAGACAGCTTCACCCTTCACCAAGAGTGATCTAGACGACCATTTCGGAGGCTTCAATCTGCATCCTTTAGTTGTGTATCGCGACTTGGATATAGCAAGGTACGAGAGCGACCAGGGCTGGCGACAACTGTTGCACTTTTACTCGGACAACAACTCTCTAATGCGGAAATCCGTTTGGGAAGAAATTCCGTATCCCGATGTTGAGTTCGCCGAAGACCAGATATGGGCGAAAATGATCATCGAAGCAGGATACCGTAAAGCCTATGCTCCCGACGCAATGGTGTTTCATTCGCACGACTACGGGTTCAGTGAGCAGTTGCGTCGAGCTTTCGACGAATCCCGCAATTTCACAAAATATTTCGGTTATGAGCTGTCACCTAACGTACTTTTGGCCATAGTGACTGCTGGCAAATTTGCGCTCCAGGCGTTTCGGCGACGGGTCGAGGATCGTTACGGAAAAGTGACGCTCAGACATCGATTTGAACGAGCAGGCCAGCGCGTCGCTCTGGTTGTAGGGCATTGTCTGGGAGCAAACCATCACCGTTTGCCGTCATTCATCTTACGTCGGCTATCGCTTGATCAAAAGCTCTTCGACGCTTAGTGAAGCAAGAGGTTGTGGTCGAAATGTCGCGCCAATTCTTTGGTATGCAGCTAGGTGTAAATCGTAAAAAATTATATTAGTGCTGGGATAGGATTTTGGGGCGGCGTTCTTACATGCCATTGTTATGCCATAACAACTGGGAATATGACGAGTTGGCCGGAAAATTGCCCAGGCTCCGACGCATGTAGATGAGGAGCGTTACGTGATCAATGATGTGTGGAGCTTCGTTACGGAGGATTTACTCGGCAGGCTCTGTGGGGACAGGATGCGGTTATAGGTGGCAGCATATGTCGAGCTCTGAGAGGGCAATTGATGAGTCTTGAAGTTGCCTACAATCGCCGGGATCCGTCGGAGCACCCCTATGCAGTCGACGAACCTGCTAGCCTCTCCGGAAAACAGAGGTTCCGCCGACTTGCGGAGGTTTTTTTTACAAAAAAGAACTCACTAATTATTTTTGTTCTGATTCCAAGCATTGCTGCAGCAATCTACTACTTCCTGATTGCCAGCAGTCAATACATTTCTGAAACACGCATGATTGTGCGTACAATCGGGGTCAGCGAGCAATTCGACACGTCCGAAAAGCGAGAGGGGCGCTCGATGATCGGCGGCGACTCGCTGACGCAGGATTCCTATATAGTCGCAAACTATTTGAAGTCTCCAGAAATTGTCAGAAGATTGGATTCGGAGATAAACTTACGGCGTTTTTTTTGGCGCGACAATATCGATTTACTTTCGCGCCTTTCTGACAGTGCCCGATTCGAGGACTTGTATGAGTACTGGTTGAAGCACGTCGATACCTATGTCGATGGCCCTTCGGGAATAATTATATTTACTTTTCGAGCATTTTCGCCGGAGGATTCAGTAAAAATTTCGAAGGCAGCGCTTGCCGCCGCCGACGAGATGATCGACAAAATTTCCGAAAAGGCGAAAAGGGATCTGGTTGTGCGGGTCGAAACAGACGTGAACGCCAGCCTAGCGGACTATCGAGCTGCGCTTGACGAATTGCGCGACTACCAGAATAAAACCGGCATCCTTGATCCTCTGTCTTCGGCAAAGATGCTGAGTGCCATCATTTCGAAGTTAACCGAACAGAAGTTACAACTAACAGTAAGTCTCAAATCGCTTGAGGCGGCGAACGCTGATGATACCGCGCGCGGCCGCGAATTACGTCGTTCAATCCAGGCCATCGACGATCAGATTGCGGTAAGACAAAACAGTATGGCGGGCAGGGAAGCGACCGACGGGGCACAACTCTCCAGCAGTCTCACGGAGTTCTCTCGGCTTGAAACGCGCAGGATAGTGACGCAGGCGATATACGAAGCCAATGTGCGCAACCTTGATACGGCAAAGTCCACAGCACTAAAGCGGACAACATTTATATCAGTGTTCTCGGATTCGCACATCCCAGAAGATTCTAACTATCCAGATCGCTTTTCAAATTGGATAATCTTAACCGTGGGCTTGCTGACACTCTGGATGACGGCGACATTGATCTGGATGTCCATCGAAGATCATAGAGTGTAATAATGATCGCCCTGGAAAACGTTACCAAGTATTACAAGACGGCCGCTCACCGTCGCTACATTCTCCGAAATCAGTCGATTCGGTTTTCCGCGGGACGCTCCTATGGCCTTTTAGGCGTAAATGGTGCAGGAAAATCCACGACGATGCGTTTGATCGCCGGTGCCGAGCTTCCAAATAAAGGGCGTGTACGCCGCAACGTGCGCGTATCGTGGCCCCTTGGCTTCGCCAACGGCCTCAATCCCGTATTAAGTGGCAAGGAAAATCTGAAATTCGTGGCTCGCGCCTATGGGGAGGACTTTTATCGTGTCCTTCGTTTTGTTGCTGAATTTGCGGAGATTGGCAGCTATCTCAACGAGCCTCTTAGAACCTACTCCTCTGGAATGGCAGCGAGATTCGCATTCGGCCTTTCCATGGCGATCGAATTCGATTGCTATCTGGTCGATGAAATTACGGCTGTTGGGGATTCGAACTTCCAGCGGCGTTGCCGCGAAGCTTTCCGCGTAAGGCGGGAAAAATCAGATGTAATCATGATCTCACATGATATGGAAACGATTAAAAATTACTGTGACGTAGCCATCGTCTTGATTGATGGACACATGGTACAGTTTGACAATGTTGAGGACGGCATAGCGACGTATATGCGCCTTAATCGATAACAAAGGTGGAACTCGTGTCGGAAAAGACGGCTAAAGACGACGGTCTGCTGGTTCGAGCCACGCCGCTGGGCGCTCTTGGGCGAGGTCAGAAAATGGCTGCTGCGCTGAGTTCTTACGCGCGCGCGCTGACATTCGAAAACAGGAGCCGTCGCAATCTTTACCGCCTCGCGGGTCTTTCACCCCGCATGCGTGATCGAGTGTTTTCGCTGCTGTTGATGTTCGTCGTAAGTGTAACGCTTGTCCTCCCGATGGCCGCCAGTATCGCCTATTACTCATTCATAGCAAGTCCCGGTTATGCTTCGGAAGTTCGCTTCATTGTGCGGTCATCGATGCCGTTTCTCTCACGTGATCGCTATTCGGGTGGGGTGCTCGAGCCTAAGGAAAAAGTTATTCAGGATACGGCTGTACTACTGAACTATTTGGAGAGCCCTGCGATCATCCAAGACATGCAAAAATCGGTAGATTTGCATGAAATATTTGGACGCAGCGAAGTCGATTTTCTATCTCGTTTGCCGAAAGACGCGACCCAAGAGGATATGCTGGAATATTGGAAAGATCACTTTTCTCCATACGTGAATCCGAAAAGCGGCATTGTCGAGCTTGAGGTCACGGCTTACTCGCCGAAAGAGGCGAAGGAGATGGTGAAGCTTGTGCTTCATCTTGCTGAGGCACAAGTCAATAAACTGAGTTCCGGCATGTGGGATGATCTCAAGGCCTCGACACAGAGGGACGTGGACCGCGCGACCCAGGAAGTGTCCCAACTTCGTGCAAAACTTCGCGACACACAAAATAAGACCGGCGTCTTTGACATCGATCTTTCCGCACAAAATATTGCAAGTGTCCTAACAACGGTAGAGGCAAACATCGCGGATCTCAAGAGCCGACGTGCAGCGTTGAGTAAGACGGTTGAAGAGAATAGCCCACAGATGGCTGACCTTAACAGGCGCCTTGCTGCACAAGAGGGGCAGGCAAAAAGCCTCCGGGCTCAAGTGGCTGGTGTTGTAACAGCTGGCAGTGGAAACCTCGCCGATTATTCCACACTATTTGAGAGTTTGAAATTGAATTTGTCGCTGGCCGAAAACCGATTGAAATCGGCAATAAGCGAGCTTGAGAAGGTTAGGTTAGTGAGTTCGCTGCAACTTGTTTATATAGACAATTTCACCGAGCCAACACTACCAGACAAGAATAAATATCCGAAGGAAGCGCTGTCGTTGCTTCTTATCCTGTGTGGTTGCTTGACTATATGTGGGGCGGTGTGCGGTGTGATAGTAATGGCCCGCAAAAAGCTGGACTGAATCACGAAAATAGATCGAGTGGATGATTGTGGGCAGCTGTTCTAGTTTTGTTTGAACGGGACTTTGAAATTGGCATAAGCAGAGCCTGCATTGCAACAATCAGTTTCTCGTTGTGAGCGGCCAGGGAGTGCCAAAACGTTCTCCGAGATACTTGAATGTAGAGAGAAGCCAGTTAGATGCACGACGCGTGCTGTCTTCACGCAAGTGGCAAAACTGCCCTTTGTATATATCTAAAATCTGGTTCCAATCGATAAAGCGATAGAAACGGTGTCACAGCCAAAAGTCCATCACCAATCTGAAAGTTTCTCGTGAGCACAGGATTGCACTCGTCCTCCTCTTTCAATGCCGCTCATCTAAATGGCCTTCCTATCCGCGTTGTTGTCTCGAATCGTCAGCTTTCGTGGCCAGCCGGCCTTCGCCTCGGTTTTACCCGTTGGGACCGTGAACCATCGATTGTCCTGCGCTCCCCAATGATTGATGGAAGTGGGCAGGGGGTCCTGTACTGCTGGGTTCCTAAGAGGGCTCTGGATTTGCGTGTCTTAGATGAGAAGCAAAGGCCTCATGAAGGAGATATGCTTTCGATCAAATCGGTGCGAACCATTTCGCTGGTCGAGCTGGGTTTGAGGATAGCTTTCAAGAATCCACGAAAGCTTCTTGCGATTGCTCGGCTTTATTTAGCCGGGAACCATCGTGGTGTTTCATTCCGCTTTGCGCGATGTGTCGACGAACTTAACGCATTAACATATAGTCGCTGGCTCGCTCATCACCGGAACCTTTCCGCCCAAGAAAACTATCCTCCAAAGCCTCCGCAACTATTGATTCTTGTTACATTCGAAAAGGCCTCTTCCGCTCAAATAACTGCCTCAAAAAAATCGCTCGAGCGGCAAACTTGGACGAACTTCCGTCAAGTGGAGAGAGGCGATCTGGAAGGGTTCCGGTCGAAGCAAGGAGGGCTGTACCTATGGCTAAATATACCTGCGGGGGGCGTTCTATCCGATGAAGCGTTAGAAAGATTGGCGACGCCGTTTAGCTCTGTCGATGTGTCCGTTGTATACTCAGATGAGGATCGCCTAAGCCTCACGGGAAAGCGCCATAAGCCATTCCTCAAGCCCGCGTGGAGTCCGCTCCTAGCGCGGTCTGGTTGGTTGCCGATCGACGCAGCTCTCATTCGTTTATCGGCGGTACCCACCGTGATCGATCTCGAGAGGGCTGATATCGAAGAGGTTGTGCTCGCTATTGCCGGTTCGTCCGGACAATCGGTTCGGCATCTCCCTCAGATATTGTTTTCACGCCGTTTGGCTAGGCCACGGCCACAGGGTCCGAGTAAGGCAAAGATCCTCGGTCAGCCGAAGCCAAAAATAACCGTCGTTGTTCCCATTCGAGACAGGCCAGATCTGTTGGCCGCGTGCATCGAAGGCCTCCGATGCCGTACGGTAGGCGTTGAACTTGACGTTGTGATCGTCGACAACGATAGCTGTCAGCAACAGACTCTGGATCTCCTTCGACGCTTGCAGAGCAACGGCGAGGCAAGAATTATCCCAATGCCCGGAAGATTCAATTTTGCGCGCGCTTGTAACCTCGGCGTCAGGGCGGCACGCCACGATCTCATCTTGCTCCTGAACAATGACGTTGTTCCCATCTATCCGGATTGGCTCGAGCAGATGTGCTTCGAACTCAATGACGAGACGATCGGCGCTGTTGGCGCCTATTTGCTTTATCCCGATGGTTTTGTTCAGCATGCTGGCGTGACACTTGGGGCAGGGTCCATTGCGCGGCACAGCTTCTCCTTCATTCACCCCGAGAGTGGTGAGGATCGGGGCCTTCTAAGGGAGAGGCGTGACGTCTCAGCGGTGACGGCCGCTTGCCTCCTGACCCCGAGGCGGCTTTGGCATCTCGTCGGAGGCATGGACGAGGACCAACTTGCAGTAGCATTTAACGATGTTGATTATTGTCTGAAACTGCGCCAGATGAACAAACGCATCATCTGGACGCCCTATGCGAAACTCTGGCATCATGAATCGGTTTCTCGCGGGAAAGATGATACTGAGGAAAAGGCGCAGCGGTTTGCACGCGAAGAAGCAACGATGTATCGGCGGTGGGGGGCATGGCTGAGAAACGACCCGTTTCATAACCCGAACTTGTCAAAAGTGGCCGAAGACTTTGTACTCGAAGCTTTTCCGGAAAATCTTAAAGCCAGGAGCTCCTCGTGGGAGGACGGCGTCTTAAATGGATCAATGGCTTAAAAACTGGTTTCATGTTAAGGTATCCCGCCGCCGTTCTGCCAGTGCACCTCTGATTAAGGTGTCGCGCGTATTGGTAGTCGGAAAATTCCCAAATCCGACCTTCGACTACTACTTTGCTGCGCGCCTATCTGCTCCGGGAATGCCGCCTTTTCAATTGTTGGATATCAGAAGTTTTGACAGTAACACTGTCGAAGCCGACGGCACGTTCGTGATCCTTATACGCTACGCTTCGAAGGCGGCCGCACGGTGGCTCGGCGAAAATCGTGCCCGACTTGCTGGCGTTGCAGTGTTTTTGGATGATGACATTGCGGCACTGGTTCTTGGTCGCGAGGCAAGTCTCGGCTATCGCTATCGCTTGATGCGTGATTCAATTCTGCCACTACGCACTCTTCGGGGGATGATTGATGAACTGTGGGTTTCAACGGAAACACTGGCGCGTCGGCATTCTTACGCTGATCCAACCATTCTCCCGCCTGCTCCGAGCCTCGCAACGCTCCCGGTAGCGGCTCAAGCTGTAACGCAGGACGCATGTCCTCTCCAAACAGTCACTCTTGCATACCATGCAACAGCTATTCATGTCGAGGAGCATCGATTTCTCGCTCCGATCATTCGCCAGGTTTTGCAACTTCGCAAACATGCAGAATTCGAAGTTTTTGCGGAGGGACGTAGCGCCAAACTGTGGCTCGGTCTCGACCTTGACCGCGTCATGGTGAGACGACCTCTTCCGTGGCAAAAGTACGTTGAGGAGAATTGCCATCGAAGCGTTGACATCATGGTAGTGCCGGTGGCGCCAAGCCAGGTGAATGACTGCCGGGCGGAGACAAAGAGGATTGATATCGCTCGATTGAAAGCAGCTGCAATACTAAGCGATTGTCCTGCCTTCCAGACCGCAGAAGAAGGCGAAATTCTGCTTGCGTACGATGAAGTGCTTTGGGTACGGCAACTAATTTCCTTGATAGACGATCCGCAGGCACGCATCAACGCTGCGCTGGCGACGCGTCGGCGAGTAGAGGCGCTCGCTCGCGAATCCGCAGCGGGTATTCCATCGATCAGAAACCTAGGGGCATCGTAAGCAGCTCTAATACAGCAGTTGCGTTTGATCGTGCCCCGGGGAGTGTTGTAGCTGGATTTCATGGCCATCGGTGATTTCCGGTAGGGTCGGGTTGCTTAGAGCCAACCTGAGGGACACCACCGATGCCGACGACATAATGAACCTGCGCTCACTCGTTGAGAGTAAGCGCAATTTTCGACCCACCGATGGAACGGCGGGAACGATCGGTTATTGCCGCCGGCGATGGTGCGGTATCCGGGCTGAGAGCTAGGGTCACGCTGCCGAACGGTGTCACGCTGTCGGTGGATCTGACCGTGAGCACGACGAACAGCCCACCTTTTCTTTGTGAGCGTCCGGTGAGCTGTTTTTGCTGATCGGGCAAATCAGGCGATGTTCTGGCATTAGAACCAGCATTAGTGCTGACATTAATACCAGAACAAAGAGGTTTCATGGCTCGCATAGAGATCATGTC
>Ga0268362_100077_pt1 | contig 34399 bp, 17 predicted proteins | sample MetcocultureR2M_FD_197214 | JGI IMG/M metagenome (GOLD analysis project Ga0268362, IMG submission 197214) | Soil microbial communities from Anza Borrego Desert, Southern California, United States - Methanotrophic co-culture R2-M | ecosystem: Environmental > Terrestrial > Soil > Desert | place... | reverse complement strand
TGTCACCGGCCAAACCGTAAGATCTGCCTCAAATCGAGGCGGTTGCTATGATGAGGCGATAAGTCCATTCAGGCTGTTAATTAATTCACACGCTGGACACGGCCAGCGCTCTTCAAGATTTCGGTCCGTCGACGGTTCACGGCGATGACCGCCAATTGTCGGCCTCAGCAGTCATTCAGTCTGAAAAATACCAGCCCCCACGAACGACTGCTTTAGGCCGTCTGTGTCCAGAAAACCACCCTGTCGTAGGACATGTAGTACTATCAGTATTCGCTTATCTACTGAGATGGGCGATTGAACTCGCTTTTTGTCCTTTCGTTGTATTTTCTAGAGAGTGATCTATGGCAGGTTATGAAGGTGATGTCGTCACCCCTTACGATCAGGATCTCGGACCCGTGCTTTTCGAGCACTATGGAGCCGACACCGCACGACGCGTAGCGGAAAGATCAGTCCGTGACGTGCTCGAAATCGCCGCGGGCACGGGAATCGTGACCCGGCACTTGTGTAATGAGCTTGCCAAGGACGTGCGATTGACCGCGATTGACATCAGCGATTCCATGATGGAGGCCGCCCGCAAAAAGTTTCTCCCTCACGAGCAGGTCGCGTTCCAAGTCGCGGATGCCACGGCGCTGCCGTTCGACGATGAGGCGTTCGATGCGGTGGTCTGCCAGTTTGGGGTCATGTTCTTCGATAAAGAGGCGGGGTTTCGCGAGGCATACCGGACATTGAGGCGCGGAGGGCGGTACTTGCTCCGCGTCTGGGACTCGGAGCATTACAATCCATTCGCCAGCTTGAGCTTTGAGGTGCTGAAACAATTCTTTCCGTCGGATACACCTCGTTTCCTCTTCGATCCCGTTGCCTGCCATCAAATCGATCCGATCAAAGAAAAGCTGATTCGCGCCGGCTTTGATCGAATCGTCATCTCGGTCGAGCGAAAGGAACACGATATTCTGGACGTGGCGGCGTTCGCGCGGGCACTTGTGTTCACTCCGGTTATCACAGAAATACGAGATCGCGGCGGTGTCGATCCCGAGGAGATCTCCGAGACGTTGACGGAGGCGCTGATAAAAGAATATGGCTCAAATCCCACGCGCTATCCGATGCAAGCCATACTGTTCGAAGCGGAAAAGCCGATTGCGTCGCCATTTTTGCGAAACCTTTTGGGACATCCAAGTCACCAAAAGGAGTAAAAAAATTGGCGACGAGTATTGCCTTCGGCGGCCCGCGTTCGACCGGTCCCGACCCAATAGTGGGATCGGGACCTGGATCCACAATGACTTGACACGGTGTCGGTTGCCTTATGTTTGATCTCCACCTGCGCTAGCCGCGCAGACTCCGATCAAACATCCGACCCTACGGCTACGCGGAGGCAGGGATCAGCGGTTCGAGCCCGAGGGCGGCGGCGAAACGCCGGGCATCGCGCGAGCGGTCCAGGCGGTAGAGGATGCCGCGCAAGGGACCGATGGGGGCGCCGAGAAACGCCATGGGCCGTAGCCGTTCCAGCATGGTGACGGTGCCGCGGACGAACTCGCGGGCCGAGAGGATTTCCGGCGGGATGGGGGAGAGGAGGATATCGGCGGCGGCGACCGCGGCGTCCTGGAGAGGACCGACCGCGCCCTGGGTGTCGATCAGGATGATATCGTACTGGACGAAGGGGGGACGGCCGAGGAGGTGCTTGAGACGCACCCGCCCGTCGACGGCATCGCGGATCCAGTCGCGGAGCTTGCCGTCCGGATCGTCGGAATAGACGAGATCGAGGCGGTCGAGGGTGGTCTGGCTGATCACGTCCTCGCAGGCTGCCTCGACCATCAGCCGGGTGAAACCGCCCGGAGCGCGGTGTCGGAGCGGAAAAAAGCTGGAGAGGGTGGGCTGCGGATCGGCGTCGACGAGGAGGACGGTCTGGCCGGGATCGGCGAGATAGGCGCCGAGATTGGCGGTCAGCGTGGTCTTGTCGACGCCGCCCTTGGTGCTGGTGATGGTGATACAGATGGCCATGGCGCCCTCTCCGGCATGTTACCCGGGGATGGAGTCCCGGGGACGATGATGAACCGAAGAAACAGAGCGCTCGCGCCTAAAAGGCGTGGAGCCGGTGATAGGATTTGAACCTACGACCCGCACATTACGAATGTGTCAATGGTCCCTTTTGACTTCCGGCTAGTATCAAAACCTTGACCAGATCTGTTTAGTACTTGCAAGATGTGGCAAATCCCCTAATCCAGGCGCAGTCTGGTCAGCACGGATCGCAGTTGCCCCATTTCCGGCTCGACATACTCCAAGGTCGTTCGCAGGCTGGTATGACCCAGGAGATATTGAAACGACTTAAGGTCCGGTTGCTGGCCTTGAGCGAGTTTCGTCGCCATCGTATGGCGCAGACGTCGCGATGTAATGCGTGCGCCCAAGGTCTGGGATAGGCGCCTAAAAAAACCGCTTACCTGGTCTGTTGTTAATTCCTGGCCCTTGTCGTCCCGGTTAAAAAGTTGAATTCGAAACACCTGGTGACGGAGCGTTACTGCGCTTGGACTGACTCTGAGCGTTCGGTTGCGAAGATACAGTAAATCCTCCACACAGTCTGGCGGGATCGGGATGATCCACTCGCGTTTCGTCTTACCGCCTTCGACGGTTCCGTTGCGTTAGTTTTTGAGAGATACGGATAAGCTGTCGGCGAGCGGTTTTAGGCTGCCAGGGGATAGAACTGCTTGGCGGCCGACCGCGCGGGACCCTCTCTCCGGATCATTTGGCCTTTCTTGATCATGTGCATGAGCTCGATTCCCTGGCGGGTCGTCTCGGCCGAGCGGAAGGACTTGAATCCGAGCATGGGCCGGACGATTCGCTACACGGCGAGATGATCCTGCTCCACACGATTATTCAAGTATTTGATCTGGCGGATTTCGATCTTGGTCTCGGTCTTCGTCTGGAGCGCCTCAAGGGCGGCGGCAATGGCGCCGCCACGCGGAACGGTCGGCTCGCCGCCATCAAGGCCTTCATGCGCTATATCGAGTTACGGGTGCCCTCCGCGTTGGAGCAGGCCTGGCGGATCCACGCCATTCCGGGGAAGCGGTACGACCAGAAATTGGTTCGTCATCTGACAATGGATCAGGTCGACGCCGTCCTCAATGCACCGGACCTGGCCACGCGCTTGGGTTCCGGGATCGCGCCATGCTGCATCTCTGCTTTGCCGGCGGCCTACGAGTCTCCGAGCTGGTCGGGCTTATACTGGAGGATCTTACCGTACAACCCACGCCGAGTATCCGCGTTCACGGAAAAGGGCGTAAAGAGCGCTTCCTTCCGCTGTGGAAATAGACGGTCCGGGTTGTGCGGGCCTGGTTGGCGGTACGAGGTTCGGTTCCCGTACCGGAACTGTTCGTCAATGCCGAGGGAGCGGGCATGAGTAGGGCGGGCTTCGAGTATGTCCTCGACAAACAGGTCCGCGTCGCCGCGAAAACCTGCCCCTCGGCGACCGGACGCTCCGTATCGCCTCATCAACTCCGGCACAGTTGTGCCATCCTTATGCTTCAAGCGACCGGGGATATCCGCAAGGTGGCTTTGTGGCTCGGCCACGCCGATGTCCGCACGACCGAAACCTACTTGCGAGTCGATCCGTCCGAGAAGCTGGAGGCCGTGCGGTCGGTTTTGCCACCCGCCTTGCGCAGCGGTCGATTCAAGGCGCCCGATGCGCTGATCGCCGCACTGTGCGACCTGCTTTAACGCGCAGTGCCGCGCGGCTCCAGGCCTTGAAACACCTGGGCGGGGGCGGCGCGGCTCCGCATAATCACGGGCTCCGCATTATCCGCGTTATGCGGAGTTCGAGCGCGAGGTGATGCTGGAACGCCAGCGGGAGGGCGTCGCCAAAGCGAAGGCGGCGGGGAAATACGAAGGACGTAAATCAGTGGCATTAGACGGGCGGCAGGAGGTTGTTCGCCTGGCCGCCGAAGGCCTGGCCAAGGCCGCCATCGCCCGCCGGCTCAAACTTGGGCCAGGCCACGGCTTATCGCATCTTGGCGGCCGCTCGCAGACGGGCCGACAAGCCTTAAATGCGCTTTCTGTTCCATTGATCCCCAAACCCCTAATTAGGTGGTGTTCGTTGGGCGCACAGCTTACCGAAACGGCGGCCCAGTTCTGCGAACACAACAGAATCGGGCTGACTCTTTCAACACCTAACCGATGATTTCGGAAGCTCAGAATGTTTCCCAGGGTAGGGCTGTCCGTTTTCAACCAAATATTTGAACGCAGCCAGCGCGTTCGGGGCCATTCTTTGCATCATTAGCCTCATTACGGGCTCAAGAATTCGTCCAAACACTCCTCCTTTGATCTCCAACTCGGCTTCGCTGGTAAGAAGCGTCTTGTTTTCTTCGGGATACACCGACCACGTGTTGGTCGCACGCTTTATCATTGGAATGCCGAACCCTTCATATGAGTATGATCGGCCTTCGTCCCAGGCGATCCAGTGTTCTCTGATCGTAAGATTACCCGTCAATTGACAGACGCGTTCTGCGCCTACGCCGTGAGATTTGGAGTTTTCGCATTTCGCACTTAAAACCGGCTCTGACCATAACTGTATATCCTCCAGCTTTGCAAGCCGCGCCCAGACGATTTCAGCGGGCGCTTCAATACAAACTGACGCGAATAGTTTGATCATACGTAATCCTCCTTCAGTGACTCATAGCAGATTGATCTTGTAACGCTTTGTCATAAGGATACCCTCCTCATGAAGGAACCTCTGAACAAATAAGTTATTCCAGCGGTTTCGAGAGCGCGTTGGAGACATTCGGCTCAAAGAAGCTTTTTTTTTCGCCGGATCGCCATCTTCAGTAGTCCTTTTGCGTCCATTGCCGTGTCCGGGGCAAGGGACGAACTCATCCCTAGGCCGCCATCGACGCCCTCCGCATAGAGATTGCGCAGGGCAATCAGCATAAAAAACGGTCGCCGCCCGTTCTTGAAAAGCTACCGATAGCACACTTTATCCGACTATTTCTCTGCTCTTCAGGAACCAATCCGGACCCTCCACAGCCAGAGCCGCTACGTATCCCATACCGGGGTTCAGGGCTACCAGCGACCAGCGCTCCGACTCACGGGTGTCATCCGGGATATCCAACGTGATGAACAACGCGTGTGGACAAACCGATACATCGAACCCATCAAGCGGCATAGATAGCCCTTTGCCCACCGCTTTGATGAAAGCCTCCTTTCTGGACCAGCAATGGAAGAACGCCTCCCTGCGAATCGATGGCGGCAGAGCACGAAGTTCCTTGACTTCCTTCCGAGAAAAGAACCGGCTGCCGATCTCCTCTATGTTTACCTCCGGACGAATGCGCTCGACATCGATACCCACCTCGCGGCTATACGAGAATGCGAGGAGCACTTGATCATTCGAATGCGACACATTGAATCGAACATCCCGCTCCCGGGCCAATTCCGGCGCAAGCGAGGGTTTTCCGAAGAAACCGTAAGAAAAGCGCAGTTCCTGCGGTGGTCGGAGAAGGTAACACCCGAGCAGGCGCCTCAACGTACCGCGAGCGACAACGAAACGAAAGCGGTCCTGCTGGAAGTGGAACCGGCTTGCGCGTTCGCGTTCGGCGTCGTCGAGGACGTCGAAGAGTCCCTCTGCTTCTGTATGCCTTTCACTGATATCCATTTTCCACACATGGACCTCATTCTTATCCAATCGGAACATTTCCGGGGGAATGTCCCCGATTGAGCAGAAAGCTCTCTTCCGGCCATCTCCAGTGTGCAGTGCGTACTCTTGCGGCAGCTGGAGCGTCATGAATCCCGATCTCACTTGAACGCCATTAGGCCCGTCTGGTTCTGCCTCATACGAAAGCTCACAAATCGAGACCGGTCCTCGAGCATAAGGTAGATATTGCGCTCCAGAAGCGACGAATAGAACTGCCCCGGCGGCATACCATAGGAATGTCCCGGAAAGATCTTATTCTTGGAGGAAAGCTTATGTTTCAATTTTTGAAGGGAATCGAATAGCGCGTGAGGATCAGCTCCTCGGCCGGTACACATCCCACACCCTTCCGCAAAAAGTGTATCCCCAGTGAACAGGTTGTCGCCGACGAGATAGCAAACTGATCCCTTTGTGTGCCCCGGCGTCAAGATTGGCATGATTTCCAAGGATCCCAAGCGAAGAGGGGTCTCGGAGCGGATCAGGCGCAAATTGCTGCATTGGAAGCCGTAATACCGCGCTTCCTCTTCGGACATGTAAACCGGACAGCCTTGGCGCGTCGCCAATACGTCGGCCAGGCTGACGTGATCATGATGTGAATGAGTGAGAAGAATCGCACGAACTGAGGCTCCATAAGCTGACAGTGTGGCTTCGATCTTTCCCAACTCCCAGGCCGGATCCACCACCACGGATTCACGGGTAGCTTGATTCAGTGCGATGTAGCAGTAGTTCGTGAAATTCGAATGCGTGACTTTCACGGGAACTACGCGAAAGTGAATCTGCAACCGTATCACGGCTCGATCCGGCGAGTAGAATGGAGAACGTCGCTTTCTCTCTTCCTGCATGCGAGCATCTCCGACACGTTTGCAAGATTTCTGGAATCCGAACCAAAGGGAGTGATGATCGGAAACAACGACACCCCAGTTCCCAGTGCGCGGTTGTACTTGATGAAATTCACCAGTGTCGCCCCGGGTCCCAGATCAAGATAGGTCGGATTCCGTGCTGTTTGCAGAGTCTGTACCGCCCTCGGAAACAGCACGGGCCTACGCGACACTTGCCACAAGTAGTCGTCCGGTATCTCCGTCAAGATCTCGCCATATACGCTGGACACAAGCGGAATGCGTGGCGCATGGAAAGTCAGGCCTTTGATAAAACTCAAATAAGCCGGTGCCGCCGCATCCAGCCAGGAGGAATGAAATCCCCGCGAGACCTGTAGCATCTGATAGCTCAGTTCCTTATGTCTCAGGAACTCAACGACCCTCTGCAACTCTTCTCTCCCGCCCGATACGACGAAATGAGAGTCGAAATTGACCGACGCCAATTCGCAGTTCTCGAAGAACGCCGGCTCCTGCTGGTAAAGCTTGGAATCTGCAAGAACCGCGATCATTCCTCCTGGCGGACAGTACTCCTCCAACAGCTTGGCTTGCTGAATGACTGCGCGAAAGGCGCTGTCGTAATCAAGGACGCCGGCGACGGCGACAGAGGCAAACTCCCCCAAGCTGGTGCCCAATACATACGACGGAACAATGCCAGTTTCCATGAGAAGCTGTGCAAGCGAATATTCCACCATGAAAATGGCAGGGTGGGTGTAAAGCAACTTATCGAACGGATCGCTCTTGCGGTTCTCCGCACGGTAGAGCCGTTCGAGGACCGACATTCTCAGGATGTCCCATACTATCCCGTCCAGTCTCTCCATCCAGCGGCGAAACACTGGCTGCTTATCGAACAACTCCCTTGCCATCTGATAGTAGTGGGATCCTTGCCCGGAAAACATGAAGACAATCGGTTTATGCATGACTACAAATCTGTCTACGGAAAAGAGCGTAGAAAACCGTGCCCATGTTTTTCTTACTAGCCGCTAAACAGCGTCTCTATTCGCTCTCGCACTTCAGCATGGCAAAAACTAAGCTCGTGCATTGCTAGCTCCTGTTTGATGACCGCGGGAAGCTTTTCTTTTATTGATTGTGAAAGCTGGTGTTTCAGTAGCTTTAAAGAAGTACGGGGTTTTCCCGCCAGCTCACCAGCCAATTCCATCGCCGTCGAGATAACCTGATTTTTTCTGACGACCTTAGCCGATATACCTCTCTCCTTGAGTTCACCCCCATGATAGTTATTCGCGCTAAAAAGCATTTCCGCTCCCAGAATATTACCCATTTTTTGAGGAATAATAAACGTGGAGCCGAATCCGGGTGTGAAGCCGTATTTCATAAAACTCGCGCTATACAGGCATTCTTCCGCAAGAACCATCAAATCCGCATAACAACCGAATGCTAAGCCAGCACCGATAGCATGCCCCTGCATTGCACTAATAACTGGAACTTCGCAATCAAGTAATAACCGATAGAAGTCGAAATCGGTAAAACTTTTCCGGCCTTCGTGAATAGCAATCAACTCTTCTTTGGTGCCGCCGCAACAAAAATAATTGTCGTATCCATTAATTATGACAACTTTGATTGCTTCGTTTGCGTTGATTTGTCCGAAGGCTTCAATAAGGCCTTTTATCAGAGATGCTGAAAATGTATTCTGGTGCCGCCTATCCATCATCGTGACGACGGCGATGCCTGCCGCCGGATAGTCAAGTTCAACAACGCACTCCATACCACGAACCATCGTCATGTTTCCCAAGGAAATTTATTAAATTCCAGGTAATTTCTTATGTTTTGCAGCACACGGGGCGTCTTGATAAGACGGGAGATTTCACTCACGGCGACGTGTTCGATGCGCTCATCGATTAACCACATTTCCCTGAAGTAACGCTTCAGGTCTCTTATCGTCTGTACCTCCAGTCTGCCCATCCGCAATAACTGTCTGCGTATTTCATCGCCGGGGTTATCGGTCAGAATATCGACCAACCCGATCCGCCATGCTTCCTCCGCCTCGATCATCTCGGTCGTCATCGTCATTTTATAGGCTTTCTGAAATCCAACCCTACGAATCAGAAACGGAGCTACGCAGGCAGGAAGCAGTCCCCACAAGGCCTCTGACAAACCGAACTGGCTGTGGCGATTAGAAATAACCAAATCGCTTGCCGCCACAAACCCCACCCCGCCGGCCAGAGCCAGCCCTTCGACTTTCGTTACGATAATTTTAGGTATCGAGGCGAACCGTACCAGTAGGTTCATGTATTTGGCTTCATCGGTACCCGAGAAGTCACCGCAATGAGAGCCTTTTGACAGCGCATCGAAATCCATTCCGGTACAAAATATCCGGTCACGTCCCTCGATAACCACTATTTTGCAATCGTCATCCCGTTCGGCTTCATCGAGAACATGATTTAGCGAATTTAGAAGACCGTCATTAATACTATTCCGCTTCTCAAGGCGGTTTATGGTCACTGTCCATAATTTACTCGCCCTTTTCACTAATACTTCGCTCTCGATCATGCTCTCACGCCATGTTCTGATTGAATTTAAATCCTTCGCAACTTAACTCCATGCATATTCGCGCTGAAAATCCTTGACTCCCTTCAAAACGAGATATCCTTTTCCTTCAAAGTGCTTTTTGTAAATATCGTAGAACGGTTGGATATCCACTTCCTTGTTATTAACGCCGAATTCCCACTGCGCGCTTTGCCTTAGCAGTTTGTCGTACTCCGCCATCGAAAGTGAATATCGGTTGGCTAGCGCCTCTCCTATCTTCATGGACCGAATCTCGGCCTGAGACGTCGGTGTTATGACGCCGCTGTAGAATTCCGACGCACACCCGGACCCATAAGAAAACATGCCTACACGCTTGGGCGTATCCAGCTCGGGAATATTATCTAGCAGGCTGCAAAGTGCGAAATAAAGAGTGGCGGAGTAAACTCCGCCGACTTGAACGCAATACTTCAATGACGGCATTACCCGCCTTTGAAAGTCGCTGTCGATTTCGTGCGGTTTGACGTTCTTGGTAAAGGTGCGCATCGCTTTGCGGTGCGCGCCTTTAACCATGCCCGCAAAGGGGGTGTGAAAGGCCAGATAATCAAAAGTGTTCTGAAAATCCGCGCCGTCCACCTTGCTGATATAAGAGGCAAAACTTCCTTCCAAGCAGTCGAGGTAGGATAACAAGGAGAGATCCGGATCTCCGGCGTCTCCTTTGGTGCTCGGTCGACAGACATCATTGACTTCGTAGCTGAAGTAGCCGTTAGCGCCGAAGTCCAACGTCAGTACGGCCGGATTGTCGCTCACGATCATCGCCATGCCGGCCACGCCAGCCGAAGGCTCTGCATACGAGAATTTGTTTGGCGCCCCGCCTTGCGCATCAGGTGTCTCCAGCATGATGGTGTCGGCGGCAAGAACGAGTGCCTTTGCACCGGGTGATGCCTGGGACTTGATCCAGGATGCCGCCATTTGTAATGCCGCTGTACCGCCATAGCAGGCCTGTTTGAGCTCGAAGAGACGGCAATTGCGACTCAAACCCAGGTATTTATGTATATGGGTGCTCATGGACTTGGCAAAGTCCGTTGCCGATTCAGTCGCGGTGATGACCAGCTCGATACGCTGCTTTTCCGCTTCGCTGTAGCGATCCAACAAGGGTCGTGCGGCATTTACGGCGTGTGTTATGCCGTCCTCGCAGGGCAAACCGACCGCCTTCTTTTCCATCATCAAGTTGCCGAAGCGCTCAAGATCCAAACCACGCGCCTCAAACAATGTGCGCACATCCATATAAGTCTGACCGCCGTAGACGTTGATGCTTTCAATGCCGACATGCATCGTTTTTCTCCTTAACCAGAAAATTTAGCTCAATGTGAGTTCCGGCCTGCTAGAGCGTGTTATGAGCTCGCTTCAATAGAATGAGTCATTAAGCCGGCGCACTCTGTTGGGATCATCCGATATTTGTACTGACTGATCGATTCTTCGGGCCGGCATGAAGAATTCATAACGTGTTCTGGGCCAGAATGACGCCGAAACTGAGTTTCAGCAGCGCTGTATCGAGTCGTTTAGCGTTATGCAGGAATTCCAAAACTCGGATAAGCGAGAGCGTTCGCTGCGAAATGCAGTAGTGAATAATTTAGGAATGATGAGGATTAGCGTAGATCTATTCATCAGGCTCTTGAGTCATGGTGATACAAATTCTTCAGTGCCGGCACTGGGCGAGCGCCCGGCGGCAAGCGAGGGTTTCCGTGCCGTACCCTGCCACGCTGGTGTCCGGCCGGTGCTCCGCTACGATGAGGTCCGGCGCTCTGTCCGCCGGAAGTCTCGACCGATCCGGCTATGGATCGCGTTCGCCCGGTACTCCCGCCGCGCGGTCGCCTAGGCATTGGGAGATCGCAGGCGATCCTGATTCCCGCGAACCGACGCCGCGCTTACGAGAACCGCGGCTTGCTCCCGCTCTGTCGAGCGCTGGTGCAAGACCGGGCGCTGCCGTTGGTGCGCAACGTGAGCAAAATCCGGGTTTCCTCGGATGCGACTCGGATTCGACGGACTGCCTAGTCTTGGTCCGCAATCCTGACAATCCCGACCGGATCACCTCAGAGTTACCAGCCACAACCGCTTCTCACGCCACCTTAACCCAGGCCGTCACACGAAGTACACCTGTCCTTTTGGGTAGGTTCAATTCAAATACATCCTCTGTAAATTACTCGCCGATACTGCGTGCCGACCGAGGCAACGGAGCTATGGACCTTACCGCCGAATACACGGGAGATAGAACGGGTAATAGTTACTCATATCTACCTTGTACAGAAGCAATTACGTCAAGATACATGATTTCGACTAGTAACGTACTTGTGCATGTGACAAGGTTTGCTTGAAGATCCGCCGTTCGGTATGGGTATGCTTTTTTAGGCGGTTTTAATTATGAACGTTTTGGTTTTCATGATTGCCTTCATCATTGAGGCGAAAACTAGAATAACAGTATTGTTGTGATGTTCGAGGAGATCTGATATGAGAGGTTTTCCTTCCGCAAGGCCCTATTCCTCAATTTGGACCGTATTGGCATTTGTTGGTGCGGTGGCTATTTATCCAACAGCGGTATCAGCCGGTTCCGAGTCTCCGCCTGTGAGTGCTGCTGCTCGCGGGGTGGAGCAGGCACCAGCCGGTTATGATAAGTATCTGATATATATCGCCGACGGGGTATATGCCCCATCGGAGCCTTACCCGGATTCTAGAATTACAGGTTGCGGCCCTTCGCCGTTCTGCGACGGTGATTATTTTCACAAGGAAATTATGGGCCGTGACGATTATGAAATCCAAACGCTCGAGGCCGAGGCGAAGGAATACTTTCGCGTGCAGTTTGGAGTTGACGTCGATGATCCGGCTAATGCGGGGAGATTAGTTTTTCGATCGTTTATGCTCGATCCGCGGCTTAACTACCACGTTATTTCCGCCTCCGGCGAACAGGTACCCAGTGAAGGGTGGCGGGTGCGCGACGGCGGCTGGGCGACGATTTTCGTTGATCCCGATGGGTTCGATTTGGGCGGCAATTCTTCCGGTCAACACGTGCCGCCCGGCACGATGGTCGTTTTCGGGGATTACAACATTCAGAACGTAAAACGACATAAAGACGAGGAAGGGGGAGGCAACTCCAAGCGCGGTCCGATTGTGATTCGCTACCGTTCTATCGAGCCGCAACTTCCGACCGACCGCTCGTTCCAGTGCGAGGTTCTACACGATGAGTATGGATCTGGATTAGTGCGAGGCAGAGTCGAAGTCATGATGAACGGCAATGAGCGAATTCGCATTAACGCCGTAAGCGTTATCACTTTTCCTGGGTTCAGCAAGTTATTCGAGTAATCGCCCCTAGAATTCCGGGGTAATCCTGAAGTCCTCATTTTAACTAAAAAAGGAGAAAGCTATGGAGTCTCTGTTGGCGGCTGGACGCACGGCAAAAAAGCTCCTTCTCGCTGCCGGTTCATCAGTGCTGATTGCTATTACGGCGTGGGCGGAACTGCCACAGCCAATGCCCACCGATTCCAATAATTACGTCGTCTATCTCGCAGATGGTTTGTATGATCCGCTGACGCCCAATCCGAATCCACAAATCACTAATTGCGACCCTGCCACGAATTTGTGTGACGGTGATTATTTTCAAAAGGAAATCCTGGGACGTACGGAGGAAGAGATTGTCGCCGCCGAGCAGCAAGCTAAAGACTATTTCAACTCGCGCTTCGGCATCGATGTTGATGATCCCGCCAATGCCGGGCGGCTGGTATTCAGAATGTTCCAGATTGATCCGCGAGTTAATTACCATGTCATTTTTGCCTCCGGTAAACGTGTGCCCGGAGAGGGATGGCCCGTCTACTATGGCGGCTGGATTATTATGGTGGTTGATCCCAAAGGTATAGATCTCGGCGGTGATTTTGCCGGCGCACATACCGGGTTCGGCGGAATGTTTATCTTCGGTGAGAACGTCCTTGATACCACCAGCGGACAAAAGGACGGGAATAGATATTCAAAACCACCGAAGGAGCATGATCGCATCGTGATTCACTACCAATCGCCGGAACCGCCGTTCGTGCCCCGCCCAGGTCCTCTCGGAGTAGGTGAGAGCGCCATTATGTTTAAACTGGAATTGAGCAGTAATGCTTTTGGTTCAGGGCTGGCTCGAGGCAGGGGGGAAATAATCCCCCGCGAGAATGGACTCATTAAGATGGACATTGTAAGCGTTCTATCCTTTCCCGGCCTGGGCGAATCACCTCCGGTGATGAAATAAAGCGAAACGACTTTCGCGACTATTATCTCGACCGGCTCGTTGCGTATTAAAGAAATAGAAACTCGCGCCTAACGCCTTAATACCGTGGCGCGCCCGGAATCCATTTTGTTTCTCAATCTAAGGAAGACCGACTATGAAGTATATAAAATCGATAACCCAAGCACGTTTGGTAGCGTTTGCGTTATTCACTACCGGTATCTTTACGGCGCCTCTTGAAACGGCGTTGGCTTATTCGCCTCCCGTTCCTGAAGGGTATGACAGCTATTTTGTTTATATTGCCAATGGCCTCTTCGATCCCTCACAGCCGTCCCCGGACCCGAATGTCACAAACTGTGACCCGATGACCAATCTGTGCGACGGGTACTACTACCAACACGAAATTATAGGCCGCACGGACGAGGAAATTACCCAGCGCGAGCAACAAGCCAAGGATTATTTCAGAGACCGCTTTGGCGTTGACGTGGATGATCCAGCTAATCAGGGAAGGATTTTCTTCAAAATGTTCCAGATGGATCCTCGCATCAATCTTCACATTATCGCCGCCGCTGGCGAAAAGCTGCCGCCCGAAGGGTGGAATGTTCGCGATGGAGGCTGGATAGCCATGATCATGGATCCCAACGGGTTTGATCTCGGTGGTGAGCTCGGTGCTGGGCAGCATGTACCGATGGGCACTTTCTTTGTGTTCGCCGAGTACAGCATACAGGTCACGGATCAGCATTCGCATAAAAATCGCAAACCGATTGTCCTTCAGGTTCATTCGGTTCGTCCTCAGGTACCAGGTTCTCAAGGGTTTCAGTGCGAGCTGATCCACAAGGACCACGGCTTGGGCCTGGTGCAAGGCTGGGCTGAAGCCATCATGCGTCCTGATGGTTTGACGAAAATGAACATTACCGGCGTGCTTACCTTCCCGGGATTAGGGAATGTGGAGCCGGTTCGATAAATAGTTTCCGATCAAGCAAAGGAGTGGGTGCGCAGCCGCATAAAGTCGTCGGTTCCGAATAGAACGGCAGATACATCCGGTCGATCGGCGAGTCCGTGCCCTGCGTACCTTGCGTCCTTGTCACAGCCCTTGAGGCGCCGCTCCAATGCTCAATGCTACTTGAACGAAGTCGGACAATCAGTGCGGCTCAAAGATGGATTTTAAAGATAAAGTCGTTGTAATTACCGGTGCCGGATCCGGGATCGGGCAAGCGTTGGCGTTTAACCTCGCTAAAGAGGGAAGCTGCTTGGCGGTTGCCGATATTAACAAGCAGGCACTGGCGAAAACCGTAGAGGCATTGTCGACCTGTAACTGTAAGGTCACGGCTCATGTCGTTGATGTGGCCCGGCGTGATCAAGTCAGCCGGTTTGCAGCAGAGGTTATCGAACAGCACGGCAAAGTGGATATTGTCGTCAATAATGCCGGTGTAGCCTTAATGGAATCGATCGATGACGTTAAATACGACGATCTCGAATGGATAGTCAATATCAACTTCTGGGGTGTCGTCTACGGTACCAAGGCCTTTCTGCCCTATTTGAAGGAGCGGCCGGAGGCATATATTGTCAATATGTCCAGTATCGCGGGCTTGGCGGGCTTGCCGGTCCAAGCCGCATATTCTGCGACAAAATTCGCCATTAGAGGTTTCACTGAGGCTATCAGATTGGAACTGGCAAATACGCCCATCCGCGTTTTCTGCGTACATCCCGGCGGGGTAAAGACCGATATCGTCCGTAACGCCCGCTACTATAAAAATCCCGACAAGCTCGACGAGTTGCCGAACCAGATGGCCGGTGCCGAGCGCTTCGATACACATTTCGCCATCACGACCGCAGACGAGGCCGCAAAGAAGATCATTAAGTGCATGCGGACGAAAACGAATAAGTCACGCATATTGATCGGCTGGGATGCCCGGTTTGTCGATTGGGTAAGCCGATTCTTTCCCAACCTGTATCCCAAAGCGATCGAGGTCTTTGGCAAATACTCCAGTCATAGGAAGTAAACGGGCTTTCGATCTGGTGGTAGAAAATTTGAATCAGCCAGCCCGGACCGAGCGTGTTCGTATTCCGCCAATTGAGCGATGAATAAGTAAAAAGCTAGAAGAGAAAAAAGGATGATTTGGTTCACTCGGTCAAAGAAAGCAGCACGGACGTCAGGCGGCAGGTTCTCTCAGGGACAGCGGCGAACAAAGGAAATCGCAGTTGTCGGCATGGCGTGTCGCTTGCCGAAAGCGAGAAACTACGATGAGTTTTGGGAGAATTTAATCGGCGGCAAAAGCGCGGTAACGGAAATACCCGGTGACCGGTGGGATTGGCGGGCGTATTGGGGAGATCCTAAAACCGGGGAAAACAAAACCAACAGCAAATGGGGCGGGTTTATCGACGGTGTCGATACATTCGATGCTGAGTTATTCGGTATTTCCCCACGTGAAGCCGAGCTTATGGATCCGCAACAGAGGATCATTCTGGAGCTTGCCTGGGCCTGCTTGGAAGACGCGGGTATTGCTGCCTCCAGCTTATCGGGGAGGAAAATCGGGGTCAATATAGGTGTATTCAACTTCGATTATAAAGAGCTGTTAGAGAAAGGGCGTAGTTCGGTTGCCGCACATCATTCGACCGGAACAGCCGCCGCTATTATTCCCAACCGTGTTTCTTATTTTTTTAATTTCAAAGGACCGAGTATTCCGGTCGACACGGCATGCTCGAGCTCCCTGTTCGCGATTCATCAAGCCATACGCTCGATTCAAGAAAACGAGTGTGAAATGGCGTTGGCCGGTGGAATTAGCTTACTATTGACGCCTACCCGATATATATCTTTTGCCAAGACCGGTATGCTCTCGCCGACCGGCAGCTGCAAGACTTTCGATGAGAGCGCCGATGGTTATGTCCGTGGAGAAGGCGCCGGTATTATTCTTTTAAAATCTTTCGACAAGGCTATCGAGGACAACGATTCGATATACGGCCTCATAAAGGGTAGTGCCATAAATCATGGCGGGAAGGTATATACGCTCACTTACCCGAATCCTGAAACTCAGTCCGACGTCATCTTTGAGGCGTATTCTCAGGCCAGTATCGATGCAAGCACGATCAGTTATATCGAAGCTCACGGCACGGGTACGCCGAAAGGCGATCCTATCGAGTTTTCAGGGCTGGTAAAGGCGTTCGACAAGCTTACCGGCGATAGCGGCCGGCCAGTGATGAAAGGGTACTGTGGCTTGGGTTCGGCGAAAGCCAGTATCGGTCACTTGGAATCAGCCGCTGGCATCGCAGGGGTAATCAAGGTGCTCTTGTCAATGAAGCACGGCCGGCTGCCGGGGTTGCCGAATTTTGAGAAACTCAATTCCGGTATATGTCTTGATGACACGCCTTTTTACATCGTCAAAGAGGCGCAACAGTGGCAACGCCTCAAGGACAGGAAGGGCAACGAAATTCCCCGGCGGGCAGGGGTGAGCTCTTTCGGCTTCGGAGGCACGAATGCCCATGTCGTTATAGAGGAATATCTTGGGCAACGTCCGGAGGTATCCCCACCGAGATTACGCAGAGATAGTCATAAACCACACTTGATCGTTTTTTCAGCAAAGAATGAAACCCGCTTAAAAGAGCTCGTAACGAATTTTGTCGAGTATTTGCAGCGTAACCCTCGGGTCGGTAGCGATACGCTTACCGACATAGCTTATACACTGCAAACAGGGCGGGAAGCGCTGGAAGAGCGATTGGCGCTAGTCGCCAGTAACCGTGATGAGCTGATCGGAAAGTTGCACCGGCTCGGGCAAGGGCAAGCACAGATTGAAGGCTGCTATCGGGGCAATATCCGGCAGAACAGTGACGCAAGTCGGTTGATCACCTCGAATCAGGCCATGAAGCAAGTGATAGCTCAGTGGCTTAAGGATACCTCTTTATCGGGCTCCCACGTCGAGGATATCGCGCGGTTATGGGTACAGGGCATGGAAATCGACTGGCGTTTGCTTTATGGAGAGCAAAAGCCGGAACGTCTGCGTCTGCCGACGTATCCGTTTGCCAGAGAACGTTTTTGGATTCCCGAAGAGGCGGGCAGTGCATTACCTACCGATGCCCGCCAATCTAAATCCAGCTACCATTTGCATCCCTTGCTGCATCAGAACGTTTCGGATTTACACGAACAGCGTTTCAGCAGCTTATTTGACGCTCATGAAGCGTTTCTCAAAGACTGCCGCCTCTACGGACAGCCGCTTCTTTCGGCGGCAGCACACATCGAAATGGCACGGGTAGCCGGCACGCTGTCGAGTCGCCAGCAGGTCATTCAGATTATCGATCTCGTTTGGGAAACTCCACTGCGCGTCGATCGTGAAACCGCCGAAGTGTCGGTGAGTTTACATCCCGAGGCCGATCATGTTGCTTACCAAATCGGCGAGCTTATTGCAGGATCGGATCAGCCCGGCGCCGTTAGCAGTTATGGAAAGCTGCTCCTAGGTGCTTTCGACGAGCGACAACACCCCGAACCCCTTGAGATCGAAACGATCAAGCGGCGTTGTTCGAACCGAATGACCGGTCATTCATGCTACATGCTGTTGTCCGGGCAGGGATTGGATTACGGATCCGAACTCCAAACGATCGAAGCGCTGCACTATAACGAAAACGAAGCCATCGCCCGGTTCTGCCGTACGAACTCAGAGGAGAGCGACGAAGCACACTGTCTGTTGACAATCGGCATATTAGACGCCGCGTTCCAGACCGCGATGGCCTGGTTCTTAAGAAATGAGAATAGTGCCGACGCACTGCTGTCTCGAGCCAGGATGCCTTGGGCAACGGAGACAGTCACGCTTTACGGAAAACTTCCCGAGCGAGGATACGCCTATGTACGACACAGCGCGTCTACGCCCCAAAAAGGCCAAGGCGCGAAATACGATGTCGACATCTGTGATCAGCAGGGCGCGATCGCCGTCACCTTGAAAGGTGTGACGTACCGGTGTATCGAACCGCAAGTTTATGAGCCGACGACGGTCATGCCGTTGGTCGAAGCCCCGAAAGAACTACTGTTTTATCAGGAGCGGTGGGAAGAGAGGGAGATTGAGACTGCCGCGTTTTCAACCGGTTCGGGATCCGGCCCTCACTTGGTGGTTTGCTTCGGCATCGACGAGACCGAAGCCGGAGCGCTCGGCTCCTATCTGAAAGGGCAAAATCCGAATAACGCAGTGGTCCGTGTCGAAAAGGGCAACTCGTTTAGCCAGCTATCGGAGGCATGCTTTGCCATGCCGTGGCTTGAAGAAGAAGCCTACGAGCGATTGCTTCAGTCGCTGCCTATTGCCGGGATCCAGCATTTATCTGTGATCTATCGCTGGGCGGACGGGCAGGGCCTGTCGGGACTGCAGGGCATTTATACCTTGCTAAAGGCAGTAAAAAGCCAGCGGCAGGCCCTGCGCACCCTCATTATCACCGGATGCGTCAGTGACGATTTGCAATCGGCTTATGCCCTCTCGTGGATCGGCTATCGGCAGTCGTTAAGCTTCGTCATGCCGGAATTGCAAGTAGTACTGGTTTACCACGATAAGGAAGTCCCAAGAATCGAATCGGTTTGGGATGAGCGGTTGAGCGCAGCCGTCGTCCGATATGAGAAGCAACGCCGGTATGAACTAGATTTTGCTCCAGCCGCGCTGTTGCCTGGAGAGCTACCGCTGGTGCGAAAGGGTGTCTACTTGATCACCGGTGGGTGCGGTGGCCTGGGCGGTGTGGTCGCAGCCCATCTTGCCGAGAAATACCATGCGGCTCTGGTTTTGATCGGGCGACGTGAACGGAACGCCGAGATCGAAAGCGCAATTAGTCAATTGAAGGCAAAAGGCGCGACCGCAGTCGATTATATGTCCGCAGATGTCGCCGATATCGATGCGATGACGTTAAGAATCGGCGAAGTCAAGCAGCGATACGACCGTCTCAACGGCATTATTCACGCCGCCGGTGTTGAATCGATAACGCCGTTTCATGAGAAGAACTGGTCCGAGTTGCTGAAGGTTATGGCACCGAAAGTCGACGGCACTGTCGTGCTGGACCGGGTAACGGCGCACTTGGACCTGGACTTCATGTGTTACTTCTCATCGTCGTCCGCCATCCTCGGCGATTTTGGCGCCTGTGATTATGCGATCGGTAACCGCTTCCAGATGAGTTACGGCGCTTATCGTCAGGGCTTGGTACAAAAAGGCGAGCGGCACGGAAAAACCTGTGTAGTTTGCTGGCCATTATGGCGTGACGGTGGTATCCGGGTTGGCGAAAGCCAACAAACTGAAATGTATCTCAAAAGCAGCGGTCAACGGTATCTGGAAAAAGACGAAGGACTGGCCGCTTGGGAGCGGTTGCTGGCGACGGACGTTCCACATTTGGTGTTGGTTAGCCAAGCCGCTAGAGCGGAGGCTTTCTTGAACAGGGCCTATCGGCGGAAAGAAAAGGCAAATACCACTATCGCCGAAAGTGCAGATCGATGGATCGGCAATGAAAAAGGAGATAGCACTGTCCTGGATGCCGGCTCTAGCCCGCGCGGAGTCAGCCTTACAGGGTGCGTTAAACAGGACGTGGAACGGCTGATTCTTGGAATACTGAAGATTAAGACCAAAGATCGGTTGGATGAAACGGCCAATTTCGTCGATTTTGGACTTGATTCGATCGGCTTGACGGATTTGACCGCCGGCTTAAGCGAGTACTATCACCTGGATATTACCCCATCCATTCTCTTCAGTTACAACACGATCGAGAAGCTTGGCGGCTATTTGGCCGATCGCTATAAAAACGAGTTAAGCGGCTTTTATCAGAAAAGTATTCCGGAAAAACGCTTAAATACAGCTGACGCGCCAGCACCGATCAGCGCCGTTAAACCGATGAATCGAATGTCCGAGTCGCGGTTTATGAAAAAGCGGGATAGGATCGATCAGGAACCCGTGGCTGTCATCGGGATGGCCGGACGGTTTCCGGGTGCCGATAACATCGAGGAGTTATGGCAAACCCTTCATTCCGCCCGCAGTACGGTGCAGGAAATACCCGGTATCCGCTGGAATTGGAAAGATTATTACAGTGCTCCCGGAGACCGCGGCAACCAAATAACAACTAACAAGGGAGGGTTTATCTCCGGCGCGGATGAATTCGATTCCTTGTTTTTCGAGATTTCACCGCGGGAAGCCGAATTGATGGACCCAAGGCAGCGTCTCTTGCTGGAAGAGGCCTGGCATGCTTTCGAAGATGCGGGTTATGGCGGGAAGCAAATTCATGGCAAATCCTGCGGCGTCTTTATCGGCGTCGAAGAAGGCGAATACGGCCGATTGACCCAAGGGAATGAAAATGCCTTGATGACGGGAAGCCACAACGGCATTCTGGCCGCGCGCATATCCTACTTTCTTGATTTGAAAGGTCCCAACCTAGCGATAAATACCGCCTGCTCGTCGGGACTGGTTGCGGTGCACTATGCTTGCCAAGCCTTGCAACGGGGTGATTGCGAGATGGCGCTGGCCGGCGCCGTCAACTTGCTGTTGACGCCGGAAATATATAAAGACCTGAGCAATATGGGCATGCTCTCCGAGTCGGGCGCTTGTTTTACCTTCGACAAGCGCGCCGACGGAATGGTGCCCGGGGAAGCGGTTGCGGCCATCGTGCTGAAACCGCTATCGAAAGCGATTCGTGACCGGGATCTTATCTACGGCATTATTAAGGCTAGCGGTATCAACTATGACGGTAAAACCAACGGTATTACCGCGCCGAGCGGCCTTGCTCAGAAAGCGCTGATAAAAGAGATATACGACAAAAATAATATTAATGCCGGCGACATCGACTACATGATTGCGCATGGAACCGGTACAAAACTCGGCGATCCGGTTGAAATCAATGCAGTATCGGAGGTATTTTCCGATTATACGAACAAAACCGGTTATTGTGCCTTAGGCTCGGTTAAAACAAACCTGGGCCATACTTTTGCCGCCTCGGGCGTAGTAAGCCTTATCAGTGCATTGATGAGCATGCGCCACAAAGCGATACCGGCGACATTAAACTTCGCCGAACTCAATCCTTTTATCAAGCTCGACTCAAGCCCTTTTTACATTAACAAGACGACCAAGGCGTGGGATAAGCAGCCGGGTACGAGGCGGATGGGCACGGTCAGCGCCTTCGGCATGAGCGGAACCAACGCGCATGTAGTGCTGGAGGAGTGGCCGGACCACGAGCATGCGGCGGATGATCTGCTGCCGACACGCATGCAGGATCAACCCACGCTTATCGTTTTATCGGCGAAAAACGAGGAACGTCTGCAAGCGCTGGTTGCGCGCATCAGGCACTATCTGGCGGATATCGAACCGTTTGCTCAGACCGATCTCAAGAACGTTGCCTATACATTGCAGGTCGGTCGCTTGGCAATGGACCATCGGATAGCTTTTTTGGCGAAGGACCGAGCCGACTTATTGGAAAAGATGGATGCCGTTACCGAGCAGGGGAGCGCGATTGCCGGCTGTTATCGGGGCGTGGCACGCAAGGAGAAGAAAAATCCGACGACCCTTTTCAACTCGGAGGAAGAGATTGAGGCGGTTGTCCATCGTTGGTTAGTCGAGGATAAGCTCAATGAGCTGGCCGAGTTGTGGGTAAAAGGTTTCGAGTTTGATTGGGATTTACTTTACCGGGAATGGAAACCTCGTCGCGTCAGATTGCCGACCTATCCATTTGCCAAAGAGCGCCACTGGGTTGAACAGCCGCTTCGGCCGGTCATCGAGTCTCCGATGGACCCGGTATTGCACCCTTTGCTGCATCGCAATACCTCCACACTGGGGCAACAGCAGTTTACGAGCACTTTTACCGGTAAAGAGTTTTATCTAAAGGACCACCAGGTCAATGATAAGTCGGTCCTACCGGGAGTGGCTTATTTGGAGATGGCGAGAGCCGCCGGGGAGTTCGCAGTTACCGGGCGGCAGGTTACGCAAATCAAGGATGTTATCTGGTTGCTTCCGATTCATGTCGACAATGCGCCGGCAGATGTGCGGATCAACCTTTCGCCGCAGCGGAATGACGAGATCGCTTTTACCGTCAGCGCTCGGGCCGAAGGGGATTCTCTAGACGTTAATGCAAAAGGAACATTGGTCTGCAAGTCCGCCGCGTTGCCTGATACTTTCGCGGCGCTCGATTTGTCCGCTATAGAATCGCGCTGCTCCGAGCGTCTCTCCCAAGCGGCCTGCTACGAAACATTTCGCCAGCAAGGGTTGAATTATGGTCCGGGTTTCCGGGCCGTCGAAGAAGTGTTGTACCGGCACGATAAGACGGAAGCCTTGGTGCGGCTGCAGTTGCCGGCTGTCGTCGCAGCCGACCAAAGGCAGTTCCGATTGCACCCCAGCCTTCTGGACGGGGCATTGCAAGGCATGGTCAGCCTCCTCGACAGTGAAGAAGCGGTCAAGGACAGCCCCTATCTGCCGTTCTCTTTGACTCTGCTGGAATTGCTGCAACCGGTACCCGCAAGAGCTTACGCTTATATAAAGCTTTTGGAGGTTCAGCCGAACATCGCGCGCTTCAATATCGCCGTCCTGGATGAGCGCGGCGGCATCTGTCTGAAACTGCACGAGCTTGCATTCAAGACTGCTCCCGAGAAGGAAAAGGGGTTCTACTACTATCCGTATTGGCAGGAAGAGACTTTACCTAGGGCGACCGTTGCGGGACTCGCGCAATCGGGCGACATCGTGATCGTCGCGCCCGAGATGCTGCGCGAGTTCAGTCAAGCGATCGCGGCCCGGCATCCGGCGCAGCGCGTCCATTATTGGTGGTGGGGAGAAGAGACCCGACCGCTGGACGAAAGGAGCTGGACGGTTAATTCCGTCGGTTTGTCACAACCTGTGGCAGCAATCGGTGAGCTGCATTCGCTCTATTTTTTGGGGGGATGCTCGCCGCACCACGATCCCGTCACCGCCGAAACCGTCATCGCCGGTCAACAGAGCGGTGTGCTCGCCTTGTTCAGTCTGGTCAAGGCGTTGGACGAACATGGCTGGATGCAACGCTCCTTTGCGCTGAAGATCATCACCGAGAAAACCCACGCCGTGCGGCCCGGCGAGGCCCTCGATCCCCGGCACGCCGGCCTTAGCGGAATGACGATGAGTCTTTCCAAGGAATATCCCGCAGTGGATATTACCTGTATCGATATCCTAAGGTCCGCCGATAGCCAATATATCGACTCGGCCGATATGGATATCTTGCTGAAGGAGACCGGCAGCGCAGGCCATCCGGTTTGCATACGGAACGGTACGAGATATTTCAGGCGCCTGTTGCCGTTGCGCCCGTCCGCTGAAGAGGTTTTTCCCTGCCGAACGGATAGCGTATATCTGATCCTCGGTGGAACCGGCGGCATCGGTCTGGAAACCGCGGTCTACCTGGCTGAGCGCGTCGGAGCCCGATTGGTGCTCGTCGGCAGAAGCGCGCTGACCGAAAGCAAGAAACGGCAGTTACGCCGGATTTTGGACGCCGGCGGCGATTACCTCTACTGCCAGGCCGACGGCACCGACCCCGTGCAGATGCAGAATGTCGTGCGCCAGGCGAAGTCCCGCTTCGGTGCCGTTAACGGGGCTATACAGTCGGCGCTTGTCTTAAAAGACGGGGCGTTCTGTACATTGGATGAATCGGCATTCCGGGCCGCGCTGGATGCCAAGGTACAGGCCAGCGTCGTGTTATACGAGGCCGTAAAAGACGAGCCTTTGGACTTTCTCGTGTTCTTCTCGTCCTGTTTGTCCCTGTCCGGCAATGCCGGGCAAAGCAACTATACGGCCGGCTGCGCTTTCAAGGATGCTTACGCCCATTATCTGAACCGCGTCTGCCGGTTCCCCGTCAAGGTCATTAATTGGGGATACTGGGGCGAAGTGGGCGTAGCCGCCTCGGAGCAATACCGGGAGCGCTTTGCGCGGAAGGGTATCTTCTCCATCAGCGTCGCCCAAGGAATGGACGCGTTTACGCAGGCGTTGTCCGGTCCGGCGACACAGGTCGCGGCGATGAAAGCGGCCCCTTCGTTTCTTCGTGAGATGGCAGTGGATTTCACCCGTGCGGTCTCGGTCATCGGCGGCGAGCTTAAAATCGCTCCAGCGCAACGCATTAGCCTGCCGGTGGAGAAGAAACATTCCGATGATCGGGAGGCGCCCGCCACCTCGCTTGAAACGTCACTCGCCGCCTCCGCATACGAAGAAGTCGAAGCGCAGCGAATTACCGCAGCGATCACGACAGCTCCACATCAAGCCGAGGTGAATGCGGCATTTGTCGAACGCAGTGTTACCGAAGTCGTCAGCAAGAACCTGAATATTTCGGCGACGGCTTTCGATTCGGATGTGCCTTTCTCGGAGTACGGCGTTGACTCGATATTGGCCGTGAGAATCATCAATCAGCTCAATGACAAACTAGGTATCTCACTGCGAACGACAGACTTATTCAATTACACGACGATAGAGCAGATAAGCGCCCACATAGCGGCCATTCTGGCCGAAGCAGGGGGTAGTAGCCGGCCGGACGGATCTTCGGTCGCCGACGTCGCGGTCGTGGATCCGCACATCTTGTTTGAGCGAAACGCCGAACGGCAGCTTAAAAGTGCCGATGCGCCATTTGATGAATCCGTCGTCGCATCCATTGAAGCCGCAAAGATCAAACCTAGCGAAACCCGGCATGGAGTTGGCCTGGATATCGCCGTTATCGGTATCGCCGGCCGGTTCCCCGGTGCCGGCGACATGGAAACATTCTGGAGCAACTTGGCCTCGGGCAAGGACAGCGTTACAGATGTTTCTGTTTCCGGAGCACGCTGGGATGGATCGGATTTTTATGATGCCGATCCCGACGCGCCGGGCAAAAGTTACAGCCGATGGGCCGGATTGTTGGATGAGATCGACCAGTTCGATCCGGCCTTTTTCAACATCTCGCCCCGCGAAGCCCAGCTGATGGATCCGCAGCAACGATTGTTCCTGATGGAGTCCTGGAAAGCGCTGGAGGATGCCGGCTACGCCACCTCGGACCTGAGCGGAAAAAAATGCGGCGTCTTTGTCGGCTGCAGCGAAGGCGATTACAGCCAACAGCTGACGGACGCCCATATCACCGAAGCCTACCGGTTTACGGGAAACTCGAATTCCATACTGGCGGCACGCATTTCCTACTATTTGAATCTCAAGGGGCCGAGTATCGCCATCGATACGGCCTGTTCCTCATCTCTGGTCGCGATTCATCTGGCCTGCGAAAGCATTCGTTTCGGAACCAGTTCGCTGGCGATCGCCGGCGGCGTATGCGTATTGACCACGCCCAAGTTCCATGTGTTATCGAGCAGAGCGCGGATGCTTTCGGCCGGCGGCAAATGTAAGGCGTTTAATCAGAATGCCGACGGTTTTGTGCCTGCCGAAGGAGTCGGCGTCGTTATCCTCAAGTCATTGGATCAAGCTATAGCCGACGGTGATCACATTTATGGCGTGATAACCGGGTCCGGTATCAACCAAGACGGCAAGACCAGCGGCATTACCGCGCCCAACGGGCCTTCGCAAACCGCACTGGAACGGAACGTCTACGATCGATATCGGATTTCGCCGGAGACCATCGGCTATGTCGAAGCACACGGTACCGGCACCAGGCTCGGCGACCCGATTGAAGTCAATGCATTGACGGAAGCGTTCAGGTGCTATACCGATCGCAAGGCCTATTGCGCGATCGGTTCAGTGAAAACGAATATCGGCCATGCCTTAACGGCGGCGGGGGTGGCCGGCGTGCTCAAGATCCTGATGGCGTTCAAGCACAAGGCATTGCCGCCCGTCCTGCATTTCGAAAAACCGAACGAGCTTATCGATTTTCAGTCCAGCCCTTTCTATGTCAACACACAATTAAAGCCTTGGCAGGTTGAGGCGGGTGTCTCCCGTCGCGCTGCGGTCAGTTCGTTCGGCTTCAGCGGCACCAACGCTCACATGGTGCTGGAGGAGTATGTGGAAGAGCAAGTCGCGATGGACGGAGACACGGCTTCCGGCCTGCAACCGCAACTGGTGATATTGTCGGCAAAAAGCGAGAAGCAACTCACACACTATGCGGGCAGACTTAAGGACCATCTCAGTAACAGGCTTCCCCTTGCTGCCGCCGATTTAGCCGGCATCGCCTATACGCTTCAGACCGGCCGGGAGCCCATGCAGTACCGAGCGGCATTCGAGGTACGCGACGGCGGGGAACTCGTAGAGAAACTCGATCAGTTCCGGAACGGAAACACGACCATCCCGGGCTGCTGGTTCGGCCAAGCCAAAGAAGGAACGACACGCTTGGTCGGCGCCGACGGGGATATCAACGAGGCTATATCCAAATGGCTTAAAGAGGGCAAGGTGACAGAGCTTGCCGAACGCTGGGTTGCCGGGGCAAAGGTAAACTGGGATTCACTTTATAAAAACGCAAGGCCGAAGCGCGTCAGCCTGCCGACGTATCCGTTCTCTACCAAACGATACTGGTTCGATAGCCGTTCCCCAGGTTTCGGGCATCCGCAAGCTTCCGTTTCAACGACGCCGGACGAAGCGTCTGTGCCCGACGAAAAAGAAAAATCAGTATCGACGGAAAATCCGGACTGCGGGACCGGGCCGGCACCTGGAGATCATGCCGGTGCGCCCAAGGTAGCGTTGACGGATTTGCAATCCTTCGCCCCAAAGCATGCGGAAACGGCTGCTCGGAACGAATTCCGGACAATCCAGTTAACCGGATTGTCTGTCGTATCCCCGTACAAGGGCAACCATTCGGCAGTCGGTTTGTCATGCAAACCGGATGCCGACAAATATCCTGTAAAAAAGGTCTCGTTATTCAATTTGCAGAAGGATTCGAAGCCGATGCAAGCGGAAGGCAAGAATCAACCAGCCGATTTCGAGCAAGTTCAAATCCGCCTTCGGGAGCTGCTGGCGAATGTTTTATACCTGGAGACGGATGAGGTCGATGTCGACGAGAAATTTTCGGATCTCGGGCTGGACTCGATTACCGGCGTGGAATGGACCAAGCAGATCAGCCGGGCTTTCGGTATCAAGGTCGAAGTGACGACGATATACGATCATCCGACGATCGTCTCCTTGACCGAACATCTGGCTGAACGGCTGCCGCACGAGCCCGCTCCGGCTGCGGCGGAAAAGATCTCCGCGAATGCTGGGTCTCGTGAGACTGACTCGGCAAGCCGCTCGGCGGACTGCGCGCCGGGCGTCTATGCGGACGTCCAACAGCAGCTTCGCAAGCTGCTGGCGAATGTTTTATACCTGGAGACGGACGAAGTCGATGTCGACGAGAAATTTTCGGATCTGGGGCTGGACTCGATTACCGGCGTGGAATGGACCAAGCAGATCAGCCGGGCCTTCGGTATCAAGGTCGAAGTAACGACGATATACGATCATCCGACGATTGGCGAATTGGCAAAACACGTTGCCGCATGCCAAACGCTGCGCCCAGAATCGACAGCCGGCGTGGAGACCGTTCGGAACTCCCACAAATCGGCTCCGGCAGATACCCCTTTATCGAAGAACCTCGTTGCGGATGCCGTTACGGTTGGCATGACTGAGCATATCGGCCCGGCTTCGGATCGATCGCCCGTGGTCGATGCATACAAACGGAAGGACGAGCCCATAACCGGTCAAGGTATCGCCATTATCGGGATATCGGGCCGTTTCGCCAAAGCGGCCGACCTTGATGAACTCTGGAACAATATCGCCGGGGGTGTCGACGCCATTACGGAAGTTCCCGAAGACAGATGGAACATAAAAGATTACTTCGATACCAATCCACTGGCTCCCCGTAAGACCAACAGCAAATGGCTCGGTGCAGTAGCCGATATCGATAAGTTCGATGCGGCATTTTTCAATATCTCTCCCCGCGAGGCCGAGCTGATGGACCCACAGCAGCGGCTGTTTCTGGAAGAAGCTTGGAAGGCCATCGAGGATGCAGGATATGATCCCGAGCGGCTCTCGTCGAGCCGTTGCGGCATCTTTGTCGGTGTCGGACAGGGAGATTATTCGTCGAAGTTGCGCACCAGCAATATCGCCCCCGATGCCTACACGTTGTTAGGCATGAATAATTCGATATTGACGGCGCGACTGTCCTATATCCTCAATCTCAAGGGGGCGAGCATGGCTATTGATACGGCCTGCTCGTCATCGCTGGTCGCCATTCATGAGGGGTGCCAAAGCCTGCTGAACGGCCAGAACGAAATGGTATTGGCCGGAGGCGTGTATGTTTCGACCACCCCGGAAATGCACATCATGTCCAGCAAGTCCAATATGCTTTCGGCCGATGGCAGGTGCAAGACGTTCGACGACAAGGCCGATGGTTTCGTCATTGGCGAGGGCGTCGGCGTCATTGTCTTAAAGCGCCTTAGTGACGCCGTGCGCGACGGAGACCATATCTACGGCGTGATCAAGGGCAGCGGTGTTAATCAGGATGGCGCGACCAACGGTATTACCGCCCCCAGCTTGAGTTCCCAAAAACAACTCGAGATGGACGTGTACCGAAATGCCGGTGTTAACCCGGAGCACATCCAGCTTGTCGAGGCTCATGGGACCGGCACGATACTTGGCGATCCAATCGAAGTCGGGGCGCTGACCGCCGCCTTCCGGGAATTTACACCGAAGCGTGGCTACTGTGCGATCGGGTCGGTTAAGACTCAAATCGGCCATACGCTGGCGGCCGCAGGTGTAGCCAGCGTGTTAAAAGTCCTACTGGCGCTGAAGCATCGGAAGCTTCCCCCCTCCTTGCATTTCGATAAGCCGAATCAGCATATCGATTTCGACAGCAGCCCCTTCTATGTGAATACGCAGCTTCGCGAATGGCATGCGCCGGCTGGGGCCATCAGGTCGGCGGCGGTCAGCTCGTTTGGATTTAGCGGAACCAACGCGCACCTGGTGATAGAGCAATATGATGCCGACTGCGACCGCTTATCGGATAACAAAGGTCAAGACCGACCGCGACTGATCGTATTGTCGGCCCGCAGCAAAGAGCGGCTTAAGGCTTATGCGCACCGGCTCGCTGCTTACTTGACCGATGCCGTCAAAGATGTCCCGGATGAACTCCGAGATATCGCTTATACACTGCAAACAGGACGCGGAGCGATGGCCCACCGGCTGGCCGTAATCGTAACCGACCACGAGGAACTGGCGAATAAGTTATCGCTGTTTCAACAAGATGCATCGGAGATTGAGAATTGTTTTTACGGCACGGTGGATAAGGATTCGTCGGCAATAAATCGGCTCGCAGGTAAGGACCGCGTAAATCAGGCGATCGAAGGCCAGACTGATAAAGCTTATTTGCGGGTATTGGCGCAATTCTGGATAAAAGGCGGCAATCTCGATTGGGATACGCTCTATCGGAATGAGAAGCCGCGGCGTATCAGCTTGCCGACTTATCCATTCGTCAAGGAGCGTTACTGGATACCCGAAGCGGCTGTATTGGAGGTGCCCTTATCCGGCGAGAGGCTTCATCCGCTGCTGCATCGCAATATCTCCGATCTGGAAGAACAGAAATTCGACAGCCGCTTTACCCGCCGCGACGTCTTTATTAAGGACTGCCGACTTGAAGGCGAGAACATATTCCCGGCCAGTGCGTGCATGGAAATGGCAAGAGTCGCAACCGAGCTCGCCAGCAAGAAGCCGGTTACAGGAATGCGGCACTTTGTCTGGACGAGGCCGTTGCGTTTCAGCGGCGACGCCGCGGACGTCAGCGTCAGTCTCTCTCCGGAAAACGGTTCGATTCTTTGTCGGGTTAGTGTATCCAGCCGTACATCGGGTGACGAACCGCTCGTACTGACCCAGGGCGAGTTGCTATCGGCAGAGGAAGAGGGAGCCGGGCCGGCGGAGAGACTCGATATCGCAGCGATCGAAAGACGCTGTACCAGCGTTTTGGATGGAGCAGTGCACCGGGAAATGTTGGCTAAACAAGGCATCGATCATGGTCCGGCGTTTCACGCTCTGGAAACGTTGCGCTACAACGATCGAGAGGCACTCGCTCGGCTGAGACTGCCCGATACCTTCGAGGGCGATGACCGCTTTTTGTTGCACCCGAGCCTTCTGGAGGGTGCCTTGCAGGCCGCGCAGTGGCTACACGGCATGGCACAGGAGGCGAATCCGCATTTCCCCGCCCGCATCCGGTCCGTCGCACTCCACGCCGCCCTCCCCGCACACGGGTTTGCCAGCGCGAGATTGGCGTCTGGCCGGGCCGACCCGCAGCGGCGGTATGACGTCGATATCACTGATCAGGACGGAAATGTCATCGTGGCAATACGTGGACTTGAGTGGCAAGACATTGCTAATACCGAGTCCGAATCGGCATTCGAGGATGCGGTTGGCGGCCTGGCCGCGATTGAGGAAGCCGAAGCCGACCTGCTGACATACCGCGAGTTCTGGCAGGAATCTCCGCGGACGGATCGTGCCGTCGCCTCCTCGGCTCGTGGGGCGGGCAAGCGGAGAGTTATGTATTTCGGCGCCGCTGACGAAGCCGCAGTGCTTCGCTCTTTGTTTCGGCAAGAGAACGAAGAAGCGGAAGTAGTGCCGGTGAAGAAGGGAAACGCCTTTGATAAACAAGCCGATGGGTCTTTCACTCTCCGCTGGAATGAGGAGGACGACTTCCGTCGTCTGTTTGAGGATTTGAAGGCGCAAGGCGAAACTCAAACCGGCGTTATTTACCGCTGGGCCGAGAAACAGGGCCTCGAAGGAATCAAGGGCATTTACATCCTTCTGAAGACGGCCCAACTCACCGGGCTCAATATCGATGGATTGATTATCACCGGTGTAACCACCGAGGGCTTGGAATCCTGTTATGACATGTCGTGGCTAGGGTTTAAGCAAACCTTGAGGCTGGTCATGCCCAGGATAAGAACAACCTTGATTTACCACGACTGGACCGAACCGGATGTAGCAGCTATCTGGAACGAGCGCTCCAGCAGGGAAACAACGGTGCGCTATCAGAACGGCAATCGGTATGTATTAAGCTCTCGCCGCCAAGCCGTTGCCGCGGGTAATGGTGCGGTGCCGGTGAAACACGGCGTATACATTATCACCGGCGGTCGCGGCGGCCTGGGAAATCTCTTTGCCGCGTATCTGGCGGAGCGCTATCAGGCCTATCTGGTCTTGATCGGACGGCGGCCGGCCGATGCGGATAGCGACGCCAAAATCCGCGAACTCAAAGAAAGAGGAGCAGCGGAGGCGGTCTACTTCGCCGGCGATGTTAGTGACTTGCCTCGTATGAAAGAAGTCATCGGCGCCGTCGAACAGCGCTTCGGTCACGTAAACGGGGTTATTCACGCAGCCGGTGTGCTTTCCGGGAAGATGCTTAGTGAAAAAGACTGGTCGGAATTCTTAAGCACCCTTAAACCGAAGATCGACGGCACTATCGTGCTTGATCGAGTTACCTCGCATCTGAGCCTGGATTTCGTCTGCTATTTTTCCTCTTCCTCAGCGATGCTGGGGGATTTCGGCGGCTGTGACTATGCAACTGGCAACCGGTTTCAGATGGCTTACGGGGCTTATCGGGAACGGTTGCGGCTGACTGGGGAAAGAAGCGGAAAAACCTGTGTCATCAACTGGCCGCTGTGGCGAGAAGGCGGACTGAACGTAGGTGATACAGAAAAAAGCAGAATGTATCTGGCAAGCAGCGGACAACGGTTTTTGGAACGTGAAGAAGGGCTTGCGGTCTGGGAGGAACTGCTGGCCAGCGACGAGACGCAGCACCTCGTATTGGCCGGTAACCGGGCACGCATCCAACGGTTTTTGGACAGGGCCTATGATCTGGGTAGCGTAGCGCTGGGCGAGGATATGACGCCGGGCCGCAATGAACATTCCGATTTGACCGATTTGGAGCTGGATGCATGCGTTAAACGGAGTCTTCGGGACCAGATTACCAAAGTATTGAAGCTGTCCGCGCAACGGCTGGATGAGGACACCAATTTCTCCGACTTTGGGTTCGACTCTATCACCTTGACGGAGCTATCAAGAAACCTCAGCGATATATATCAATTTGAAATCGCTCCCGCAGTTTTTTTCAGTTTCAGCACCATTGAAAAGCTCAGCGGGCATCTAGCCAGCCGACATCGAGGCGCACTGAAACAATACTACCAGTCGGCCCGTCAGCACCGAATCAGCGAGCAACACCGGAAGACGTCTGTCATCGCCAGCCGGGTTCCCGTAACTAGTCGTGCTAAACAGCGTTTTTTGTCGCCCGCGAGTTCCGCAGCCGAAGAACCGATTGCCATAATCGGGATATCGGGCAAATTCCCAGGCGCGGACAATATTGACGAATTATGGGAAATACTCTCGGGAGGTCGCTGCGCAATCAGCGAGATCCCGTCGGATCGTTGGGATTGGAGAAACTATTACGTCGCGCCCGGAGCAGCAAGCAATCAGATAACCACCAATAAAGGCGGATTTGTCAACTCGGTTAGGGAATTCGATCCGCTATTCTTCGAAATTTCTCCTCGGGAAGCCGAGCTGATGGATCCGCGGCAGCGCTTGTTGTTACAGGCGGCATGGCATGCATTCGAAGATGCGGGCTACAGCGCGAGGCATCTGCAGGAAAAATCCTGCGGCGTGTTTATCGGTGTTGAAGACAGCGAGTACGCCCACTTGATCCGGGGACGTGAGAATTCGCTGGCGACCGCGACTCACAACGGTATCCTGGCTGCCCGCATCTCTTATTTTCTGAATCTAAAGGGCCCCAACCTCGCTATCAATACGGCTTGTTCGTCGGGATTGGTCGCGCTTCATTACGCCTGTCAGTCGATCCAGAGAGGAGATTGTGAACTCGCCTTAGCCGGAGGTGTAAATCTGTTGTTAACACCACTGATTTACAAAGAATTGAGCAAAATGGGCATGCTGGCCAAATCCGGTGCGTGTTACACCTTCGATGAACGGGCTGATGGAATGGTGCCGGGTGAGGCCATTGCGGTACTTGTTTTGAAACCACTGTCGAAAGCGATGCGAGACGGCGATGTGATTCACGGCGTCATAAAAGGCAGCGGCGTGAACTATGACGGCAAAACTAACGGAATTACCGCTCCCAGCGGCATATCGCAAACCGCGCTAATCAAGAATATTTATGAAAAGCATCGTATCGATGCGAGCGAAATCGATTACCTGATGACACACGGGACGGGAACCAAGTTGGGGGACCCCGTCGAGGTCGGTGCACTTGCCGATGTGTTCGCTGACGGTACAACCGGGCCGTCCCGTTGCGCCCTGGGTTCGGTAAAAACAAATTTAGGGCACACCTTTGCGGCCTCCGGGATAGTGAGCCTCATAAGCGTACTGATGGCAATGAGACACAAAAAAATCCCGGCGGTAGCGAATTACGACCAGGTAAATCCATATATCAGGCTTGAAGGAAGTCCTTTTTACGTCAACAAGAAAACGATTTCCTGGCCGAAGACCGACGGGAAAAAGCGCCTTGCTGCGGTGAGTGCTTTCGGCATGAGCGGGACCAATGCTCATGTAGTAGTCGAGGAGTACGTGAATGAAGCAGTTGAAACCACCGGGTTTGTTACCGGAGGTGGGCCACAGCTGTTTATTCTTTCCGCGAAAACCAGGGAGCAACTGCGGACGTCGGTACATAACCTGAAAAAATATTTGATCGATCGGCCGCACCTTACCTCGGCGCAATTATCGGAAATTTCCTATACGCTGCAGGTCGGCCGGGAACCGATGGAGGAACGGGTCGCGTTTATTGCCGGTGACCAGGACGAATTGATTTCCAAACTGGAGAGATTCGGTCTCCATGAAGAAGCGGCTGATTGGTATCAGGGGAAAGCCAGCCCGGATAACGATGCGATCAGGCTGTTTACGGCAGACGACGAATTGAAGGAAGCACTGGCCAAATGGATTGAACGGGGAAAGCTAAGCAAACTGGCCGAACTCTGGGTAAAGGGCTTGGAGTTGGATTGGGAGTTGCTGTACGGAAGGGTAAAACCGCGCCGGGTCAGTTTGCCGGTATATCCGTTTGCTAGGGAATCCTATTGGGTGCCGACATCGGACAGCGCTTTGCTGCCAACAGCAACCGGCGAGGCTTTCCAAAACCTTCACCCTTTACTGCACCGGAACACCTCGACGCTGGACGCGCAGCGGTTCAGCAGCGTGTTTGACGGCGAGGAGGTTTTTTTCCGCGAGCACCGGGTGGGCGGGGTGAAAACCCTGCCCGGGGTGG
>Ga0268362_100075_pt1 | contig 35131 bp, 33 predicted proteins | sample MetcocultureR2M_FD_197214 | JGI IMG/M metagenome (GOLD analysis project Ga0268362, IMG submission 197214) | Soil microbial communities from Anza Borrego Desert, Southern California, United States - Methanotrophic co-culture R2-M | ecosystem: Environmental > Terrestrial > Soil > Desert | place... | reverse complement strand
AGGTTCGATCCACGCTTCCTCCCCACGGTCGGTCGCCCTTCCGCAGTTGCGCTTCACTTCGCTCGCCATGACCAGCTTACGGTGGGACTTCCACCCACAAGAATGCGCCCATGCTGGGCGCACAACATATAAGAGCGGGATTAGACATCCCGCTCCTGGCGCTATCGATAGGATCTGAAAATGAACGTTCTCCGGATCACTCCAGTTCGACATTCTCGACGGTAATGCCGGATTGGAACGTGAGAAAACCTGGGATGTTGGTAAAGCCCTTGACCTTCTTGCTGAGCCCAAAACTTTGGTCGCGCCACATCAGATAAACGAACGGCGATTGTTCGAGAGCACGATCCACGAACTGGCCGTAGATCTTCTCGCGCTCGCCGGCGTCGAGCGTGACACGTCCCTTATCGAGAAGGTCGTTGATCACTGTGTCATTGAAGTAGGCGGAGTTGTTAAGCCGTACCAGCTGCTGGCCACCATAGAAGAAGTTGCTGAGCCAATCGGGGTCCGCAATGTCCCCGGCAGTACCTGCAACCAGGAAGTCGTAGTCGCCTGCATTGTTCTTGGCGATACGGCCCGACCAGTCGGGAAGATCGAGCCTCGCGTTGATGCCGATCTTGGCAAGCTCGGCCTGCACAGCGATCGCGGTGTTGTTGTGGAAGCCATATTGCGAGGTGGAGAGCAGGCGGGCTTCGAAACCGTTCGGATAACCTGCCTTGGCGAGCAGTTCCTTGGCCTTTGCGATGTCATACTTGAAGAAGTTCGCCTTTTCCTTCGAATACCCCATGTAGCCTTCCGGGATCGCGATGCCGAACAGCGGAGTACCGCGGCCGTTGAAGGCGGTGTTGATCACGGTTGCACGGTCGATCGCATAGGAAATCGCCTGCCGCACTTCCGGCTTCGAGAATGGTTCGAACTTGGTGTTGAACTGCAGCATCATGAACGGGCCGGTGGTACTGGCCAGCTTCAGGTCCGAGCTGCCCTCGATCGAGCCGGCATCCTTCCAAGGAACGTAGTCGATGATATCGACGTCGCCGGACTTCAGCGCATTCACCCGGGTATTTTCATCGCCGTAGAAGACATAGTGAATGTCATCGAGATGCGGCTTGCCCTTCTTGTAGTAGCCGTCGAACTTCTCGACCGTCAGCTCGCGGCCGCGCTCCCAGTTGACGAACTTGAAGGGGCCTGCTCCAACCGGCGCGGCGTTCGGATCGGTACCATGCGCCTCGATCCAGGCCGCCGGGATGATCGCCGATTCCGGGAGCGCCAGATAGTGGACCAACGGCACGAACGGCTTGGAGAGCACCAGCTTCACCGTCTTGGGGTCCGGCGTCTCGATCGATTGAATGACGCCGAGTTCGTTTCTATAAGTCGCCTTGCTGTCCTTGGCGGTCATGCGCTCGATGGACGCCTTGACGTCCGCCGAGGTGACCGGAGAGCCGTCATGGAACTTCGCGTCGCGCAGCTTGAGCGTATAGTTGAGTGCATCAGGGGCGACGTTGTAGCTCTCGGCGAGTTCGAGCGAGAGCTTGCCGTCGGCGCCGTAGTTGAAGAGGCCGCGATGGATCGCAAGCCGGATGGTTCGCGCCGGCGTGCCAGCGTTGATGGTGCTTTCCAGCGTCGACGGCTCGCCGGAAATACCGAAATAGAGAGTACCGCCATCGGCCAGCGCCTGCTGAGCGAAGGCACTATATGACAGGGCCAAGACGAGCCCGAAGATCTTCCTTTTCATGCTGTACCCCTTCTTTGATTGTGGTTGTCGATGCGAAATTGCCATGTCCGTTACTCCTCCCTGAGGCGTGGATCGAGAATGTCGCGCAGGCGGTCGCCCACCACGTTGATGGCAAGCACCGTCAGGGCGAGAAGAAGGGACGGCCAGATCACATACATTGGGTTCTGGCCGAGATAGCCGCGCGCGGTTCCGATCATCTGGCCCCAGGAAGGTTCTGGCGGCACGATGCCGAGGCCGAGGAAGCTCAGGCCAGATTCCAGAAGGATGGCGGCGGCGACCGTCAACGTCGCCTGCACGACCAGAGGCGACAGGATGTTCGGCAGGATGGCGGTGAAGACGACGCGGCGGGCTGAGGCGCCCATCGCGTGTTCAGCCTCCATGAACTCCATGCGCGAGACCTGCAGCGTTGCGGCGTGCGCGACGCGGGCGAAATGCGGGATGTAGAGAACACCAATGACGACGGCGAGACTGAAGATCCCGCTTTCCCAGAACCCGACCGCCAAGAGTGCCAGAAGGATGGGCGGAAAACTCAGCATGATATCTACGCTGCGCATGATGAGGAATGCGATTAGCGGCCGGCCATAGGCGCCCGCGATGCCGATCATGGTTCCGAAAATCCCGGCGATAACCGTCGCGCCGATCGCCACCAGCAGGGTCGGCTGGACCCCGATCAGCAGGCGGCTTAGCAGATCGCGGCCGAATTCGTCGGTGCCCAGCCAGTGGGCTGCGGAACTGCTCTGATTGACCGTCTGCGGATTGAGCAGAAACGGGTCCTGCGGGGCCAACCAGTTGCCGAAGACACCAATGAAAATGACTGCGACAAGCAGGACGATGCTGGCAAGGAAGGAAGGCTGGTTGCGGGACGCGCGAAGAATTGCCTCGGGGATCACGAGCGTTTCCTCCGGATACGCGGGTCAAGCAGGCTGTAGAGCAGCTCCACCACCAGGTTGATCAGGATGAAGGCGGCCGCGATCGCCAGCATCGCCCCCTGTACCAGAGGATAGTTGCGCGCCGATACCGCCCCGACGAGCAGCGTGCTGAGGCCAGGCCAGTTGAACATGGCCTCGACGAGAACCGTGCCGCCCATGAGGTTGCCGAGCTGCAGGCCGATGATCGTGACGATCGGGATCGCGGCATTGCGCAGCACGTGCTGCCAGATGATCCGCCGTTCAGGCATCCCCTTGGCACGTAGCGCGCGGACGAAATCGCGGCCGAGGATTTCCAGCATGGAGGAGCGCGTCATGCGGGCGATCGACGCTGCCAAGCCGAAGCCCAAAGCGAGGGCCGGCAGGGCCAGCTTGCGGAAATGCTCCAGCATGTTGCGCGATATATCCGTATAGCCGCTTGCCGGAAGCCAGCCGAGCTTCAAGCTGAAGAACAACACCAGCAGCGTGCCCATGATATAAACCGGCACCGATATGCCGATCGTCGCGATCGAAGTCAGCACCGTATCGCGCGTGCTGCCCCGCTTGAGTGCGGCTGCGATGCCGAGCGGAACGCCGATGAGTGCGGCAATGATGATCGCCGCAAATGCGAGCTCGAGCGTGCGCGGCAGGTTCTGCATCACGTAATTGGCAACCGGATAACCATTGGTCAGCGACTTGCCGAAATCGAGATGCAGGGCGTTCCAGAGCCAGACGAAATATTGGGACAGCACCGGCTGGTCGAGGCCAAGCTGGCTGCGCATCGAGGCGATCGCCTCCGGCGATGGATTGCTGTCGGCACCGAGCAGCAAAAGCACGGGGTCGCCCGGCATGATGTACATGACGGAGAAGATCAGGGTGGCGACGACGAGAAGCTGGACGATGGCCGTCAGGAGCTTTCGCGCAACAAGGAGCAGAGCCCCTGCGATCGACGCGTTCATGTGGCCACCTTTCCGCCGCGCATCGAACCGACAGTCGGCACGGCATCCAGCAAGATGCGGGTATAGGGCTCCCTAGGATTGCCGAAGATCTCGGCGGCAGATCCGTATTCCACGATCCTGCCCTTCTGCATGACCGCGACCGTGTCACTGACATGTTCGACAACCGAAAGGTCGTGGGAGATGAAGAGGTAGGTCAGTTCGAACTCCGCCTGCAGATCTTTGAGCAGGTTCAGCACCTGTGCCTGGACGGAGACGTCGAGTGCGGAGACGGCTTCATCGCAGATGACGAGCGACGGGTTGAGGGCAAGCGCCCGGGCGATGGCAATTCTCTGCCGCTGCCCGCCCGAGAATTCATGCGGATATTTCTGGGCCGCCGTGGCGGACAGGCCAACGGCTTCGAGCAGCGAGAGGACCCGTCCCCGGCGCTTTATCGCATCACCGTCGGCGAAGATCACCATCGGCGCCTCGATGAGCTGGGCGACCGTCTGGCGTGGGTTGAGCGAACCGTAGGGATTCTGGAAGACCATGGCGATCTCGCGCCGGAAAGGCCGCATCTCCTTGTCCGAAAGCGCTGCAATGTCCTCGCCCTTGAACAGGATCTGGCCGGAATCGGGCTTGTAGAGCCTGATGACAGCACGAGAAAGCGTGCTCTTGCCGCAACCGGATTCGCCGACGAGGCCAAGCGTCGTGCGGGGTGCGACCGACAGGCTGACGCGATCAACGGCGCGCATCTCGACCGGCATGGCGAGAGGCGAAGGTTTTACCCAGTAGGACTTGCAGAGATCACGGATCTCGAGAAGCGGGCGATCACCTTCAGGCGGGACCGGCCCGGCGGATGTCGGTCGGGGGCGCGGCTCGGGCCGGACACTGCGCACTCTTCCGGACGGATCGCGCTCGATCACCGGCAGCCGTTCAGCCTCGCGGCCAAGCGACGGCATGGAATCGATCAGCGCCCTGGAGTAATCGCTTTGGGGGGCGGCAAAGAGATCGGCGGTCGACGCCTCCTCCATCTTGTCGCCGGCATACATGACCACGACGCGGTCGGCGACTTCGTAGATGACGCCGAGATCGTGGGTGATCAGCAGGATCGCCGCGCCGACTTCCTCGTTCAGTTCGCGGAGCAGTTCGAGCACCTGCTTCTGCACCGTGACGTCGAGCGCAGTGGTGGGTTCGTCGGCGATGATGATGCGCGGCCGGCAAGCGACTGCCATGGCGATCATGATGCGCTGGCACTGGCCGCCGGACAGTTCGTGCGGATAGGAACGCATGGCGCGATCGGGATCGGGGATCAGGACTTTTTCCAGCAGTTCGCGTGCCTTCCGGCGTGCATTCGCGCGTCCGATGGGCTCATGCAGAAGGATCGCTTCGGCGATCTGGTCGCCGCAGGTGAAGATTGGATCGAGCGACGCCATCGGATCCTGGAAAATCATGGCGATATGGCGCCCACGCAGCTTGCGCAGGTCCCCCGGCGGCAGCTTCAGGATATCGATCCCGTCTACCAGGACCTCGCCGCTGGTGACCACCGCGTTGGGCGGAAGAAGGCCCATCACGCCAAGCGACGTGATCGTCTTGCCGCTGCCGCTTTCTCCGACCAGTCCGAGGATTGCTCCCGGCTCGATCGTGAAATCGATATTGCGCACAGCGGACTTTAGCCCGGTGCTGGTCTTGAAGGCGATCGAGAGGTTTCTGACTTCGAGCATTTAGCCTCCTCTCAGACCTGTTCGTTGGCGGTGATGGGAGCCGCATGGCCGAATGCGCCGTCGATCCCGCAGATTTCGGCTGCAAACTGGCGGCCCTTTTCCATGGCAATCGCAATGGCGTCTGCGGAAGGCCGGTTGCCGCGCGTCCAGCCTGCCGCGAGCAGCGACAGCAGTGTTGCCGTGATGAACGCGTCGCCGGCGCCGAGCGTATCGACGACATTGGCGGGTTTTGGCAAGACGGAAATGAAGTCGACGCCGTTATAGGCCGTGGCGCCTTCCGGTCCAAAGGTCGCCAGAGCCAGACTGCAGCCGTTGGAAACGGCTTGTCGCAAGGCTTCAAGACCGCGCTCGCAACCGATGTCGCCTGCCGAAAATGCCGCGAAATCAATATGTGGCGTGACCGGCCCTATCAGTTCGTCCACCTGCCACCGATAGGAAAAGTCATAGGATAGTAACGCACTTGCGTTCCTCAAGGCCGCTAGGTGCAGATTGAGATGGCTATAGCAGCTCGTGTGCACGAGCCGGAAACCGGCGATATAGTCGAGATCGGTTTGGCTCGGCGTGAAGGGATTTTCCCGGGCAACGCCGCCCCTGTTGGAAAACACGAACTCGCGGTTTCCATCAACGACGCGCACGTCCGCATGGCCGTTCTCGCCGTCTACAATCCGGCAGAGTGTTGTTGGAATGGCCAATTCTTCGAGAGTGGAGCGCACGTGGCGACCGGCCGCATCCGTGCCGAACGTGCCGAGAAAGGCCGCGTCCGCGCCGAGCATCCTGGCGTAGACTGAAAAATTGAGAGCATTGCCGCCCGGGTACATCTTACCCGCATTTAGGTAGCGGTCGACGACATTGTCGCCCAGTCCAAGGACTTTGAAGCTCGAATATGTCCTGTCAGGCGTCATCATTCCCCGACCGCCTTTCTGTAATGCGAGGCCGAGACGGATAAGACATCCGCCGATCGCGCAGCCCGACCCGGGGCGAAATTCTCACGCCCGAATAAAGGGTTATGTCGGCGGATGTCTTCGTCATCAGTAATCGACTTTCCACATGTAGCGACGAACGCTGAGCGGATGCTCGCGCAGGACCGAAAGCGTATGGGCGAACCAGTACCAAGTGACGCCTATCACGAAAGGCGACAGCAGCGGCGAGACATCCCCATAGCGGCCGGCATCGAAGGTGATGATCTTGTCCGTGACGCGGCGGGTGAACTTCAGCGCCCGCTGGTCGATCTTGCGGTTCTCGCCATTGTCCATCAGGAAGACGTAGGCCATCTCCGGGTCGGCGACCTCGAACGGACCGTGGCGGAATTCGCCCGAATGGATGTCGGAGGCGTCGAGCCACAGCATCTCGTTGAAGATGCAGATCGAATACTGGTAATTCAGCGCCGACAGGATGCCGCTCGAAAGGACGTAGTAGATGTTCTCGTCCTTGTAGCGGCGGGCGAGTTCCATGCCCCGCTCGCGCTCGGCATTCTTGATGTCGTGCAGCTTGGCAGGCATCGCCTCGAGATCGGCAATGAGCTGGGCGCCGACCGGATTGCCGAGGCGCTTCAGGAAATGGGCGGCGAAGAGATAGGCGATCATCGTCTTCGGCATGCCCGGCAATTCCTTGCTGTAGGGCAGCAGGTAGTCGCAGATCCTCGCTAGGCCGCTGTCATGACCGGAGGTCAGCGCCACGGTGATGGCGCCGGTGGTCTTCGCCCAACGGGCCGCGACGACGGTATCCTCGGTCTCGCCGTTATGGGATGTGAGGAGCACGACAGCCTTTTCGTTGACGGGTTTCGGACGTCGCGTTTCGAGTTCCGTCGAGTTGATGCGCTCGATCCTGAGGTCGCAATATTTGTCGAGGATGTATTTGACCGGCTCGATATAGGAATTCGAGCCGCCGGCACCGACGAGATAGATAGAGTCGATCTGGCGCGACGAGAAGATTTCATCGACCAGCTTTTTGGCAACCGGGTTGCCGTCGCGGAAGGTCATCTCCAGGACGCCCTTCAGATAGTCCCCTTCGAGGTAGTTGGGGTTCGGAGCGGACTTGATCTGTTCGTCGCTCGGCGTCAGGTTTTCGAGAGCCATGTTATTCATTCTCCAAAGGGAATTCAGGAAGCACGGCCGAAGCCGCCGCCGCCCGGCGTTTGCAGGAACAGGCTGTCCCCGCGGTTCATCAGGATGTTGGTGATCGAGATGTCGTATTCCTTGACCGTCCCGTCGGCACTCGCGAATTTTAGCCGGGCGACCTCGCCCGGGCCGCCGCCGAAAACGCCGTCAGCCGGAGTGCGCAGACCTTCGCAGGAGGCATTTGCCCGGACCCCGTCCGTCATCGCGACCACCTCGCGGACGATGCCCATGCCGCCCGTCGTCTGGCCTTCGCCACCCGAGCCGGTGGCGAGCGCATAACGGCGCACCATCAGCGGATATTCGATTTCGAGCGCTTCGGCCGGCAGGTTCGAGGTGTTGGTGATATGCACCTGAATGCCGTTCATGCCGTCATGCTCAAGGCTTGCGCCCGCACCGCCGCCGACGGTTTCGAGGTAGACGAAACTGCCTTCGCGCGTCTTGTGCGGGCCGAAGAAGATCATCGTCGCATTCATGTCGGCCGAGGAGGCAAACACCTTTTCCCTCGGCAGAACATCGGCGAAAGCCTGGAAGATGGCGCGGACGACACGCTGGCAACTGGTCGAGCGAATACCGACCGCGGCCGGGAATCTCGGACGCACCAGCGTGCCCTCTTCCGCAACGATCGTCACGGGAAGCGCCATGCCCTCGTTCGGCGGCAGAGCCGGATCGAGCAGCGCCTTGATCGTGTAGTAACAGGTGGCGTCGAGGGCAGTCTTGGGAATGTTGACCGCACCTCGCGCCTGAATGTCGGTGCCGGTGAAATCGAAGGTGATGCCATCACCTTCCACCTTTATGGCGACCTGGATGCGGCAAGGATCGAATCCTACGCCATCGCCATCGATGAGGGCTTCCCCCCTGTAGGTGCCATCCGGAAGATCGCCGATGCGCTTGCGCAGCCGGCTTTCCGAATAGGCGATCAGGTCGTCGATCGCCTTTTCGACGGTGGCGATGCCGAACTGATCGGCGAGCGCCACCAGCTTGCGCTGGCCGATCGCATTGGTGGCGATCTGCACCTTGAGGTCGAGAATACGTTCCAGCGGATCACGACTGTTGGTGCTGATAAGCTTGACGATCTGCTCGTCCAGCATGCCCTCACGGGCGATTTTCAGCACCGGAATGCGGATCCCTTCGGCGAAGATGCTGGTTTGGCTGGGATCGCAGGAGCCGGGAACGCCGCCGCCGACATCCGAATGATGGCCGAGGTTGGCGGCGAAGAAGCAGAGCCGGCCTTCGTAGAAAACAGGTGTCAGGATCGAGATATCAGGCGTGTGCGAACCGCCGGCGAGATAAGGGTCGTTACAGATGAATGCATCGCCCGGCTTGATGTCCTCGAGCCTGTAGTTTTCGAGCACCGCCGCGACGCCGCCCTGCAACGAGCCGAGATGCACCGGGATATGCGACGCCTGGACGATCAGACGGCCACGGCCATCGAAGAGGCCAACTGAGCAATCCTTTCGTTCCTTGATATTGGTCGAGAAGGACGAGCGCACCAGGCTCAACCCCATTTCGTCGGTAATCGACATGAACCGGTTGGAGTAGACCTCCATTTCGATGGCGTCGAATTCGCGGGGTGGTTTGACGTGCTGCTGCATCACGCACGGTCCTTCACAAAGCTGAGAATGATGTTGCCATAGGCATCGACGACGCCGGATTGGCCGGGAACCACGTAGGTCGTGGAGGTGAGCTCCTCGACGATCGCAGGGCCTGAGAAAGTCTCTCCCTGCGGCATGGCCGAACGCTTGTAGACCGGCACGGTCTGCCATCCGGCCTGCGGATCGATATAGACCTCGCGCTCGCCGACTATGGCGTCCTTCATGGAGCCTGCAGCGCCCTCGACCATCTGGAGCGGTCCGCCGGCGTGGCCGATCGCCTGGACGCGCAGGTTGACGATCTCGACTGGGTGATTTTCGAGCGCATAACCATAAACGACGCGGTGCGCTTCGGCGAAACGATCAGTGAAATCTTCCGCAGTTGATAGAATGCCCTCGACGCGGATTTCGTGGTTCTGGCCGGCATAACGAGCTTCCGCGATATGCTGAAGCGCACGTTTCTCATCAGGTATGGTTTCTGCCTCCAGCCATTCCCTCGCCTGCACTTGCAGGCCTTCGACCGCCGACGTGATGTCGGGCCAGGCATCATCCTCGACCCGCTTGATCTGTGTGGAGACGAAATCGCACGTCACATCGGACAGCAGCACGCCGCGGGCGCACATCGTGCCAGGGGATTCCGGGATGATGACGGTATTCAGCCCGGTCTCTGCGGCCACCAACGAAGAATGCAGCGGACCAGCGCCGCCGAACGCCATCAGCGCGAAGGACTTGAGGTCATGGCCCCTGTCCATGGACACAGCACGTATCGCGCGGGCCATGTTGGCGACGGCGATGCGGATGATACCCCAGGCCGTATCCTCGACGGAACGGCCGATCCTTTCGGCCACCGCGCCGACGGCCTTGAGGGCGGCTTCGCGGTCGACCGGCATGGCGCCGTCGAGCAAGGCCACCGGATTGAGCCGCTGCAGCACGATATTGGCGTCGGAGATCGTTGCGTCCGTTCCGCCCTTGCCGTAGGCGGCGGGTCCCGGAACTGCGGCGGCACTCTGTGGACCGACCTTCAGGCCGCCGGCATCGTCCAGCCAGGCGATCGAACCACCGCCGGCACCGATGACATGCACGTCAACCATCGGGCAGCGAATGGAATAACCGGCGACGTCGCGGTCGGTGGAATAGGCCGGCCTGCCGCCGGCGATCAATGCGACGTCAGTCGAGGTGCCGCCGACATCATAGGTGATGACATCGAGGAAGGACGCAGCTTTGCCCACCAGTGACGCCCCGACGACCCCGGCTGCCGGACCGGAAAGGCAGGTGCGAACCGGATAGTTGCGCGCCGTCTCGGTCGACATCAGTCCACCGTTCGAATGAATGGTATAGGGCTTTGCTTCGACGCCCGCCTTGCGCGACCGGGCCATGAAACGTTCGAGATATCCATCCATGCGTGGCATGAGATAGGCATTCATGACCGTGGTGGAGATACGCTCGTATTCGCGGAACTCCGGCAGAACATCGCTCGACAGAGAAATGAAGACGGCCGGCAGATGCTGGCGAATGATCACGGCCGCGCGTTGTTCGTGAGCCGGGTTGCGGTAGGAATGAAGGAAGCCGATCGCGACCGCTTCCACGCCTTCTTCCTTAAAACGCCTGGCAGCAGCTTCAACACCAGCCTCATCCAGCGGCACGATGACTTCACCGTCAGGACCGAGACGCTCGGAAACTTCAAGACGCAGCGGGCGCACGACCAGCGGATCGGGCTTGCGAACGCTCATGTCGAAGAGGTCGGGACGGGTCTGGCGGCCGATCTCCAGCACGTCGCGGAAGCCTTCGGTGGTCAGCAGGCCGGTCTTGCCGCCACGACGCTCAATGACCATGTTGGTCGCGACCGTGGTGCCATGACCGAAATGCACGACGTCGGACGACCGAAGCCCACGTTCACCGAAATCTGCAATGCCAATCTCAATGGCTTCCGACGGATCATGCGGCGTCGATGACACCTTGAAGTGCCGCATGCTCCCCGTTTCGTCGTCGAGGACCGTAAAGTCCGTGAAGGTGCCGCCGACATCGATGCCGACCCTGATATTGCCCATGATGCTCTGGTCTTCTGCATTGTGGCTGCGGCTTCACGCCGACGCCTTGCCTGTCATGGACATGATCTAAAATCCGCTAGCGCATCTTGTAAAATTCAATTATTCGAGCTTTCCATTCCAAAATGGAATGTCACGGAGGCGCGGGTCATGCGACGGATCAAGCTTAGACATCTCGACACACTGGCCGCCTTTATGAAGACGGGCTCGGTAACTGAGGCAGCGCTGGTGCTCCACACCACCCAGCCGAATGCCAGCAAGTCCCTGAAGCAGCTTGAGGATTTTGCAGGTGTGAGGCTCTTTGAACGGAGTGCGGGAAGGCTGCGTCCGACGCCGGAGGCCGAACTCCTTTTCTCGCATGCCACGCGCCTGATGGAAGAGTTGACGGTTTTCGAAAGCCTGTCGCTTGACCTCACCGCCATGGCCCAAGGCTATGTGAATATCGGCATCCTGTCGGCCTTCAGCACAGCCCTCATCCCGATGGCGGTCGAGCGTTTCAACAACCTCTATCCCGGCATTCAGGTCCAGGTCGACCTGCTCGATTCCGACAAGATCCACTCCTATGTCAGCCGCGGGAACTACGACTTTGGACTGGTGCACCATCCCGAACACGAACCCGACCTGATGACGCAGACGCTGAAGACCTCCTCAATGGTTTGTATCATGCCGCCCGACCACATGCTCGCCCAGCATCGTATCATTCTGGCGAGTGACATTGCCGATCAGCCATTTGTAACCTATCCCCGCTCGGTGCCTTTCGGCGCGGCGATCTTCCGATCGCTGTCCGACGAGGGAGTGCGGCCGTCGAATACTCTGATTTCCAATCAAAGCCAGCTCATCCGGCGGCTGGTAGAGCGGGGCCGAGGTGTGGCCCTCGTCGACCAGTTCTCTGTATGGGACGCGAACGAACTGGACCACATTGTCGTCCGTCAGTTCGAGCCGCGAATTCCCGTATCCGTCGGTATGATCTTGCCCAAACGCAGGCCACTGTCGCTCGCCGCGCAGACATTCGTAAGCACCCTAAAGGGCGTGCTCCAACAGGACCCAACTTAGTAGGTGTTCGGTCGCCTTGAACCGATACGAACCTGCAACCCGCCGGCCGGCTTCTCCTGACCCAGCTCACCAACGCGCATCAGTTTCGTTGTTCGCCAAACTGTTTAAATTGCGTCGAAAAGGAGGGTCAGATCGTCCAGCCACCATCAATCGCGAAGGCTTGTCCGGTCGTGTAAGTCGCCCCGGCGATGTAGACCGCGAGATCGGCGATTTCCTCTGCCGCTCCCAAACGGCCCTGAGGCTGACGCGCAATGAAGTTTGCAAGAGCATTGTCGTAGTCACCCGTGGCCTGAAGCCTCTGATGAAGGGACGGACTATCAACGGTACCCGGGCAAATGGCATTGCACCGTATCCCCTGCGCCACGTAGTCGGCGGCGATCGACTTGGTCATGCCGATGACAGCGGCCTTGGTCGTTCCGTAGGCGAAGCGGTTCGGGACGCCTTTGATGCAGGATGCAACAGACGCCATGTTGATGATACAGCCCGATTTCGCATTGATCATGCCGGGCAGAACCGCGCGGGTGGTGCGCACCATCGCTTTCACGTTCAGCTCGAACGCAAAGTCCAGATCACCCTCAGCCATATCCAGTACCGATCCATCGTGCACGATCCCGGCGCAATTGAAGAGAACATCCACCCGGCCAATATCGCCGATGGCGGCCGCAACCGCGCCACTATCGAGAACATCAAGCACGCTTGCCCGGATACCGGGGATACCGTTCAGTTGCTGGATGAGGTCTGGGTTGATATCGGTCGCATGGACTTTTGCGCCGACGGACGCAAACGCCAGCGCCGTTGCTCGTCCAATTCCCTGTGCAGCGGCGGTAACGAAAACAATCCTCCCATCGAGTTTTCCGCTCATGCGACGCCTCCGAAGACCGGAAGGCGAGGATTGGCCGGTGCGGCGCCGAGCTCCCCTCGCTCCAGGCGCTTTGGACGAGCCCATTTCTCGCGCGCACTATTGGAAAGCACGAGACCATGGCCAGGCCTGTCGGGCGCATAGGCATATCCGTCCCGAATCTCGATAGGCCGTTCCACCAGATGGTCAAAGTTCTGGAATGAATATTCCAGCCATTCGACCTCCGGCAGCGCCACGGCCATATGCACGCCTACCTCAAGGAATGTGTTTCCGATGGTGACAGGAATCCCGAGCTCGGCAGCAAGCCAGCCGATGCGCATCACATCCGTGACGAAGGCATGGACGTTGAGAATGTCTGCACCGAACGCTTCCAGCAGGAGCCGCTTGCCATGAACGTCAAGATATTCGCCGGAATTGATTTGTGTCCAGCTTACGGCATGGCGAAGGGTGCGTAGCCCTTCATAGTCATGACGAAGGATCGGATCCTCCACCCAAAGCAACTCGTGGCCGGCAGCCCGGATTGCCTCGAGCTTCATCAAGGCTTCCTTGGAATTCCAGGCCTCATTTGGATCGATCATCACCTTGGATCCGGCTGGCACGCATGACTTGAGAAGTTCCAGGCGTCGCATGTCCCGCGCGAAATCCGTGTGACCGACCTTAATCTTGAAGGCTTCATAACCCTGCGAGGCGGCATATCCGAATAGTTTTACAAAATCATCATCGCTCAGGTGGAAGTCGAGGCCTGAGGCATAGGCTCGAACCCGGTTTCGGCGACTTCCCAGCAGCACATGCAGGGGCAATCCTGCTTCCTTTGCGGCAAGATCCCACAGCGCAACCTGGATGGCCTCGCCGAAAGGCAGTGAAAACGCCCGCTGATTTCCGCCGCGCGGGCGGTTCACGCGATGGACGAGAGCGATCGCTTTCTGTCCTGCCAGCCCCGGCCAAACTTCCCGCTCAAAGATGCTCTCGATTTCCGCCTGATCCGGCAGAGCCGTGAACAGTGTCTGGATAAAGCCGAGACCGACTTCGCCGCTTTCTGAAATCAGCTCCAGTGCGGCGACGTTGGTGTCATCCGCACGAACCTGGCTATCGCCAATTACCCTGTCGCGGGCGAACTGAAAACGCGTTATACGGAAATGAGAAAGTGTCATCACGGTTGCCCTCTGATCGATTATAATCGATGTCTGATCTATCAGATGCTTACCGCTAGCAAATGAACGGAGTAGCCGCAAGTGGCGCTAAAGGCAAAACCGAGCAACGATCAATCCCCCGCGACGCAACGCATGAGCGACGTCGCTTATGATCGAATCCTTGAAGGTCTCTTTGATCGTCGCGTTCCGGTTGGCGCATTCATCTCGCAAAACGAGCTGTCCGCAATCGTCAATGTACCTGTCGCACCGTTGCGCGACGCCTTGCGGATGCTGGAGGCAGAGGGGATCCTGACGATCCATCCAAGGTCAGGCATCCAGTTCGTCCGTCCAGGAATGGAGCTGACGCGTTCGACATACCAATTTCGCATCATCATCGAACGCGCGGCCGTACGGGTTTTCGCCGAAGAAGGCGACGAACATCTCATGGCAACGCTGGAAGTGCGCCATTCCCGGCTGGCCCGCGCCACCGAGAAAGGCATCCTTACGTCCGAAATGCTGGAAGAACTCGACGCTCTGGAGATCGAACTGCACAGCAGTATCATTCGGGCGTTACGCAATCCCCTCATCGAGACAACATACCGCCGCATGCATAATTACCTGCGTCTCTTGAGACTGGACCGAAAGCTGACGCCCCCGATCATCCGGCGCACGATCGGCGAGCATCTGGACATTCTCGAGGCCTGCAGCAAACGCAATGCCGATGCGGCGGAAGCAGCCTTGGTTGCCCATTTCCAAGCTGCAGTTCAAAGAAACCTCGGCCTAATCTGATGCAGTCGCCGCAGGTCAAAGCAGCAGTTGCGCCTGCATTGGAATGGTGTTATCCAATCACCAACTGATCGATCAGAATGATATTCTGATATTTCTGGGAGGGATGGATATGCAGCTGAATCGTAGAGAGCTTATGGCTGGCGCGACGGCAATGGCGTTGGCAAGTCAGATGGGCACTGCGCGTGCCGCCGGGGCAATCAACTACTGGCATCACTTTGCCAGCCAGTCGGAGATGGAGGGTCTCGCGAAGATCATCTCCCTCTTCCAGGCGAAATATCCCGGCACGAAGGTCACACAGGAAGGCATTCCGAATTCGGAATATATGGCGAAGGTATCCTCCGCTGTTGTTGCGGGCGGCAAGCCCGATACCGGTATGGTGATCACCGAACGTTTCGCCGATCTCGTGGCCATGAATGGTCTTGTCGACCTCAGCGCGCGGGTCAAAGCCTGGCCCGGAAAATCGAACTTTCCTGATAATCGTTGGAAAGGCCTGTCTCAGGACGGAAAGATCTATGCGGTGCCCGCATTCGCATTCGTCGACTGGATGTATTATCGCGCCGACTATTTCGAGCAAGCCGGCCTTTCGGGGCCGCCGAAGAACTTTGACGAGTTCGTTCAGGCCGCCCGTAAACTGACCGACCCATCCAAGGGGCGCTACGCTTTCAGCATGCGCGGCGGCGCTGGCGCTTTCAAATACGTGATCGACGTGATGGAAGCCTTCGGCTCACCGATCGTCAAAGACGGTAAGCCTGCCATCGACCGCGCGGCAGCGATCGAAGCGGTGACATTCTATTCCGACCTCTTCGTCAAGGAAAAGGTCGTGCCGCCGAGTGCGCCGAACGACAGCTATCGTCAAATCATGGAGGCCTTCAGGACCGGCCAGACGGCGATGGTCTGGCATCACACCGGATCGTTGAGCGAGATTTCCGGTGCACTGAAGCAAGGCACCCAGTTTCAGACAGCCCCGATGCCGGCGGGACCCAAGGCGCAGATTGCCCGCGTCGCCTATGCGGGCAATGGCGTCATGAAGGAAGACAATATCGAGGACGCCTGGCAGTGGGTCAGCTTCTGGGGGGAGCCGGAAGCGGCGATCGCGCTGCTTGAGGCAACCGGATATTTCCCCGCCTCGACCGCGGCCCTACAGGATCCACGCCTGACGTCGAACAAGATCTATGACGCGGCAGTCAAGACGCTCGATTTCGGGCGCTTGCCCAATACTTTTGTCGGCGCAGCGGGTTGGTCGGAAAACGTCGTCAATCCTGCATTCCAGTCCGTTTTGACCGGTCAGTCCAAACCGACTGATGCAGTCGACAGGATGATCAAGGGTCTCGACGCAGCAATGCGCTAATCCAAGACGAGGGCGCGCCTTGCGCCCTCTCCCCGTCTTCTGAAGGAACGGCGCGAAAGCCGAGGATTGAATGGATACTGGATCTCATCTTCCCAAAACCGGGATGATTGGGGAGCTCTCCGAGACGCGATACTGGATCTACCTGCTCCTTTTGCCGAGCCTGGTGATCATATTGCTCGTGATCGCCTACCCGACCATCTACGGCATGGCGATCAGCTTTCGCGAAATGCGGCTGACTCGGCCAGGCCTCAATGGCTGGGTCGGGTTCAAACATTACCTTGTGATGATCGATGATCCGGTGTTTTGGGTCGCTCTCAAGAACACCGTGCTCTGGGTGACCTTCGCGGTGGTGCTGGAACTGGGATTGGGTTTCATCGCTGCCACGGCTTTGAATCGCAATGTGCCGGGGACCGGGATCTTTGCAGTCCTGATCCTGGTACCCTACTTCCTTCCGAATGTCGTCGCCGGCCATATGTGGGCGCTGCTGCTGGACCCGCGCCTGGGTGTCATCAACGACATCCTTGTCCGCATCGGCATATTGAACAGCTACAAAGCCTGGTTCGCCGATCCGAACACCGCGCTCGCCGCGACAATCTTTGTTGAAGCCTGGCACGGTTTTCCATTCTTCGCCCTGCTGTTGCTTGCCGGCTTGAAAGGGATCCCGCAGGATCTTTACAAAGCCGCCGCAGTGGATGGTGCCGGGCCAATCGCTGAGTTCAGGCTGATTACCGTCCCGATGCTGAAGTCGGTCATCGCGGCCGCCGTGATCCTGCGCGTCATCAGCCTCGTCAACTCGCCGGATCTTCTGCTCATCCTGACCGGTGGTGGCCCGGGCGACGCGACACAAGTCCTGTCGCTCTATGCCTTCCAGACGGCCTACAAGGACTTCAACTTCGGATATGCATCGGCATTGTCGGTCGTGATGTTCGTGATCCTGATGGTATTCGCCTACGCCTACATCCGCCTTTCCAAGATAGGTCGGGAGTAGATCATGGCTGCAACCCGCCGCAGCAGGCGAATGGCTGCTGACATTCTCACCTATTTTGTTCTGGTTTCCATGTCGCTGTTTTGCATCGGACCGATTGCCTGGATGTTTTTGACCTCGCTGAAACTTGAAGCGGACATCGTTACCCAGACAATGCAGTATATCCCCAACCGGATCACCTTCCAGAACTATGTCGCGATCTGGACCCAATCCAGCTTTCCGGTGCTTATCGGCAACAGTTTCATCGTCACCCTCATCACCGTCATTGTTTGTCTCGCGACAGGAACGCTCGCTGCATACGCGTTTTCCCGCTACACTTTCAAAGGTCGCAACACGCTGATGCTCGGATATCTGGTCGTGCGCATGTTCCCGGCGGTCATGATGATCATCCCGCTCTACGTCGTGCTTCGATCCGTCGGACTGATCGACAGCCGCATTGGTCTCGCCCTCGCCTATACGAGTTTCCTGCTGCCTCTATTCGTCTGGATGCTGAAGGGCTTTTTCGATGCAGCGCCGAAGGAGCTAGAAAGTGCCGCGCGGATCGACGGCTCCACCCGCTTTGGCGCCATGCTCTGGATCGTGATCCCCCTCGCCAGAAACGGTTTGGTGGCGAGTTCGATCTTTGTCGCAATCGCCGCGTGGAACGAGTTCCTGTTTGCACTGATGCTGACGACCGGACAGGGCTCCCGGACCTGGCCGGTTGGCCTCCAGTTGATGGTTGGCGAGTTTCAGCTCCCCTGGGGCGTGCTCGCCGCCGGGGGGATACTCAGCATTCTACCGGTCATGTTGATGTTTGCGCTCGTGCAGCGCGTGATGGTGCAGGGCCTGACGGCCGGCGCCATCAAAGGCTAAGGACACCGCTATGGCGACATTGTCTCTTCAGAACGTTCAAAAATCCTACGGTGGCCTTCAGGTCCTGCACGGGATCGATGTGGAGCTTGAAGACGGAGGTTTCCTCGTTCTCCTTGGCCCGTCCGGCTGCGGAAAATCTACACTCCTCAACCTGATCGCCGGGCTCGACGACATCTCGGCGGGCGATATCCGCATCGATGGCCGTTCGGTTGTCGAGCTCGCCCCGAAAGACCGCAATATCGCAATGGTTTTCCAGTCCTATGCGCTTTATCCAACGATGACGGTCGAACGGAATATCGGGTTCGGCCTGGAGATGCGCGGTATCAACGGCATTGAACGCAGTGCTGCGGTCAAGAAGGCGGCAGACCTCCTGCAGATTTCGCATCTGCTCGACAGACGGCCCGCCAATCTGTCCGGCGGGCAACGACAGCGCGTTGCCATGGGCCGTGCCATCGTACGCAATCCCGACTTGTTCCTTTTCGATGAACCGCTTTCAAATCTTGATGCGAAGCTCCGCGCCGAAATGCGTACCGAGATCAAGCGGCTTCATGGAAGACTCGGCACGAGCGTCGTGTACGTCACGCACGACCAGATCGAAGCCATGACACTCGGCACCAAAGTGGCTGTCATGAAGGGCGGCTACATCCAGCAGTTTGCGGACCCCCAGACGATCTATGAAAAACCGGCCAATATGTTTGTCGCCGGATTCATTGGCTCGCCCCCGATGAATTTCGTGACGGGAACATTGACTTCAGATGGTCGTCTTGCACGTTTCGAGGCGCCCGGCGTCCGCGTAGAGGCCCCAATGTCTTCCGGCGAGATTTTCCGCGCGAAAGCAGCCGTTCTCGGGATCAGACCTGAGGAGTTGAAAATAGCCGACGTTACAGGCTCGATGCTGACGGGGACAATTGACGTCATTGAACCAACCGGCCCAGACACAATCGTAACCGTACGAGTCGGGGATCAAGCCGTTGTCGCACGGTTGCCGTCGCGGTTCTCTTCAAAGGCCGGAGACGGTGTCTACCTGCGCGCGGAGTTGGCAGGACTTAGCCTGTTCGACGCAGTCACTGAGATGCGCATCCAGCTGTAGCCGGATTGATTTTGAAACTTGGAAGTAATTTATCGGGAAATAGATGCGCCGGTCACGCCCTTCAACCGCTCAGCTTTGAGAGACCTACGCGTCTCCTTCCGGTATGGCCGCGCGAAATGCCTTTCGAGCCTTGCGCCAAGCGCCGATATGCTCCAGCACAATGCGAAATAGACGATCAGGATCGCGCCATACACGAGATAAGCGGGGCTTCCGCCTTTGGAAATCGTCGTCTGCTCGATCAGGATCTGAGCGGAACGGAAAAGCTCGTTCACGCCGAGCACAGCACCGAGCGAACTTGCCTGACCGCAACCTTCTTCGGCCCGAAGGGTGTTGTTTTCACCGAAGCGGATGAAGTTTGCGTAGTCGGTCATTGTCTGTCTCCGTTGGGTGCGGTTGCCACCCGAAGGGCAGGCCCCCTCGGGCGAAAGCCCGCCCCGCGGCGGGCGGTCGGACGGGTCAAGGGGTCGTGACGGGGAAAAAACGGAAGGTTCGGCCGCAGGCGGAAAGCCTTTTTTCCCGGCGCGACAAGCGGCTTCGCCGCGCCTGCCCCTTGATCCGGACGACCGACGATGTCATGGGGCGAAACAAACAGACTCGGCCCTGAACGGGGCCTCACCGCCGGGTGCAAAGCACCCGATGGACAAGCGGTCGTCACCGGGATCGGCGGAGACGGCAAAAGGCCGGCTCCGTGCCATCGGCATAGGCGCGGTCCGCTCACCGAGCGGATGATCCCCCACGCCGAAATCTTATTGCATATTTCGCATAAAATACGTAAATTACCTACTTCAAAATCGAGGCCGAAGATGAAGCAGTATACGTTTTCCGACATGAACCGGGCGTCCGGAGAAATCCTGGAGGCCGCCATGATCGAACCGGTCGCTCTCACCAAGCGCGGCAAGCAGAAGCTGGTGATCCTCACAGCCGATGCCTATGAGCGCCTGAAGGGTGAGCAGCATACCAAAGCTTACCTCCTGGAAGATGCTCCCAACGACATCCATAACGAGTTGATGGAAGGCATCGATGCAATCCTCGACGAGGCGGATCGCAATGCTTGAACGGGGCCAGATCGTCCGCTTCCATTATCTGTGGGCCAGACAGGCGGATGCCGGCGAGGAATCCGGCCGCAAGGCGCGACCGGTTTGCATCGTCGTGCGCGCGCTCGGCAATCCCGGTGCTGTCTACCTCTTCCCGATCACCTCACAGGAACCGCAGGACGGTCGCATTTCACTTTCCTTTTCCGAAATGGAATGCCGCCGCGCCGGTCTTTCCTTTCCGTGCTGGATCATTCTCGATGAGTATAATCGCGTCGATCTCGACAAGGCTTTCGACTTCGCCTCGACCCGGCCCATCGGCAGTGTAAGCACCGCCTTCCTCGAAAAGATCGCAACGGCAGTCAAGCAAGCTTCCGCAATCCGCCGGCTTAGGGGCGTCAACCGATCTTAGGGGAATGATATGGCGATGAACGATCTTGAATGCCCCGCACTCAAGCGGTGGCTGAAGATCGCCCGGTAACGTGAACCATCTTGGAGACCTGCATTTGGGGCCAGGCGGACGTTTCCCACGAGGCTCCGGAAAACCCTACGGCGCTATATGGGAGCGCGGGTTTCCTCCGCTTGGCTACCGCTCGCCTGCGATGCCGGCTCACTCCGGCCGCGGTCGCGCCGCCCGGCGGCACTGCGGCTGGAAAACGAATTCGAACAGCGCTCGCGCGCAGACTTAACCTGTCGATCGCGCCAGCGCGACGTGAAACGAGCACGGAGCGATCCGGAAAAGATGAAGAATATCGGAGAAATCAGCATAGATGGGTTAATCGGCTTCGTGCCCCCCTTCTGCCCGGAATAAGGAGCCGCACCGCACTGCCGATTATAAAAGTGGCCCTGTCGGAAAGCAGGCACAACCATCATGCAGAGGAGCGCAGCCATGAAACACTATGCCGGCCTCGATGTCTCGGTCAAAGAAACGAGCGTCTGTATCGTCGATGAAAGCGGGAAGCTATGCCGGGAACGGAAGGTGGTCTCCCACCCGGATGACCTTGTTACCATCCTGAGCGATCCGGTATTCAGCTTGGAGAGAGTGGGCGTTGAGGCAGGGCCGCTATCGCAGTGGCTGTTCGAAGGACTGGCAAAGGCTGGGTTCCCGGAATTCTGCATCGAGACGCGCCACACCAAAGCTTTTCTGGATGCCCTGCAGCAGAACAAAAGCGACAGGAACGATGCACGCGGCATCGCCCACATGATGCGGGTCGGCCTGTTCAAGGACGTACATGTGAAGACGCTCATCAGCCAGAAGCGTCGCGCCTTGCTAACGGCCCGATCGCTGCTGCAGGAAAAGGCGATTGACCTGGGGAACGAGATGCGTGGGCTGCTGCGCAACTTCGGACTGAAGGTTGGCCATGCCTCGGGCGGCACATTCGAGAGGAGAATACTCGAGCCCATCGAACACGACGTTGTGGTTGCTGCGCGAGCTATTTGAGACGACGGTACGCCGCTGCATCGAGGAGGGCCTTGTCGGCGGCGAAGGATTTGCCGTCGACGCGAGCCTGATCAAGGCGGATGCGAACAAGCAGCGCTCGGCGGAAGGGTCCGAGCCGGTCGACTGGAAGTCGATGGCCGAGAGCCGTCGCTCGGTCCAGGAATATCTCGACACCGTCGATGACGCGGCATTGGGTGCAGCGAGCGAGGTGAAGCCGAAGTTCGTATCGAGGTCCGACCCGGCGGCCCAGTGGACGGGAGCGCAGAAGGGCCATGCTTTCTTCGCCTACGCCACCAACTATCTGATCGATATGAACAATGCCGTGATCGTCGACGTCGAGGCGAGCCGGGCGATCCGCCAGGCCGAGGTCGGTGCGGCACGCACGATGATCGAACGCACCCAGGATCGCTTCGACCTTTATCCGGAACGGCTGGCCGCCGATAGCGCCTATGGTTCTGCCGAGATGCTGGGCTGGCTGGTGCACGAGCGAGGGATAGAGCCGCACATTCCGGTCTTCGACAAATCCGAACGGCGCGACGGTACGTTCGAAAAAGGCGACTTTGTCTATGACCACAAGCGCGATCTCTATACCTGCCCTGGCAGAAAAGAGTTACGCTCACGGCAGATCACCTACAAAAGGGAGCGCCCGCCTGTCGATGAGAACGGCATGATACGCTACCGGGCCAGCAAGCACGACTGCGATGCCTGCGCCCTGAAACCCAAATGCTGCCACCGATCCCGAACCGACTATTTCAACGGTATCCGCCAACACCGGACATTGCGGCTGCCGCAAAACTCCCTATTCTGCGACGTTGCAAAAGTCAGGAAAACAAGTGCCGCTTTAATTGGGAGATTTGCGACAAACGCGATCGCCCAAGTACCATGTACTTCTGCAAAGGCGTCGTAGGTCTCCCAGGCCCTACGTCACATATGAAAGGAGAGCCAAATCAAAACCGATTGGAGTCTGATCGGGGAAATGATCGGCGCGGCGTTTGATGCTTATGAACGGATGGAGGTGGCCGGCTAGGCGTGTCTTCTGGAGAGGGGAATGCGTAGCGAAAGGCGATGCAGAACCTGCGGCCAAGATGCGGTAAGGCCCGCGTCGCCAGGCGATCGACTTGGCGTCATCGACCACGGCTTATATTCCCGTCCTTAGCGGGTCCGGGAACAATATCGTGTGGGGTTATGTGCTATGGCGGATCGGAGAACTCGGCTATGAACGCTGGGTTGGGCGTGAATAACCTCCGCTAGCGAAACAATCGAAGGGTTGGTCTGGCGAAGCGCCGTCGATCTTTAATGCGGCCGGAATCGCAAATATTATCTGGACGTTCGTTGTCTTCGGCCCAAGTCTTTTAAAATTTCAAGATGGAACCGGCCTGTCCGGATCGCTTGCACAAGGTGTTTGAAAATGCGTTTCATAATTCATGGTGTGGGTGCCATCGGCGGCACGATTGCGGTCTCGCTTGCTTCGGCCAGTCAGAAGGTCATCGGGATCGCGCGCGGCGAGCAGCTAAAGGCGATCAAAGCGAAGGGGCTGACATTGCGGACTCCCAGGGGAACCGAGACCTGTCACTTCGAATGCGTGGAATCGCCGAGCGCGATCGCGCTTCTTCCTGACGATGTGGTGCTGGTCTGTACGAAGACCCAACACATGGGTGCAGTGATCGAGCAACTCGCGGCGGCTGGCCTTCAGGACCAGTCGATCTTCTGCTTCCAGAACGGTGTCGAGAACGAACGCACCGCTTTGCGGCGTTTTGCCAATGTACATGGCGTGAGCGTCATACTGCCGGCGGACTATGTCACGCCCGGCGAGATCCTCGCCTTCGGATCACCTCACTCCGGCTATTTCTATCTTGGCCGGTATCCGCAAGGTTTCGACAGTGTCGATGAAGCCGTCGCGCAGGCGCTCACGGCGTCAGGCCTGCCAGCCTTTGTGGTTCCGGACGTGATGAAGAACAAATATGGAAAGCTGCTCTTAAACCTTCACAACATCGTCGAGGCCGCATGCGCCGACCAGGGCGATATCGCGCCAATCGTCGACCTTCTCCGCGAAGAGGCAGAGGTGGTTTTCGCCGCTTCGGGCGTGCAATGGCAGAGCGTCGGTGAAACCGATCCCAACCGTGGAAGGCTGATGAAGATGGCATCGATCGCAGGTTTCAGCCGTGCGGGGAGCTCCTCCATGCAAAGCCTTGCCCGCTCCACGGGATCTATCGAGACCGATTATCTCAACGGTGAAGTCGTTCTACTGGGGCGGCTGCATGGTGTCCCCACACCTGCCAATACCTGGTTCTGCGAACTCGCTGCCCGCATGGTACGAGAAAAACTGCGGCCCGGAACGATTCCGCTGGACGAGGTCAAGCGGGCGCTGTCTCTCGCTTAGAGTATCGGTTTGATCAACATCTGTGTGCAGCCGGTGGTCGAAGGCACCCAATGACAGAAGGTGCAAGAGCGGCTTCATTATGTGATCGAACGGACCCGTTCCGCCGGCTGCTCCTAACGCAAGATGCGTCGCAAATATCCTAACATATCAAACAAATCCTCCAGCCCTGAAAAGTAAAGGGAATTTTCGTCGCGAAACTCGCTCTCAAAAGTCGAAGTTTCGCGACAGACATTTGCGACAGATTTAAGCTGCGAGTGACATGCCCTCGGCCTTACGCTCCACGAGCGCCCAAATGTGGCCGAACGGATCGAAGATCGAGGCCACGCGGCGGCCTATCACGTCAGTCTGGATTTCGTCTCGGATCACAGCTCCACTGACGTCTGAAACTCCCTTTTGAAGGGCATAATCCTGAGCGAGTTTATTGTACAGTCTGGGTGGCGCGCACAGACCAGGTGTCCCGTCATACGCCCAGAAAATGCCTTCAAACGTCTCAAAATCCAATCGTTCAGTTCGTTGGTATTTGCCGCTATGGGTGAGCTACCGGTTCTCGCCCACAATACCTCCCGCGCCGATCGGGAAACACACGCTCAGTAAGACCCCTTTGTTGTGGAAGATGTCGTCACCGCAGACATTCTCGAAATCGCACCCGGCCGCACAGATGAGCGCCTGGCTTTTCTCAAGGTCTGATGCATGAGCGCGACGATCCCGGGCCCGGACGGGCAGCCGCGCTGCCGTTGGTGTACCGCCGCTCCGGAATTGCAGCACTATCACGATAGGGAGTGGGGCTTTCCCGTGGACGATGATAACCGCCTATTCGAAAAGCTTTGCCTGGAAGGTTTTCAATCCGGTTTGAGCTGGCGCACCATCCTGGCCAAGCGGGAGAACTTTCGAGCAGCATTTCTCGGCTTCGATTTCAACCGTGTCGCGCGGTTTACGAATGCCGACATCGAACGCCTCGTGCAGGACCCTGGCATCGTGCGCCACAGGAGGCAAGATCGTGGCCGTCGTAAACAACGCGCGGGGTGCCCAGGAACTGGTGAAGCACGAAGGATCGCTGGCAGCCTATGTCTGGCGCTTCGAGCCGAATGCGTCCCAGCTTTCCCCTCCACAGACGGCGTCGGTGTCGGCCGCGTCCGTCGCCATGTCGAAAGATCTCAAGAGGCGCGGTTGGTCCTTCGTCGGCCCCACCACCGTCTATGCTTTCATGCAGGCGATGGGCCTGATCAACGATCACGCGGAGAGCTGAGTCATTAGAGACAAGGCGGCAGCAGCCAGGGCAGCCTTCCGGCGCCCGACTGCGACCAAGCGGACTTAAACCGCACCCGTGTATTCGCCCCTCGCCGGATAGTCATTCTTGATCACGAAGTCCAACGCCTGCACCATCTCGGCGAAAATCGGCCGCGCAAACGGCATGGATTGCACCGAGAGCCAATAGACGGTTTGATCCGGCCTGATCAAGAATACGCCCGGCTCTGAGAAAAGCTCAGGCTCCTCGATACCGATCGACGTCTTTCCGCGCGAGGCGGATATATAAAGACCCCATTGCCGGGCCACGCTCAACGACAGGCCGTAACCGATGCGCAGGTGTTCGGCGCCGATCTTGTCGGCCATCTGCCGGGCGCGCTCCTCCCCGTCGGAACTCATGGCAATTGTGCGCACGCCGCGCTCTTGGAAGGCTGGCGTCAGCCGTTCCAGCTCTTTGAGATAGTTTCCGCAGACGGGGCAGTGAAGGCCGCGGTAGAAGCACACGAGCGTCATGAGCGATGGGTTTTCAGTCGTGAGATCGAATTCTCCGTGCTGAAGAGTCATGACGGTCAAATTGGGGGCCAGTGTCCTTGGGACCAACATCGATAGCTCCTTTAGGTGAAACTTCCGACGCCATGTTGACGTCGCGGCCTCATCATCCCATGATCCCGATCATTATTGGTCCATGAATCATGATCCAAAGTCTGAAAATTCTTCCGAAAGTCGATCGCCTAACGGCCTTCTTTGATGCGTTCGAGCTGGAAGCCTCGCTGGAACCGCCACCCATCAGCGATGGCCGTGCCCGACTGTTTGTAATTGGAGAACCGGGTGGCCCCGCCGAACGGATCGTCCTCCACCCACGGGGCGACACGCCTCCCGAGCCATCGGCTTTGATAACCGCGGCGGTCGATTTCGAGGGGACGCATAACCCGCTGATGAACGCTTTGCCGGACCGGGTCGTCGTCGACGTCAATGACATTCCTACCCTTCGCGACACCACGGCCGCCTTCATGGCGGAAGCGCTGGAATCGCGCTGCGGACGCAGCGCCGCCCTTAACCGGCTTTGCGAAGTCATCGTCCTGCTTATCCTGAGGTCAGCGATCGACCGCGGGGCGACTGGACCGGGTTTGCTGGCGGGTTTGTCCCATCCCGCGCTACACCGGGCGTTGGTGGCAATGCATGATGCGCCAGCGCAAGCCTGGAACAGCAATGACCTTGCTAAGGTGGCGGGAATGTCAAGAAGCCATTTCATGGCCCTGTTTCGCGACGTGGTCGGCACGACACCGCAGGCTTATCTGACTGGATGGCGTCTGATTCTTGCTCGCCGAAAGCTCGCCGGAGGAGCAAAGGTGAAGGCAGTGGCGCGTCAGGTCGGCTTTGGCAGCGCGGCGGCCTTCTCCCGCGCATTCTTTCGGAAATTCGGGGACTGGCCGTCAGTCTGGTCGTAGGCACGATTGAGGTGCCGGCACCGCTGGTCTTAGCGTGCCATCTGAGGACCACGGTTGCAGAGGTTGTTTCGTTGCGTCTGCCTGCAGCGTAACCCCCGCGTTTTTCCCGCTCTCAAAGTAACGGCCGCATTCTTGCGGTTGAGTGCCAAACGACACGCTCTTCGTTGATCACCAGGCCATGCTTCAGTCTCCGATCCGCCACTCCGGTTATTATGACTTCAGGGGAGACCGCTCCCGTATAGAGGGCCGGAGTGCATTACAGGGCGAGTTCGCGGCGAAGCGTGTCAAGACGTTCCATGGCCACCACGCCATCGGCGATGGTTGGCGCCGGACTCGATGCGCCACCGAGAGCGGGAACCACATCGGCCAACAGCGAATGATATCCCTTCGGATCCTCGTTTGCCGCTGCGGTGAAATTCGGTTTCCACGTCAGCGTGTCGCAGTCCTCCTTCAGCGTGGCGCCAAGGTCGTCGATCTTGAAGGGCGGATTGCGATGCCAGCGGATTTCGATCACGTCTTCCACCTCGATACGCTGGTGGTCACCCATCAGCTCGATCCGCTCTACGGGTGTGCCGCGCGACTGGATCGTACCCATGCCGATGTTGCCGATCGCTCCGCATTCGAACTCAAAAGCAACATGGAACAGCAGCCGGCCCGGAGCTTTCTCCACCTTCCGCGTGGAGATCGAACGGACCGGCGAAACGAGAAAGGACACCAGGTCCATATAATGAACGCAGTGATGCAGGAAAAAGCCGGTGTAATCGACATTGCCAACGAAATACCCTGGCGCCGTCATGTAATAGCCGGTCAGGCCCAGCACGTCCCCGAAGCGGCCGGACTTCACGATATTCGCCGCCATGCGGTTGCCGATCGAATAGCGCTTCATGAAGCCGAGCAGCAGCGGCTTCTTCGCCTTCTCCGAAGCGGCCATAAGCTCCCGCGCCCCGGCGGCGGAACCCGATGGCGGCTTTTCCATGAAGACCGAAAGGCCTCGTTCGAGCGCCGCCTTGCCGAAGGCGAGGTGCTGATCCGGGCCGACGGCCATCCCGACCGCATCGATGCCGCGGGTCGAAAGCAGGGTCTGTGCATCCGTCGTCAGGTTGGTGACACCGAATTGCCGGCCGGCGTCCTTGAGGCGTTTGCCATCGATATCGCACAGCGCGACGATTTCGACGTCATGGCGCACAAGTTGAGGAAGCAGCATCTGGGTTGCGTGGACGCCGCAACCGATCCAACCGATTTTCAAGGTCATCGACGATATTCCGTAAGCAGGAGATGGGATTTCATGAATGCGCTCGAAGCCGCGAGACGATCGCTCTCGTCCTCGTGGGGCGGGCGCCATTGTGCGAACGGCACACCGAAGCGGTCGTCATTGCGCCGGAACGGTTCCAGCGAAACCGGCCCCTTGTAACCGATCTCGTGGAGCGCCCGGCAGACGTCGACCCAATCGGTAGAACCCGTGCCTGGGAAACCGCGGTGGTTTTCATTGGCCTGGAAATGTACCAGCCGGCCACCGGCAAGCCGGATGGCCTCGGCGATCGAGCTTTCCTCCATGTGCATGTGGAAGGTGTCGAGCATCAGCTTGACGGCTGGGTGATCGACGGCATCCAGCAGTTCCATCGCCTGTTGCGTGGTGCAGAGAACGTCGCTTTCGAAGCGATTGAGCGGCTCGACGGCGAGCAAAACACCCGTTTTGGCAGCGTGGTCTCCGGCTTCCTTCAGGCCTTTGACGCAACGCTCCTTGCGGGCAAGCCGTTCGGGCTCGTCCACCGGCTGCGGGGCACGACCGGCAAACACGAGAGGATTGCCTGTCAGCGGCCCACCGACAATCTCCGAACCAAGGCCGGCCGCGCAATCGGCCGCATATTTCAGGTATTCGACACCAGCGCGATGGGCGTCGACGTCCGCCGACGCGAGATTGCGCTGCAGGTTGACACGGGCTGCGAGCACGACGCCGAGACCGGCATCGTCGAGCGCTTTCTTCGTTTCCCTGATGTCGAGTTCGCCGGCTTCCGGAACCAGAAGCTCCACGAAGTCAAAACCGTGCTCACGCATCTTTGCAAACAGCGGAAAATGCTCGGCTGTAAAAGGCCTTGCATATTGCATGGAAATCAACCCGATGGGGTTCATTGTCATTTCCTTTTTACCGCATTCAACAGTCCGATTTTCGAGCGCTCCCAACCTACGGGACCGTCTCACCGGCTACGCCGATCGTTGCTTACCGTCATCCTTTCACCGCGCCCTGCGTCAGCCCCCCGATGAGGCGGCGCTGAACGAGAAGGAACAGGATGGTGGCCGGCATGGCGCCGACAACGGCCCCGGCCGCCAACAGGCCCCATTCGATCTGGTATTCGCCGATCAGCGTCTGGATCGCGACCGTGACCGGCCGCACGTTGCGCCCGCCGAGCGTCAGCGCGTAGAGATATTCGTTCCAGGCGGTGATGAAGATGTAGATGCCTGTGGAGATGATACCCGGCATGGTCAACGGCAGGACGATCTTGCGCAGCGCCGTCAGCCGCGAGCACCCGTCCGTCATCGCCGCTTCGTCGAGGCTTTTCGGGATGGCACCGATATAGCTCGTCAGCATCCACACCGCGAACGGGATCGCCACCGTCGCGTTGGCGAGGATGAGGCCGAGATGGGTGTCGAGGATGTTGAACCGGCGCATCAGCACGAAGAGAGGCAGGATGAGCAGCACGATCGGGAACATGTTGATCAGCAGGAACTGCAGCATCAGCAACTTGCGGCCCGCAAAACGGAAGCGCGAGAAGGCATAGCCTGCCGTGACCGAAACAATCAGGCCGACGACCACCGTTCCGCCCGCGATGATCAGGCTGTCGAGCATGTTCTTGAGGAAAGACGTCTGCTCAACCAACCTTACATAGTTGTCGAGGCTCCAGCCTCGAGGTGAAAGCGATACCCCCGTGGCAGAAAGCGCAGCGGTCGGTGTCAGCGACGTCAGGATCATCCAAGCAAACGGCGCCATGGCGAAGAAGACGATCGCAAGAACCGGCAAGTCCGTGGTGAGTATCCGGTGCAGCGTGCCCTGCTGTCTCATCGTTCCACCTCGCGCATGGTGCGGGCGATATAGAGAGCCACGAACGCACCCAGAAAAATGGTGAAGGTCACGGCGATCGACGTGCCGTATCCGAAATCGAGATTCTGGCGAGCCTTGACGAAGGCATAGAGCGGCAGCGTATGCGTTGCGTAGCCGGGACCGCCGCCGGTCATGACGAAAATGACGTCCATGGAATTGGCAACCCAAATCACCCTGAGCAGCCCGGCCGTCGCCAGTACCGGCGCGATGCCCGGCAGCGTGATGTGCACGAACTGCCGCCAGGTCGATGCGCCGTCGATCGAGGCTGCCTCGTACTGGCTGCGTGGGATGCCCTGCAGGCCGGCAAGAATCATCACGGCAAAGAAGGGAAATCCCTGCCAGGTCAGCGTCGCGATGATCGCATAGATCGCCACATTCGGATCGGCCAGCCACGGCACCGCCGACTGGACGATCGAAAGATAGATGAGGATGTCGTTCAAGACACCGGTATTCGGATCGTAGATCCAGCGCCACATCAGCGCGATCACGACACTCGGCAATGCCCATGGAATGATGATCAGGGCGCGCGCAAGGCCGCGCCAGGGAAATTCGCGGTTGAGAAACAGGGCCGCGACGAGTCCCAGTCCCATCTGCAGCGGCACGGTCAGCCCGATCCAGATGATCGTGTTCCAGAGCGCTGTCCAGAAAACCGGATCGTTGAACAGCTTCACATAGTTTCCGAAACCGACGAACCTGCTGGCACTCGGCCGGAACAGGATGAGATCGTAGAAGCTGGTATAGACCGCCTGCAGCATCGGCATGAAGACGATGACGACGGTGACCACGACGGCGGGAGTAAGCAGCAGGTAGGGCAACAGCCGCTCGGAACGCCAGATCGATGTGGCGCGGCGTTGCACGGGAGAAGAAATCGATAGGGACATGCTTATCCTGCCTGTGGGAAGCAAGGCGGAGAAGGAGGTCCCGACACGTCGGTGCCGGGACCGGAGCGACTTTACTCAGCGAACAACGTCTGCAGCTGTTCCATCATCTTCTTCGCCGTGATCTGGCCCGTCAGCGCCTGCTGCATGTTCGTCTGCCAAGCCGTGTTGACGAATTCCGAGACCGCCGAGGTCTGCGGCAGCACCTTGGCGAACGGCAAGGACTGAACGGTTGCCTCGACAAAACGGCGCTCATGCAGCTTCCAGTCGGCAGAGCCGCTCTTCGTGACCGTCAGCTGACCCGTCGCGCTGTTGAAGGCGACGTTGTTCTGGCCTTCGGCGAGGAAAGAAATCCATTTCCAGGCCGCGTCCTTCACAGAGGATGAAGAGAAGATCGCGAGAGACTCGTCCCCATAGGACGTCCACTGGCCATTGCCGCATTTAGGAACCGGCACGGCGGAGACCTTGTCGCCAAGCGCGGCGACCAGATCCTTGGACGAACCGATATGGTGGATGGTCATCGCCGTCTTGCCGGACTTGAAGGCCGCGACGATTTCCTGGAAGCCATCATTCGGCGCCGATGGCGGAATGACCTTGTCCTTCTGGAAGAGATCGATCATCCACTGGTTGGCCGCGATGGCCTCCGGCTTGGTCAGACCGCCCTGCTTCAGCTCGGCGCCTTGAGAGAGAACGAAGACACCCCACTGGTCCCAGCCGCCCTTGCCGCCGCGCAGGCCGAAACCATAGGTCTGCGGCGCATTGGTGAGCTTGATGGCCGCATTGCGGAATTCCTCGCAGGTCTTCGGCGGCTGCAGGCCGGCTGCCTGGAGGAGATCGGTGCGGTAATATAGATAAAGGACGACGTATTGGATCGGCAGATAATATTGCTTGCCGTCCGGCCCCTTGTTCAGCTCGAGCAGGTTGTCCAGCAGGTCGGCCTTGCCTTTCCAGCTGTCGATCTGCTTGCCGATCGGCTCCAGTGCGCCCATTTCGGCGAGCCTCGGCTGGGCGAAAAGCTTGACCATCGCCGCGTCGGGCGCATTGCCGCCGACCAGCGCAGTGTAGAGATTGTCGTAATAGCTGTTCCACGGCACGTTCTCGGCTTCGACCTTGATGCCGGGATTGGCCGCCTCGAATTTCTTGACCAGGTCCGACATCGGGTTCGCCGGATTGTCGAAATGGTACCAGAAGCGGACGGTTTCCGCCTTTGCCTGGCCGAAAGCGGCCGAAGCCGCAAGAGCGGCGCCGAGCGCGAGTGTCCTCAGAAATTTCATAGTCTCCTCCTCTTTTCGTTTATGTCATGGACGTCGTGTCAGTCGCCTTACTGCATTGCCTGCGGCCGCCAGAGCCTCCCTTGCTGCCGAAAGTTCGTTGGTGTTCTGCAGAAAGCCGTGGATGACGCCCGGCACGATGTGCAGCTCGTCATCACGACCAATGGCCTTGAGACGCTGGCCCAGGATCAAGGTGTCGGAGAGCAGCGGATCCACGGCCGCCGCCATCAGATAGAGCGGCGGCAGCGCGGCCAAAGCCGCATCGGAAGCCACGAGAGGGCAGGCAAGCGGATCCTCCTCGACCACACGCTCGCCGGCATAGAACGACCAGTAGCGCTGCATCTTTCCGCGCGTCAGTGCCGGACCTTCGGAGAAGCGGACATAGGACGGCGTCGTGAAGCTCCGTGCGTAGCAGCCGTAGAAGAGCAGCGCCGCATCCGGCAATGCGCAGCCTTCAGCCTGTTCGTGCAGCATCGCTGCAAGAGCAAGATTAGCACCCGCGGAGTCGCCCGAAATCAGCAATGGACCGCGGCGAACCCCGGCAGCGGCTGTCACCTCAAAGAGGTTACGCAGGGCTGCGACGACGTCCTTCTGGGGGCCTGGATACGGGCTTTCCGGGGCCAGCCGATAATCCGGCAAAACCACCGGCAGGCCACTTTCGAGCGCCAGAACCCGAGCACACCGCTCATGGGTTTCCGGCGAACAGAAAGCAAAACCGCCGCCATGAACAAAGAGAATGGCGCCAGCCCCGGCCCCAAGGGGCACCAGCACTTTCAGCCGACAGCGTGCCGAACCGAGGCTGAGGTCCTCCGCAACCATAAGCTCCGTCACGCTATCCATCGGCGGCAGGTTGACGTTGCAGCGGACATTGGCGGCAAGCGATTGCGCCCGGCCTTCCGCAGGCGGCAGCGTCGTCGGATCCGGCAATGGCCCCAGCTCGGCGAGAACCCGCTCCATGAGCGCTACCATCTCGTCCGACAAGACATCCGACAATTCGACAACGTCGCTCACTGGATCACCTCCGGAAAGACTTCCGGCCCGAAGTCGACGATCGTCGCGATATGATGATGCATGGCAGCGGTGGCGCGCCTCACGTCGCCGCCCTCGATCGCATCGATGATGCTTCGATGGCGAAGCGCCGTCGCTTCGAGATCACGCGCCATCGGGCTGCGGGAAATCTTGAAGCGGTGGTTATGGACCAGGCAGCGATGCAGGATCGGATCGAGCGCCGGCAGGCTAGCATCCTCGAAAATCCGGCGATGGAAATCGCGGTCGAAAGAGGCAAGCTCCAGCTCATCACCCGCCCCGGCCGCAGCAAGCATCTTCTCAAGGAGGCCGTTGAGCTCCTTGACCAGCGTCCGACTCGGCCCACGCATCACACGCGCCATGCCGTTGCCTTCGATCTGCTGGCGCAGCCGGAACATTTCGATCGCTTCGTCCTCGGTGCACTCGGAAACCTGCGTGCCTCGATGTCCCTGACGACGAACAAGCCCCTCCTCCTGGAGCTGGAGCAATGCCTCACGCACCGTCCCCTGACTGCACTGAAAATGCGCAGCCAGTTCCAGCTCGGGCAGCCCGGTCCCGGGCGCCAGCGTTCCGAGCATAATGTCCCGCTTCAAGGCATTGAAGGCGGCAGCCGCCTTGGGAGGCTTGGGCGATGTGGGTCGAGACGGAAAATACGCCATGTAGGTCGATCCAGCCGGTTGCGTATTTATGAGCTTATCGTTATCGATATCGATATCGATATTTGGCGTCAAGCCTCAAATCGCATCGAGGAGGAAACCCGTGGCCGGCATTGCATTGAAGAAAATCCAGAAATCTTATGGAGCTCTGGAGGTCATCCACAACATCGATATCGAGATTGAAAGCGGCGAATTCCTGGTCCTAGTGGGTCCTTCCGGCTGCGGAAAATCGACCCTATTGCGAATGATTGCGGGACTGGAGGAGATCTCCGGCGGCGAGCTCGACATCGAAGGCCGGGTGGCCAATCTGCTTCCGCCTGCCGAACGCAACATCGCCATGGTCTTTCAGGACTACGCGCTCTATCCGCACATGAGCGTGCGCGAGAACATGTCCTTCGGCCTCAAGATGCGTGGCGGCAAGGACAGCGATATCGAAAGTCGGGTCGGTCATGCCGCCGATATCCTGAAAATACAGGATTATCTGGATCGTCGCCCGGCGCAGCTCTCTGGGGGCCAGCGCCAGCGCGTCGCCATGGGGCGCGCAATCGTGCGCGAGCCGGTAGCCTTCCTCTTCGACGAACCGCTTTCCAATCTGGACGCCGCCCTGCGTGTCGAGATGCGACTTGAGATTGCTAAACTGCACAATCGCATGAAGGCCACCACGGTCTACGTGACGCACGACCAGGTGGAAGCGATGACGCTGGCGGACCGAATCGTTGTCATGAATGGCGGCGTGATTGAACAGATCGGCAAGCCTCTCGAACTCTATCACAGGCCAGCGAGCCTCTTCGTGGCCCGGTTCATCGGCAGTCCGACGATGAACACCGTGCCGGCAAGCGTCCTGAAGGAAAGCGACACGCTTAAGGTGCTTGGCAGGACTGTGAAGCTGGAAGGATCGGCGCCGACAAGCGCGATGCCGAAGGAGGTCGTGCTGGGTATTCGACCCGAGGATCTCCTGCAGTGTCCAGCCGAAGAAGCATGGTTTAGCGGCGAACTGATGGTGGCGGAGCGGTTAGGGAGCCAGACCTACGGTTATATCGAGGTGGGTCATTCGAAAATGCTGTCGGTCGAGTTCTCTCGTGACGCTGATGTCAATGTTGGCGATATCTTCTATGTGCGCGGAAACCCGTTTAAAATACACCTCTTCGACGCTTTGAGTGGTAAGCGCTTGTTCGTCCAGTCGTGACCTTGGATATCAGGTCTTGGGTAGGCGCGTTACGAGGAATTGGGCCGCCGGCATCTTGGCACCTTGCGGCACTATCTGACGCTGCCACCGGATGCGTTTGCAGCGCTGTTGACGAGCATGCAGGAGAGTACCGAGGCCGGCGGACTGATTGCACGTGCCGCCAACCGTCATCTCGGCAAGTCTGATCGCGAGGCAGCAGGTGTTCTGTCGGCGGCACAACGCCATACCCACTTCCTCGACAGTCCTCGAATGATCTCGGTCTTGAGCCATTCGGACTTTCGGTTCTGCGATCTCAAGAGCCGCAAGACCACCGTCTTCCTCG
>Ga0268362_100069_pt1 | contig 43635 bp, 60 predicted proteins | sample MetcocultureR2M_FD_197214 | JGI IMG/M metagenome (GOLD analysis project Ga0268362, IMG submission 197214) | Soil microbial communities from Anza Borrego Desert, Southern California, United States - Methanotrophic co-culture R2-M | ecosystem: Environmental > Terrestrial > Soil > Desert | place... | reverse complement strand
CGAGTAATGTCGGCCTGCTGCCTGGACGCACAACAGACAAAACCAGACTTCCGTCGAAGCGCGACAACGTGCAGCAATGGCGTGGGCCGCGGTTCGCGCCGATTTTCAAGGCCGATGCCAATGCCCACTCGGCCTATGTGCTGGACCTGGAATACGACACGGGTCAGCGGCGCCCGACAACCATCCATCAAGTCCCCTTCTCTGCGGGTAAGAGCCAAGCCGGCAAGAGCCAGTTCCTGAACGGGAGTGAGATAAATGATCAGGGAATGATGAGATAAATACTGGAAGACCCTGGAAGAAGAAGGACAAAAACGGAAGGTCGATAAAAATATGTTTCACAGGGTGAAAACAAAAACGGCGGCCTTCGATCGGGAAATTGTCACCCCAAATAATCGTTAATCGGGCGACTTGTGGCCATATCCGCTTTCGTCGGATTCAAACGAATCTCTTCCTCGCTGAACGGCTTCTTTCCAGGGACCGCCACGTCCCAGCTCTCCATAAACGGCAGCATAACACAGCCGCAATTGATGGTTTCCGAGGCGGGTGCCTTGGGATCGTGGGGGTACATGAGCTGATGACCGCCAATGATGAACGGCTGGTCGCGCGGCTGGATCTGCCCGTCCGCGGCATCGTGTTGAGGCCGGGAGTGAATCTTTCCCGATCGGCGCCATTGCTTCTTCAATCCTGGCACCGCTTCACCGGCCTGCTGTAACCGCTCGTGGGCGGCCGTCGCGAAAACGCGGCCGATCTCGGTTCGAACAATCGTCGTTGCCCGCCGTCTCGACTGCTCTTTCAGCAGATTGGTGATGTTGGCGATCGCATCGCCGGGCGACTGGCCGCCGATCACCACCAGGCCGAGCTCGCCGTTGATCCTGGCCGCCGCGCTCGACGCGACATCCTGGAGGCGGTCGGTCATGAACGTGCGCATGGCGAGGAGCGGCTTCGTATCGAGCATCGGCAGCATGCCCGAGATGCGGAGCCCACCAGCTTCCAGCGGTGTATCGACCATAGACTGCCCCAACGCCCATGCCTCGCCCGACTTGGTAGCGATCACGCCGGCCGACTTTTCGCCCAAGGCTGCCAGCGTTCTTTGGATCTCCTTTTGTAGCTGCGGCAGATACCATTGCTGATAATCGCTCGGTTGACTGGCCAGGAGCACTTTGATTTGCTCGGCGACATCATTCAGCAGCGCGACGATCCCATCCCGTGTACCCCTGAGCAGGCGCGTCCGGGCTTTCAATACCTGGGTGCGGGCCTTCCTGAATCGTTTATCACGCTCCTTCTTGGTCATGGGCTATCGGCTGAATCGTCCGGCGGGTCCTTAAACACATCGTCTTCAGCGGTCTTCGCGGCTTTCTTCCGCGCAGCCTTCAATTCCGCCTCGACATCGATCTCCACGCCCAACCGCCCGGCGATCGCGTTGATGAGAGCCATCGCCGTGGTTTCCGTCAAGAGCGCTCGATCGAGCGCCAGCCCCACGGCCGTCACGATCTGCTGCAGCGCCGCCGCATATTTCGTGGTATCGCGCGCCGTCATTTCGGGGAATACGGCCTCGACATTCCACGCATCCTCGGAAAAATCGGGCTCGGCTTCCTGGTGGGCCATGGCCTTCTGGCGCAGCACGTACCGCCCGATCGACTCCAGGATATGCTTGATGACCCGCTGGCGCATCGAAAGCACCTTGAACGTCGGCTCGCCCATGCTTTCGCCGGTCGACCGGTTCACGTCGCCACCCCCGCCGTACCAATGCTCCGGCACGGTCGCCCCTCCGAGCACATGGTTGCGGAACAGCCGGGCGTTTTCGCTCGAATCCTGAGCATTCAGGCTCGGTGTCACGGCCGCCCAGATTTCCGCGTCATTGTGCACCCGCACCGATCCCGGTGCCGGCGGATAAATCTCCTTCGACCGTTTTGCCACCTCTTCGGGCGTCGCCCCGGTAAGCGTTACATCCCACAGAAATGCCCGCATGAAACTGGCGCGGTCGAGTTCGCCGAACAAGAACTGCTCGTAACCGTCCAGCCAATCGATTTGCGCCAGGAGATCCGAGCGCCCGCGGCGACCGTTGGACAGATCGTTGATGGTGAAATAAAACGCCTCGCCGTCGCTGAACGTCTGGCGAATCTCCCGTGTGCGCGCGCTGAATACCTCTTCCGGACCGTTGATGATGGTCCGGTAGCGACGGGCCATGCCTTTCTTATCCTTCACCGTCACGATACCGATCACCTGTGAGCGGTTGTCCGGATCGGTCACCACGGTTTCGATCAGCGCCGGGTCCAGATAGCCGAGGCGGACATGGCCGTTCATCTCGTTGACGAAGGTCGGATAACACTGCTCGCCGTAGAGCGCCAGCTCCCGCACCTTCTGCGGCAGCTTCAGGTCCATTTCGTTGATCGGGTCTTTCCAAAACCGGTCGAGAACCTTTTGATTCTCTTCATCCGTGACGGTGAGTCGCACGCCTTCCGCCAGCAAGTAGGCCACCGGCAGCTCGATCAGTCGGTTCGCCAGCAGATTCGCTTCCCAGAGATACAGCGCCATATCCCGCATGCGCTTCTGGGTCATGGGCGACAGATCCCGATCGACGTCCCCGGTCAGCCGGCGCCATTGGTCTTCATCGTTGTCGACGGTCACCCCGACCGCCTCGCGGAGAGAGGCCTTGGCCGGGGTTGAAACCGACTCGCGGAACGCGGAAAGGCCATTGATAACGCGGTCGAGAAGATCGGTGAATGCCATCGTTACCCCTGCTTACTGCCTCATGCCCCGGACGAATATCCGCCCTCTGCCCCATGGACCGCGATCGCGAAAGGCTTCGGGCACATACGCGCCCCGGATCTCATCCGCATCGCCGACCGACTCGCCGGCCGGCGGCTGCCCCTCCTGCACCGTCGCGAACGTCGCCAACAAACCCGCAATCCCGGAGTCCGCATGCCGTTTCTTGCCATCGGCGCCGCGCAGCTCCACGTCGTCTCCAATCTTGGCCACGCCCTTGATCACGCGAAACGCCCGATAATCGGTCAGAACGTCGGCATGCTTCGGGATCACCCAGGTCCTGTCTTCGAAATGTGCCTTGAGCCGGGGCGTATTCTCCCGGTACCACTCCAGCGACAGCATCACCTTGGTAATGCGGCCGGGATACCGCTGCAACGCGACTTCGGCGAGATATTCGCCGTTGCCGCGGCCGTCGAGCGCGCCATGGCGGAACCGCGGCAGCCGGTCGGCGATGTAAAAGAGAATCTGCTTTTGCTGCTCGAACGGGATATTCCGCAGTTCCACCAGAAACGGCGTGCGATAGGTGAGATTGGCCTGTTCCGCCAGCGGCCAGATCACCGTCAGGTCTCCGGAGCGGCCGAAGTCCTCACCGAAATAATGCTGCGCATTCGGGTCGAGCTGCGCCAGCAGCGGGGCAAGATGCTCCTCGCACCAGTCCTGTGTTTCGGCCTTCCGGATGTGCTCGGGCAGTAAGGTAAACGAATCCGGCTGGCTGAAGCGCAGCACCGGAATCCCGTCCTCCATACAACTTTCAATCAGCGCCCTGCTCAGGAACGCTCCCGATCCTGAAGCCGGGATCACGTCCAATTCTTCCGCGGCATCGTCCCCGTAGAACGCGTAGGTTTCGGCGACCCATTCCGCTTCCGCCTCGGGCGACCATTCCCGTCCGAGCTTGAGGCAGATCCGCTTAAAGAGGCCCTGCTTCACCGCCTCTTGGAACTCGATCCGATGCAGGCTGTACGGTTTCTTGCCCGCGCGGGTATCGAGCACCAGTTCGTTGAAGGGGTTTTGATCCCCGTCGTGAGTGCTGATGACCCGGACCTTGCCGCCCCACATCAAGAGCGCCAGCGCCGCCTTCATCAAGCCCGACAGATCGTCGTGGAACGCGGCTTCGTCGATGATGACCACGCCTTGCTTGCCGCGGAGGTTCGAGGGGCGCGACGACAGCGCGGTCACGCGGAACCCGGAGGCGAATCGGATCACGAAGGTCAGGATGTCCTTGTCCTCATCCTTGAAAATCTCCTCCTGCATTTCCCCCGCGGCGAGCTGGTAATGCTTGGCCCAGAACGCCACGTCGCCGATGAACTCCATGGCCATGTCCTTGTTGTAGCCGATATACCAGGTATCGTCGCCGCCGGCCTCGCGGCTGGCGGCTCCGGTTAGTGCGGCATCGGAGGCTTCGCCCCAGGTCAGACCGATCCGGCGCGACTTTTCGGCGATCTTGACCGGGCTCCGATCGGCAACCCAGGCTTGCTGATAGGGCAAGAGGACAGCGGGAGCGCTCATGCGACGATCCCGAGGATCTCGCGCCGGATGGTGTCGACGGCCTCGGCGGAGAGGCCGCCTTGTTTCGCGACCGAAGCCACTTTTTCGGCGGCTGACTTCGCCTTGGCCTGAACCTCCGCCTGATACTGCTTCTGCTTCACCGAGGCATTCGACAGCCGGGCCACCATGATGCCGATATCCTTGAGGTTGACCTCCTGATCCTCTTCGCTCAGATTGATCAGCACGTCGAACGCCTTCTGCTGCACCAGCCGAATCAGCGCCTCGTTCATGGCGTTGCCTTCGTCCGGCGCCGCCTCGGCGATGGCCTTGGCCTGCTCGGTCGCGATCTTCAGCGCTGTCACCCGCTTTTCCAGCGTGGTCGTCGCGTAGTTGTGGACCGCCGACTTGCTGATTTCATAGCCCTGGCTCTTGAGCCATTCCGACAGCTCCACGTAGCCGGCAAACCCCCGTTGAATCAGCTTTTGATCCAGCTCGGCGCGGACGGTGTCGGGCAGCTGCAGGATGGCGGAACGCGGGGGCATTAGACCTTTTCCTTCTCTAACAACTTCACGATATCGGCCCTGACTTTGTGGCAGGTCTTTTTATAGGTCTCCCAAATTGCCCTTTGCCTTTCGGTTAGCGCGTTGGCGATATAGAAGTCGAAAAAGCCGGCCGCATTCGGAACCTTCTTGTCGATATCGGCAACGGCATAAACATGCGCCAATACCGTAAGAACCTCTTCGGCCGAAGGTGAGGGTTTGTACCCGCGCGCCATTAGTCGAAATACTTCTCGGGCCGTGAGATGCCCGGCTCCACCGGCACCGTGTACTCTGCCACGTCGATGCCGTAGCGGGTCAGGTCGCAGAACCAGCGGCCGTCCGGCTTCTGATCGATCTTCACGAGATCCCGATCGCGGAGATAATCCAGCTCCCGCCGCACTTCGTGCTGCGTCGCGTCCGGATAGGTCGCCTGGACCACGGTCAGGACCACCTTTTCGTAGGCCCCGATCGGCCGGGCGTTGTTAAGGGTCAAAAGAACTTGCCAGCGGATATCCTCGCGCCGGATCTTGCTTAGATCAGCCATGCCGCTCTCCTTTTAATAGTGCGTTTTCGATGCGGACCGCGAGGCCGTCCAGCTTCGCCTCGATCACCGATTGATTGCGGACGTAGTCCTCCCGCCTGACGTACTGCAACGGCAGATCGGCCTTGAGCTGCAATAATTCGCGCTCCACCTGCTGCCAGCGCTGCGCTTCCTGCTTCGCTGCCGTTTCCAGCCCGGAAAATCGTTCATCCCAATGGTGCCGGGTTTCCTGGCGGGACTTCTCCTGCGAGGAAAACCGTTCGTCCAGGCGTTTCTCCACCTGCCCCAGCAAAATCTTGCCGCCCGCGAACACCGCGCCGAAAAATGACAGGAGCAGTCCCAAGAGAAAAACCAGGAGCTGCCAGAATTCAATATGCAGAGTCATTCATACCTCTTTTCTTCAGCCTCGCGGACTTCCTGGCAGCCGACGCAGCGCACCGCCTTGGGCACGGCGCCGAGGCGCTCGCCGCCGATCGGCGCGCCGCAATCGCAGCACACGACGCCTTCGGCCGTCACGATTTGCGCCTCTCCGGACGCCTCGCCGCGCCGGAATTTACGCAAGGCGATCTCGCGGTCCAGCTCGGCGTAGGCTTGCGCGCGGTCGCCGTCATCCATCGAACCGCACTAGATCGACACGCCACCAGCCGGTGAACTCGCCGGCCTCGATTCGGGTGCCGAACGGCACGCGATGATTCCCGGTCCGCTCGGCGATTGCGAACCGGAAGCCCTTACGCCGTAGCTCGCGGTAAAACTCGGCGATATCGGGCCGAGTTATCCGACCGCAAAATCCTTTCAGAACGGCGGTATCCTCATGTACCAAAATTAACCCCGTGGCCCGGTACGGCGGGCGCTCGGCCGGATCGCCGTCGATCACCCTGAGCTGATAGGCCACGGGTTCCAGCCAGATCATGGCGAGGGAGTTGCCCGATCCTGGTTCGGCTGCGACTGAAGCCGTGCCAAAATCTCGTCCGGTTCGAGGTCGGGCAGATCGGGCTGTTCGGCCTTCGCCTTCCGCCACATCTCGGCCGCCATCTCGCGGAGGCGGGACTCGTGGGTTTCGACCTGGCCCGCCGTGGCCGGCACACCGATCCCGGCGCGCAGCGCCATGAACGATAGCCCTTCGAGTATTTGCTTGGCTGCGTCATCAAACGAAAGATCGCCCGTCAACCAGAAAATCAATGCCGAAAGGACCGTTAGGGTGCCGATCAGATATGTCCGCTTTCCGCGTAAAAAATTGAGGACCAATAGAGATTGCAGGTTCACTTCTATCTCCAAATCGTTAAGCCCAGCCCGCCGGGGAACTCCCCGGCGGGGCGGACGCGCTGCTATATGGCCGCGGGTGGCGACACGGGCAGCTACCCCCGGTTTAGTCGCATACCGAAGACCCACCTACACCCGAGCATCGGCCGATCAGGTATTCGTTACGCCGGTACCGGCTCCGGGTCGTCTCCCGGATCGGTCAGCGCGGCTTCGTCGTCATCGCCTTCGCCGGGATCGCGCGCGGCCAACCCCGGCGGCCTGCCGTCGGCAACGCGTGTGACAGCAGGGTCAAACGGTTCCGGGCTATCGAGCATCGCCGCCGAACCATCGGGCGATTTGCTGCCGGAATTCGGCTCGGACGCCGGAGTGGGTACAGGTGCAATTTGATCCTGCGCGCAATCGATCTTGACGGCGTTCGGGAACGCCCTGGCATTGACGGCGCTGCGGATGCCGGCGCGCTGTTCTGCCGGCTGCGAGCAATACATGGTCACCGCTTCGCCCAAATAGCCCTGCGCCTGATTGACGGCGCTGCATCCGGACACCAGGCCGAGCAGCGACACGGCCAGAACCACGAACAGCCCGCCCCAAAAACGAACGTTTTTCATAGAACCTCCAAATCCGGGTGCCGTTGATATCCCGATCTCAGAGCACCGCACCCAACGCGCCCGATCGAGCCGAGAACTCGTAGGGTGGGTTAGGCGGTACCCCGCCGTAACCCACCGAATGCATCAACGCCGATAACGCTTCCAGCCTTCGCGGCAGAACCATTCGGTCAAGCCGCCGGCCGGAACGGGTGAAAACGTCGTCTGATTCAAGATGCGCGCAGTATCCAGCGCTTGGGATAACGGCCTTGCGTCGTTCTTGGTGACCAAACGATCGCCGTTAGGGAGTTCGGCGACGATGACATACAGTTTTTTGCTCATGAGGGCTCTTAAAGGGTTTTGAAATTGACGCCGGCTCTCGCCAGCTTGTCCACGTACGCCTGATTCTCGAACCGCCCGTCGGCCAAGCGGCGCACCGATCCCGCGTTATAGGCCGCGGCGACGCCCACCCATCCGTGATCGGCGACAAACCGGTCGCGCAACCGGTCGAGGTGGCGGCAGCCGTAGTACATGCCCAGCGTCGAACACAGCTCGGGAAACTCGCTGGCAAAGCCGTATTCGCGGGCTACGGCGCCCATCACCTGCATCGGCCCCCAACTGGCGGCCTGGCCCCACCACTCGGTGTCGCGGGAACTGATGCTGCTGAAGTAGGGAAAATCGCGCGGCGCCGATTCCGAGGCGCGTTCGGCGGCGGTGATGGCGCGGAATGGGCGCTTCCTCCCGACATCCCAGTAATAGCGGTAAGGCGGCTCGGCGCGCCAGGCGGTCAGCCGGCCGCGCGACTCCACGCGCACGATGGCGGTGACCAGGGCAATGGGCAGTGCAAATTGATCCGCCTTATTGCGGATGGATTCGAGGAGGTGTGGACCTAAATCGAGCATGCCGTTCCCAAAATGGTGGTAGCGGCGGCCGGATTCGAACCGGCGATCTCCAGCTTATGAGACTGGCGGGATGGACCTCTTCCCTACACCGCAATGGGCACGATGATAGGGAGGCGGCGAAACAGTCGGCAGATGAAACGTTTCAGTGGGGATTTTCGAGCAACCCGAAAAGATCGGGTGTGGGGTCGGGCTCGGCGTCCCGGTACCGGGCGGCGATGTTGGCCACCTGGCGCCAGGTAAGGCCGACTTCGCGGGCGACCTCGGCTTGAGTGTGCCCCTGCCGGAGCATTTCTACGATAGCGGCATCCCGTACCGCGCGCAATGCCCGCTGGCATTTCGCGATATCGAGCCACTCCAGCGCGAACCGCTCGCAGAGCGCATAGGCCGCGTCCCCCAGGGCCTTGACCAGATGATGGTCCGGCTCCGGCCGCTCGGGAAACCACACGCGCGTACCGCCATAGGCGTCCACCAGCTTGAGCGCTGACTCGAGTCCGACGACCTCGACGATCTCCTGGATGGTTGGCGGCAGCAGGGCCTTATCCATCGGTCCGGTTCACCCGATTTAGCCACATTTTCAACTTCTCGATCAGCTTGGACGCTTGCTCGCCGTCCACCCACTGCAACGCCTCGACGCCCGTTTCCCGCTTCACCCAGGCGGCGAGCGCCGCTTCGGACGGATCGCGCACGCCGCCCGCTTCGTGCAGCGCCAGCCACAATGCCCGGATCTTCCGATCCTGGGAGCTGTGCGCCAGCCGGCGCTGCTCGCCTTTCGCCTTCGGCACCCGGACCTTGAAGCCGAGCTTCTTTAGCCGCGCCAGCACGTCCTCCAGCTGGTCCACACGCATCTCCGTGGTGGAGGTCTTCCCCGTGGCGGACTGCAGCAGCTTCCGGTAAACCTCGTCCTCCAGCCGGAGCTGGCCCTTGCCGACATGGATCAGGCGGATGAGGCGGGCGCAGTCGTTTGTTCTCATTAGATGTGCTGACATAGGGAGCCTTATCGAGCGCGCGCTGGCTTCTCGTTAGCGTCCAGCTTGTAGACATTGTGTCCGCCGCATCTTGGGCAAATCAGCGGTGTCAGACCAAATTTGTCCGGTTTGCCTTCAACGCGCGCGCTTTGCAGGTGCTTGTTTCTGCATCGTGTGCATTGGACCTGGATATCTTGGCTACTCATGTCTAACCCTTACCGAATGGAATCAAAAAGGCAGGCAATCATCGTGGTGTCCAAAGCGTTTACCGCAGTCTCTACATGGCTCCGGCCACCAACGGCGGAATAGCCAATATCGCAACCATGCTTTTTGCCGGTGGGCGCAGCGCGGCGCCCGCTCCAGTCCGGCCACCCGGAACAGCCGGCGCGGCTTGGCTTGGGCGAAGTCGATGATGTTGGGATCGCGGGTGTCCATTTCACTCCAAACCAGGCTCGCCAGCAGCTGGATGCGCCTCGCCGACCGTGTATCCATCCGACTGCTCGGCTTCCAATTCCGCGGCTTGCTGTTCCAGCTGCTGAGCCTTGGTGCGGAGCGATGAGGCTTTTCTGAGGTCCTCCCGATGCGCGGCCGGGTCGTCGGCGTAGCCGGCCGCCTCCTGGAGGGTTTGAGCCGCTACCCGCAGCCGCGCCGCTTCAAAGTAGAGTTCTGCCGGCGTTCGCATCACGCCACCTCCGGCAGCTTGGCCCGGTCGATCTCGTAGCCGAAGGCGTTCTCGGTCCGGAGCGACGCGCCGACCTCGGCCAGGGTGTTGCCATCCAGGTTCTTGAGCGCTTCCTTGTCGATCTCCTCTTTAATTCGGATGCAGCCGGTCAGGTTTAGGTCCTTCAGCGCCTGCAGGGTGTCGCCCACCCGCTTGATCAGCACCTTGGTCGAGAGCCGGAAGCCGACGCTGCCGAACGTCAGTGCCTTGGTCTTCACCTTGGCGAATTCGCCCCGGTTCGCTTCGCAGAACTCCTTCATCGCGAGTTCCAGCGCCGCCTTCCGGTCGAGCAGCGGTTTGGAGTCCGTCTTCGCCTTGGCCTTCAATTCGTCGATCGCGTGGTTGGCGTCGCCCTCGATCAGCGCCAGATCCCGGTCGATCTCGCCGATCTCGCGGAGCGCCTGGTCCACGTCGTCCCAGGTGGTGAATTGCGTGCCTTCAATGCGTTTGCGTGCCATAAAGTCCCCTTGTGATGATGTAGTCTCGCGGAATCGGTGGGTTACGCCTGGCGGCTAACCCACCCTACCAGTCGTCATTTCTTCAATGCCGCCCGCATAGCGGCCGTCCTGTTGGCGGCGTCCGCGGCGGAGATCGGCGCGCCGGTGCGCGTTCCTTCGGGCCGGTGCTGGCGCTGTTCCTCGCGCTGCGCCTCGGCCTTGGCCACCGCCTTCTCGCCGATCCCGGCGATGATCTCGAGGAGATAGCCGTGGCTCTTGAGCGGCAGGGTCAGCCCGTCGCGGCGGGTGACCGTGTCTTGCAGCGCCGCCGCCCACACATCCTGCGGGGCGGGCCAGATGCGGCCGTCGCGCTTGATCTGCGCCGCCTGGATCTGCGGCAGCAGTTCCCCGAGCAGCGCCGCCAGCCGGTCCAGCGAAAGCTGGCGGGTTTTCGGGCGGAACAGCGTCATGTACTGGATGAGCAATTTCCCGAGCGGCGCCGGGAGCTGCAGCGCGATCTGCACCGCCTCCCTCGCGCCGTCGTGGGCCACCACCACATCCAGGCTCATCAGAGCGCCGCACGATGGACAGGTGAGCTTCATCACTTCTCCAGAAGGAAAAAGTCATCGTCCCAGGCCGTCACCGCCAGGCGCCGGCCGGCCGGCGGCTGACCGCAGCCCTCGGCCTCGCAATGTTCGTCCGGCTCCGGGTTACGGCTTTGGTCCAGCAGCGCGCCAAGCCAGAGTCCGGCAAATAGGCCGAGGCTAAAAATCAGCGAGGCTCCGATGATGGCGGCGATCATGGGCGCACCTCTACGCGGCCGAGTCCCAAAAAACCGGTGATGGGGGCCGGGCGGTTGTCCGGTTCGTCCCACCGGACGGTCACGCCGTGGTACGGCGCCTCGCGGCGGACGTAGCGCTCCCCCGCACTGCCGCCGCGGCCGATCCGCTCGCCGCCCAGCCCCTTGCAGGCCGGCGACCAACGCAGCGTCAGCACCGGCAGCCGCCCGAGGCAGCACACCGCCATCACCTCGATGCCGCGCGCCGTGAGATCCTCGGTCGCATCCGCCGCCAGGCGCATGGCGCGGGCCAGATGTTTGTTTCTGTCTTTTGCATGGTTCTTCATGTCGATCTCCCCTAGTTCATCTTCTCGTTGTCCGGTTTGGTATCCGCCAGTGCTTTCGGCAACGTCGCCGCGGAAAGCAACATCCGGCCAAGGTCCATCGCCGACTGAGGCGCCATGTCGATGACGCCGACCGGCAAGCGGTTTTCCCCGAGGAGCACGAGCACCACCGTTTCCGTGGTGACCGAAAACGCCACTTTGATGCCGCTCAGCGGGATGTTTTTCTTGTCGATGACCAGTTCCATCACACCTCCTTGACCAAATCGGCGTTGACCTTGGGCGCGCCGAGTTCGGCGGCGAGGTTCAGGGCGCCGCTGATCAGGTTATTGACGGCCAGCGGGTAGAGGATGGAAAACGAGTAAGTGTGTCTTTTGCCATCTTTGATCGCGGTCCCGTGGTCAATCAGTCTTGTGCGCACCGCGTCCAGGGCGTTCGGCTCGAACACTTCCGACAGCTCTTTACCCACGCGCTTGAATTTGAACGCCACATACTCTTCGAGCTTGCTATCCAGCGGCAGCAGTTCGACTATCTCGCAGCGCTGCACGACCTCCCGTAGATCGTAATTGCTCGGAGTCAGGTGCTTGCGTATCTCCGGTTGCCCGATCAGCAGGATGGACAGCAGGGGGGTCCGGCCGATTTTCATTTCGTAAAATCCCTTCAGATGCTTGAGTGTAGGCACGGCCAACCGGTGCGCCTCCTCGATAATCAGGCAATGGCGATAGCCGGCCTGATAGCTCTCGATCAGCGCGTCTTTGGCGGCGTTCCCCTTATCCTCCAGGGTTTGGCTACGCATCGATTTGCCTGGCTTCAGCCGACGCAGGATGGAATCCAGGATCGATGCAGCTTTGAGACGCTTTCCATTGATGTCATCGCCCTCCATGCCGACCACGAACGGCTTGAACAGCAAGACCCGTTTATCCGTCTCCATGAGTCGCTCCTCGACATCCTCTATTAGGGTGCTCTTGCCTGCCCCGGACTCGCCCACAACGGCCATGAAGCCGCCGTGCTTCGCGGTCTGGAACATAGCCTCCCGCACATAGCGGATGTCGGGCGAAATAAACACGTCCTCCGCGGACTCCACATCATTGCTGAACGGGTCCCGAAACAATCCAAAGTGCTTTTTCGCGGCTGGTGTCAGCCCTTGTTTTCGCAGTAACATAAAGTCTTCCTCAGATATGGCCCCGGTCTTTACCGGAGCGATGTCGACCGGCTGGCGAGCGTTGCAGCGCTCGTCAGCCACCTCTTCGAACAGCCCGTCGGCGTCCCAATCCTCGTGCCCCAGACGTGCGATCAATTCGTCCATGATCCTGACGACCAGCACATCCTTCGCCGGACTTTTCGGCCATTGGCCGTGATTGCAGATCCCTGAGAGCGTCGGCCGGCTGATGTCGATCGACCGTGCCAGCTCAGCGAGGCTGATGCCGTGCTCGGCCAGGACGGCTTTCAACTTAATGGCCATCGGTTTTCTCCGATCGGGTCGCGAGGCCGTGCCAGCGTCCCGTTTCATTGATATGCCAAACCGACTCGGTAAAACGGGTGGCCAGCACTGCCGCGGGCGAGACTTTCTCCGCCTCGGTCAGCGGCGGATCGAACTTCAGCTCGACGGCCACGTTGTCCGGGTTTTCGGCCAGCGGGTCGTCGCGTAGTGTGATGGTGACTTCCATGGACTCCTCTCTTTCGTAGGGTGGGTTAGCCGACAAGCCCTTCGACAGGCTCAGGACAGGCGTAACCCACCGAATAGATTCACGCGCCGCCCACAGCCTTCTTGAGCGCCCCGCTCGGGCTGAACACCGGGGCCTTCCGGGCCGGAATCGTGATCGCTTCGCCCGATTGCGGATTGCGCCCCTGGCGTGCCGCCCGCTCCACCACCTTAAGCTTGCCGAGCCCTGGCAGAGGCACCTCTTCTCCGGCGCTCAGCGTTTCCGTCGCCACCTTCCCGAGTTTGTTGATCACGCATTCCACGGTCATCTGGCTTTCCCCTAGTTCGTGCGCGATGGCTTTAACCAATTCGTCTTTCGTCATTGTTGTTCTCCGCTTACTTCACAATCGCCAGCTTCGGCTGGCGGGCTTCTCCCCGGCTCAGGCGCTCGGCCAGAGCGGGCAGTTCGGCTTCGGGGACCCCGTCCGGGTACTCCCGCTGAATCTGTTGCAAATGCTCCGGCCGCCAGTCGTCGCCCAGCCGAGCGCGCAGCCACTTGGCGGCTTGCACATGGTTGAGCGGGATCAGTTCGACCGTGGGCGCGGCGATCTGGAGATCGGTGCCGCGCTTCGCGAGGTAGGCCGGGAGCTCGGTTTCCTTGGCTTCCTTGTATGGGTCGATCCGGCCGCCGAAAGATTGAAAATCCTTCCGGCCTCGCAACTTTTCATCGGCTTCCAGGGTTTTCGCGCCACTGGCGATCATCGAGATGCGCTTGCGGTTCCGGTCGGTCTCAGTGTCGCCGGGCGATTTGAACTCCTCGCCAATGACCGGAGCCATGGCCTGGAAGCCCCATTCGCCGTTGAGCGGGTCGACGGTGCCGGTCACGTCCGGCAGCTCGATGTGCCGCTCGTTCCCGTCGGCGTCGGTCACCACCGCCATCGCGCAGTCCTCGAAGGGGTGCCAGTGCAGGAACACATCGCCCTTGACCATGACGCCGGGGACATCCTTCACGCTCCAGGTGCGGCCCTGGAACTCGGCGGTCAGGTCGCCGTTCACCCTGCGCTTTTGCGGCTCTCGGGTCGCGAGCGACAGGAGAACGTCCTCTGACCGGGTCTTGATCAGCTCGTGCTCGCGGATGTGCATCCAGGCGTCGAACCGGGTCATGCCGTGGCGGGTGTGTTTCTTGGTCGCGTTCCACCAGAGCTGGAACACCTCGGCGGCCTGGTTGAGCTGCTCGAAGCTCCGGATCGCGGTTTTCTGATCGCGGAGGCCATGCTCGAACGCCAGCTCGACCCGGTTCTGAGCGCCTTCGACGCTCCCCTTGGCGCGCGCGTTGCGCCGCTTGTTGACGATCAGATGGATACCGAGCCGGGCGCAGAAGCGCTTGACCAGACCGCCGGCCGTCGCGCCGGGGTCGACCATCAGAATGACCGGACGGCCGTGGAAGGGATCGCTCGGGTTCGCCTTGGGCGCCATGGCCCAGGCCAGGAACCGGACGGTGTGCTCGGCGGTCTCGGCGTGGGGGTAATAACGCCAGCGGATCACGTTGGTGGCGTGGTCGGTCAGCACGTAGCGGATGACGCGCTGCTCCTCGATCGCCTTGAGGTTGTGCGGCTTGTTCTTATAGTGGACGGCCGGGTCCAATTCCTCGATCACCGCCCCGCCCCCCGGCAGGTAATAGAGCACGCACACCGAGCCGTCCACCTGCCAAACATGGTTCGGGTGCAGGCTCCTGAGTGCCTGGTGCGGGGTCGGCCGGCGTAGCTGCTCCGGGTGCACCCCGTAGCCGCGCATGGCGCGGGCGATGGCCGAATAGGACAAGGGGCGGATTTCGCCGGTTGCGACATCCACCCGCTCCGCGCGGATCTCGCCGTTGGCGCGCAAAACGTCCACCGCCGTCTCCAGGGTGCGCCCGCGCTTCTCGTTGAGCCGGTAGCCTTCCATCAGGTATGCGCTGATCGTGTCCGCTTCGGCCCGCGAGAGCTCGTAGTCGCCGTGGTCAGCTCGCCGCTTGCGGTCGCTCACGGTCACCCGCTGCAGCAGCCGGTAGAACGCCGGCTTGGAAATGCCGAGTTCGGCGGCGCCGGCTTCGACGACCGGCCCCTTTTCGCTGTGCGGCGTCTCGGCCAGGCGCTTGGCGTAACGGTCGGCGACGCGGAGGCGGTGCAGGTCCATGATCAGTTCACCGTACCGGCTTGGGCGTTCTGTTCCGCGAGATCGGCGTTGATCTTCGCCCAGATTTCGCGGTCATCGTCGCCGGCCGCTTCGCGGAAAATGGAGGGGGCGTCCTCGGCGGGCAGTACGTCGAACTCGGCGGCGACGGTTCGCGCGGCCGAAACGATTTGCCCCAGGGACTGCGCGACTAAAAGCCGTGCATGGGCATTTCCCTCGTCGCCGTGCGCCTCGATCACCGCGGTGAATCGGGCCACGAGGCTCGCCTGAATCCGGGTGGCGATGGCCATCGTCTCGTGGTGGAGATCGTCGATGTATTTGATGGTGGTCAGGAGCGGCGGCTCGTCTTGCTTGCGCTCCAGCTTGGTGGCCAGTTCGTCGATCTTCTCGTTTTTGGCCGCGATCAGCTTGGCCTTGGCGTCGAGGTCGCCTTTGAGGTCGGCGATTTGTTTGTCTTTAGCCTCGATCTCGGTTTGCGCGGCTTCCTTCTCCTTCCCGTGTTTGATAGCCATTTCCTGCATCAAATCGATGACGCGGGAGCGGTCTTCGGCCTCGATGGCCTGTTTCACGATCTCCTGGTCAGCTGCGGGCAGCGCTTTGAGCGCGTTGTAGTCACGCTGGCGCAGGCCAATGGTTTCTGCCTTCTCGTAAAGGTCGGGGCCAAGCAGATGATAGTTGGCGGCTAGCTCCTGGCATCGTCGTTGGGACTTATGCAGGTAGGCTTCGCAAAATTCTTCCAAAGTCGCGACGGTCGCGACTTCACCGTTAGGTTTTCGATACGGCAACCCCTTGTATTGCTTCGTCTGTTTGACTGCGATGAACGTTTCAGCGATGACTTTTTCCGCGACGGTCGCGAAAAACTCAGCCATCTCAATTCTGCCGATTGCCTTGATCGCATCGAAGCTATCAAGGATTACCGTGTTGGCCGCGGCCATTTGATTTGCTGTCTCCGCCAGAGCCGGCAGTGCAGGCGTATCGGCGTTCGTCAGCGCGTGATCTGGCACATCGGTTTCGCGTGGGGTTCGTGACATGTGTTACTCCGTTCCGGTTATGACTTCTGCGTTGATGAATGCCAGCCTGGCGTCGTCATGGGCGCGCCGCCATTCGCGCACTTGCAATTCCTCGAACTTCAAATGGATTTCGGCGATGGCCAACCCGCAACGGGTGTGTTCCACCTCCTGGCGCAGCCGCTCGTATTCCGCCGCCGTGACCCGTTTCATCCGAGATGCCTCATCAGCCGGTTGCGGGACTCTTCCAATCGGCTCTGCGCACCGTCGAGCGAGTTCATGATCTGAATGGCAACCTGTCCGAGCCGATGACTGATCCGAATCCGCCCGGTCTCCGGAATCCGCTCCGCGTAGCCCTTGGCCTCCAGCGTGGCCACATAGCGGGTGATGGCGCTGGCCGGAAGGCCGGTAGCCTTGGCCAGCTCCGTCGGGCTGTAGCCGTGGGCGAAGTTGCGCTCCAGAACCCGGAGCACGTCCAGGACCTTTTCACCCGCTTCCACGGTCTGGGTTTTGCTCATGCCGTGCCTCCGGCGATCGCCGAACGTTCGTTCGGTGCATTGCGGCGCTGTTTCGCCAACCGAATCACCGCGCCACGGACGGTCTGCCACTTTGGTTCCTGCCCGGTCTCCCGGCGCAGGGCGTCGGCGATTTGATCCGTGTCCTGGTCCGTGAAATACGGCGCGTACGGTTCCGGCACCGTGAATGACTGGCCGTTGCGCGAGCCGGGGATGGTGTAACCCGTGATCTTCATTCCTCTCCTCCAAAATCGAGTTCGGGGTGTGCGTGTTTCGCCACGTTGCCGCGGTGCAGGGCCAAGCCTTCCATGGCGCTCTGAATGGCGGCCAGGGTCTCATCCGCCTGGGCACGGCCGCTGTAGAACCGGATCAGGTTACCCATGGCGGAATTCAGGATGTCTTGCAGCTCGTGAATGTCGCCCGGCTTGGCGGTTTTGCCGGTCGGAATGTCGATTACCAGCTTGCCGGCGGAGATCGCCAGCCAACGAGAGACGTAGTCGATGCCGCACGCCATTTCGTATGCCGGGATCAGGCTCGCCGGCATCTTTCCGGTGGCCAACCACTTATAGAGCGCATCATGGGTCACCCCCATCAGGTCGGCGATCCGCTCCACCGAGCGGTTGTGTTTCTCGCGCGCGTAGTCTTTGCAGAGCCGCAAGGCATGCAAAAGACTGGTCGGCTGGATGCGTTTCCAATTTCGGCTCATGTTCGGAAATGACCTCCCGGAGTCCTTTCCAAACAAAATTCGGTTTTTGCTCTATGCAACAACTTTGCGCCCTGTAAAAATTCCCCCGTCGCAAACAACACAACGGGGGATATCCTCATGAGCGCCGAGGAATTCAATGAACTGGCGGGTCGGATCGAGGGCCTAGCCATCGCTGTAGGGTTTTTGGTGGCTGAGCTGGAGGATAACGGAGTCATCGACGGCCCTCGGTATTGCGTGTCGATGCAACGGATGGCGGGCAAGCTAAGCTTTGATCGGCCGCATCTGGTGGCAACCCAGCGGACGCTTCGGGAGCTGGCGAGCTCGATCGACCAGGCGCGTAATCAGCGCCGAGGATCGGCTGGTCTAATCTGAATCCACAAAATTCGTGCATGGTACGAGCCTCACTTTTTCGGTTCATAACGGCCGGGCCAGAGTTGCGAGAGTTTCAGCTTGGTAATGCGGGCGATTTCCTCGGCGATGCGCCGAGACGTGACCCGCCCCTTGATGACATTGCTGACAGTCGTTTCCGACACGCCCAGGCGTACCGCAATGCGCTTCTGGCTGCTGCCGGCCTTCCGAATGGCTGCCTTAATGTCCTCAGGGTGCATGGCGACGTCTCCGTGTCGGGGGGCGTTCTCGCGCAGGATTGCCCGAGCCGTCACGGTGCGCCGGTGCAAATGGGCGATATCCGGCTGATGACGTGGATTGAGCGCAAACATGGGTAGCTCCTTAAATTTTGGGTTCGTAACGGCCAGGCCAGAGCTTCGAGAGCGACAGGCCGGTAATTTTGGATATGTGATTAGCAATGCGCCGAGACGTGGTCAGGCCATGAATGACTTCGCTAACGGTTGCGGGCGTAACCCTGAGTTCGCGCGCGATATCGGCTTGGCTTTTCCCTGCTTTTTTCAGGGCGGCTTGAATGTCCGCGGGGTGCATAGTGACGGCTCCGTGTCGGGGTTTTTGGGGCGCTTCGATCGCGCGGGCGATGGCGTGCATAGTTACCTTTGGGGATAAGCAGTGAACGAAAACGAACGAAAATTGTGGCTAGACGCCTTAAGCGACATTGCCGTACTGAAGCTTGAAGTAGCAGCGCTGCAGGAACTGGTCATTGCTTTGGCGGTGGCCTTGACAGAAAAGCCCGGAAAGCCGCTGGCCGAGATCGTGCCAGTCATGGAGGTGATCCGAGTCGCGACACGCTGGCGGAAAAGCCCGGATACGGCCGAGGGCATGTCGTACGTCATTGACAATCTCCGAGCGCTGAGCGAAACCCGTCCGCTGCAAGCGCTTTTTCTAAATGCGCTGCAATATCAGGCGGCAGGGGATGCGCAGCGAGAGCCTCTGCTAACCTGGTTAGCGCAAGCGACGCCAGACGAGATTGCCGACGAGATTCAGCAACTCTTAAGGCAACTGCTGTCCGGCGCTCGGAAAGATGGCGACGGCGGTGAAACCCAGGATGACGGCGGGCAGTCATGAGCGGCCTCTCTTTTTTTGGTCTAAACGGCTAATAAATCGGGCTTGCGAATAAGGCGAACACAGTATGAGAACTTAACTTCTCTATGTCAAGCATAGATGAGAACAATATTTCTCTTGCCGCCGGCCGGCTCAAGGAAGAGCGAAAACGCTTGGGGATGAGCCAGCAAAGCGCGGCGGAGACGTGTGACGTGAGTCGCGAAATGTGGGGCAAATATGAGCGGGGTCAGAGCGTTCCCGGAGGGGAAGTTTTGTTCGCATTTGCCGCCGCAGGCGCGGACGTGCAATACATCCTCACCGGCGTGCGTATGGGCGCCGTGACGGAGCCGCAAGCAAGATTCGCCCTAACGCCGCGCAAAAAGAAGCTGCTCGACCTCATCGAGATGCTCGATGAGAAAGGGCAGGAAGAGATTCAGGAGGAGCTTGAAAAAATTAAACGAATGAAGGAGCTGGAGCGAGAAGTGGCCGAGCTGAAACAACGGGCAGGAGGCGGCCAAAATAAAGCTTAGTTGTCACATTTGCCATGAAATGAGTTGTTAACATTCGTGGCGCTTTTTCAATTCGAAAGGGGGGGATATGACGCGTATCGGCCGTTTGGCTCTATGTTCGATTCTGGCCATGCTCTCGGGGTGCATGACCTATAACGAGGAGATGCTGCGCAAGGTTCCGGAGGTCAAGGCGACGACCAAGGCGGTGGTGATCGAAACGAAAGTCGGGGATTTCATCCAGCGCCTAAACGGGGAAGGCACCAACGCCAGCCCCTTCTCTAATACCACGGTTGCCGGTGAGGTGACCAAGCTCATCATGGACCGGTGGGAAAGCCGGGGCATCGTTGCGGACTATGGCAAAGCGGGGGAGTTGGACGGTACGCCGGATTACACCCTGATTTTGTCGGGTACCCGCGATGAAGAGGGTTCTATTGGTCTAGCCGTGCTGAGCGGTTTGACGTTGATGCTGCTGCCGACATCGTCGACCCTGACCTACGATCTGAATGTCGAGCTGATCGACAACAAGACATCGCGTCATTACGAAGCCAAGGCCAAGAACGCCGTCACCACGGTAATGGAGATCCTGTTCCTTCCGGCGCTGCCGTTCTCCTGGATCGGCGGCAAGCACGCCGTCGACGATATCGCGGATCACCTTTACCACGAGCTGCACGCGCAAGGGGCGTTCGCGCAGGGTGCCGTGGCTGCGAAGCCGTAGGTTGTAGGGTGTGTTAGCCGGTACTCCGGCGTAACCCACCGATTCGGTTATTCGTGTGAATTTGTCACTGATGGGGCAGTGAGCCTTGGCTATAAGCCTCGAGGTTTACCTAATCACAAAAAAACGCGGGGGGAATCATGGCAGCAAAAGAATCAGTTTTGACTCCGACACAAAAAGACAGCCTTTCCATCGAGGAATTTATTTTCCACATCATTGATCCGCATCGAGATGACAGTAATAAGATTATTGAGCTCGATGAAGTGGTGCTATCGGACAAGCAGCGGCAATTCTTTTTGAAGCGATTGCAGGAAATGGCTGAAGGCACTCAGTATGTTTTCAACGATACAGCCGAAAGCCTCAAACAAAAATCAGCTTCACTTCTCGAAGATCCAAACGAATTTGTCCCATTATCAAAACAGATTACGGCAGACTTCTCCCGTCTGCACGCCGGGACAATGTCGGCCGGGCTGTTTGTCGTATCCATAGTTTCAATCGAACATTCCGCACATCAGTTCTGTAAATTGGTGTTTTTGGTCAAGCTCGATCACAAAGCTACATACAGTTATCGCTATGAAGAGAAGGATGGAATTCGCCGAGCGATCCTTGATGAAGTACCGAACTCGCTAAGCGAAAATAAATCAGCGGTGCAAAAGAGTGCTTTAATCGACATGAGCGATACTTTTGCGTGGGACGTCTTAGCTTTTGATCGTCGTGAGCCAAGTCTTACCGACTATTTTCGACGTTTTTTGGACGTCGTCGAGCGTGAGACTCCGTCTGAGCTAACCCGGCGGGTTCAAAGAGTCGTTAGAAAATGGGCCAGAGGGCTGTCGCGTGAGGCTATTCCGGAAAACGAGGATGAACTCAGTTATTCAGGACGTTCGCAGCGCTATATTGAAGACCATTCAACATTTGATACGAACTCGTTTCTTGATACGGTTGTTCGCGATAACGATCCGGAGCGTAAAGCAGCGCTTTCTGACAGTCTGAAGCATGCACTTGCTGAGGCCGGGATTGCTGGTCAACAATTCGTTCTTCGCCCGGACTCGTTGCAAAAGGAAAAACGCCATACCTACAAAACTGCGGAAGGAGTTTTGTTGATCTATGAAGGGGATCGTGACACGGCTGGAATTGAAGTGAAATATTTCGAAAACGGAAAGGCAAGAATAACGATAGAAACTAATAATCTTCAAATAATAAGTTCGAAATAAAAGGAAGATGGTTTTGGAAAATGGTCAGCCTGACTAATTTGGTTATAGCACTTGATAACCTGTATCCGCTTGCCGATGAGGTCATCGAGGAAAGCTACCGAATTACAATCAAAGGCAATGCGCTCAATGAAAATTGCGCAGACATGCTTATGCGCGTTATTTCCGAAAGCAAGGCGCTAGGGGCTAGGCCAATATTGCACGTTTCTGAAGAATCCATCGATCAAGACGAATTAGCCCCAGAACATCGGACTTTCCATGAAGGGGCACCGTGGCAGCTAGTCTTCGGGAAAAGGCAAATTGCGGAGCAGGTTCGGGTACGCGAGGAAGAGCACACGATTTTGTTTCTAACTATTAACGGCTTCAAAGCTTGGGCCGAGCAATTCGATCCTTTGGTTCCAGGTGAAGATACGGCGTCCGATCTTTTTAGTCCGACAACGATCCGTGTTCATGGTCTTGAGGCTGCCTTTGGCGGTCCGTCACTCTGGGTTCTTCCGTTATTTGAATCGGTTGAACCTACTATTGACCAGATAAAGCTACCGACATCAGATAGTGTCCATGGACTGATTCACACGACAGGGGATCGTCCGCTCCAAATTTCTCCAGCTAGTTTCGCTCTGAACTGGGGAAATCTTGACCTTCCCTCCGCTAGCTTTCTGATTCGAGCTTGTGCGACCGTTCTCGCATCATGTCTAGTTCAAGAGATCAGGAGAACAAATGCGCACTATGAGGTGGTAATTCGTGGGCCTAAGCGGATCAAGCTGACCCTAATCGAGACGCACGACTCAGTGAACCAGGAGCTGCTTGCTGAGCTTGTAAAGACGGTATCGTGGGTTTACGACGAACGGCAGGAAACCCGTCATCAACTTATCATGGACCGGTTGTCGATAGATTTGTCCCAAGAGCAAAGCTTCTTGTCCGGTTTGTCGGATCATTTGAGAGAGGCTTTTCAACAGGCGCGAGACAGCTATGTGTTCGTGATCTTGGAGCGCAAGGATGCTTATCATAAGGAAATGCGGGAGATCATGAAGGATATGCGATCGCAAGCAGATCTTTATGCCGCTAAAGTGAGAGATTTGGTCGGTGCGTTAACTCGGGATCTCTTAGGCGCTCTAATCCTGGTTGGCTTTTCACTTGTGGCAAAGTTTGATCGGGATCATCTGCAGGAACTTATTGCCAGTCCGGAAGTAATCCTTTTCCTGAGATTTCTGGCTGCTTACTTCGTGTTGTCTGCGATATTGCAAGTAGTCGCGCATTGGCGGGACGCAAGTTTGGCATACAAAGAGAGCGCATCGTGGTTAGACGCCCTTCTCCATTACACCTCCCGCCAAGATCATGAGAAGCGCTTTATCAGCCCATTAAAGGCGCGACGCCGTACCCTTTTTGTTGCGATGGGGATTGCCGCAATCATCTACCTTGGTGCTGCTGCTTTTTTCTGGTATTTGCCAGATGTCGCATCTATCGTTCTTTGGAGATTGCGTGATCCGATCACTGTGCGATTTGATTTTCAAGGCTAGTCAGCCTGTAGAGTAAGTTAGCCGGTATCCAGGCGTAACCTATCATTGCAACGTTTTTATTTCGGGGGAAACGTACAACTATGAGTGGCGATAAAAAGAAGCCGCCTGTTAAGAAGCAGAAGGCCAACGGAAGTAAAGGAAGCGGCCAAGTAGCTGGCAATTTTGTTCGGAGGGATCCTTCTACTGGGCGCTTTATTGTTCAGAAGGATTCTCCCCGAGGGGGGGGTTACGACAAATCGGTGAGTCCGAGCATTCCGCATCCGACCGAACCGCCACCCAAAAGGAAGTAAACCATGACCGAGCTTACACCGTATCAACTCCTGTTACGGGTGCGCCTATCGGCGCGCTATCATCAGCAGCGCCGCCGCGTGTATTTGCGCCGGGCGCGGTGGGCTGCCTATCTCAACATCGCCGCGAGCCTCGGCATGGTGACCGCAGTGTTAAAAGGTGCCCCCATCTGGCTCCAGGTAGGCCTGCCTTTTGCTGTTACGCTGTTTACATTGGCGGACATATTATTCGGCTTTACCGCTCAAGCCTTCGAGCACCAGGCGCTTTACCGCCGCTGGATGGAGGTGGAGCACTGGCTGGCCGGTTCCGATCTGTCGGACGACGGGCAGCGGCGCGAAGCGATGCAGCGCATTGTGGCGATTGAGGCGGACGAGCCACCCGAAAACCACGCGGCTGTAGACCTCTGCAACAATGAGCTGCTGCGTGCCGAAGGCCACCCACCAGCCCATAGCATCGGCTGGTGGGGACGGCTGGTGGCCGCTGTGTAAGTCATCGACTCGCTTTCCGTATCGCTTCCGAAACAAAATCGCCCTAACCGCCACAGCCGCGCAACACCCTGTCACGCGCGCCATACGCCTGCCTAAATTCACTGCGCGGCCCCTAGAGGCGTCATGACGCTTTGTGACGCCTAATCCAATCGACACCGGAAACGGATTCCGGTTATGCTGGTGTCGTCCCCTCCCCAAGATCCCCGCTGAAACGTTTCAGCTGCCGCTGTTTTCCCTGTCCCTTTAATCTGCGTTCCCATCGATGTTCATCATCCTGGAGCGCAGCCGATGTCCGAATCCAAAACCGCAGATTCCCCGGCCGAAACCGAGCTGACCAAGAGTCAAGTCGCGGCGTGGGTGTTCCGCGAGGTCCCCGAAGTCGACGACGAGGGCAAACCGACCGGCGAAATGGCCAAGAAGCCTGTCAGACCCGATGAGGTCTTCGCCTTCCGCGACTACGGCACGCATGTGGTCGTAGTGACGATCGACGGCCGCAAGCTTAAGGGCGACAAGCCGAAAGCCGACACCAAGAAGCCGGCCCAGGGCAAAGCCGAAACCGCCGACACCAAGAAGGCCGAGAAATAATGGCCGTCCGCATCCCCCAATCCGGTCTCCAGGGCGAAGCGCTGCGCGAGGCGGCGACGTCCGAGTTCCGGCAGATCATCGAGTTGGTCCGCGCGGGGCTGGTGAAAGCCATTTATCCGGGCCGCTCGGAGATGTCCTATGTCGGCATCGAAGCCGTCTACCCCGACCGGGTCATCTGCGAGAAGGATGGCCGCTACTGGGCTTACCCCTACACCCTGAGCGACGACAACACGGTCGCGATCGGCGAGCCGGTCGAAGTGATCGAGCAGTACGTGCCGGTCACGATGCGGGAAGCGGTGCGGTCGGTGTTCGTGGAGGCCGCCGAGGGCAAGCGCTGGCTGATCCGGGCGATCCGCGCCGGGCTATCCCTCAATAACGTGTTTTATCCCGATGCCGTGCTGCGCGAGGCCGTGCCGCTGTTCGAGGGCGCGCGGGTGTTCGTCAAGTCGGACGACGAGCACGTCAAGGGCGCCGGCAAGGATGTCCGGAACCTGATCGGCCGCCTGGTCGAGGCCAAGTTCGTCGCCGGGGCCATGCCCGACTGCGGCGAGGTGCGCGCCAAGCTGGAATTGATCCAGCCGGACGGCGAGATCGGCGTGAAGCTCCGGGAAGCCTACGACAACAACATGTCCAGCCTATTCGGCTTCTCGATCGACGCCGACGGCACCGCCAGGATGACCGTGCGCGAGGGCAAGCGCGTCAAGGTCGCCCAATCCATCAGCAAAGTTTCATCCGTGGATCTGATTGTCGAGCCGGGCGCCGGCGGACAGTTGATCCGTCTCGTCGAATCCGTCCACCCCGAGGAGCCAGACATGGCATTGCGCGAACGCATGATCGAGGCGGTGCGAGCCGCCCACAACGGGCAGCTGCCCGCCAACCTGAACACCGACGACGACGCGGCGCTGGAAGCGGCGTACCGCGAGGCCGTCTCTTCGAACGCAACCTCAGTGACGCGAGTAGGCTCCGCCGCCGGTGCACCGGCGGCGGCCGACCTCGGCGCGATCGAGGAACGCATCCGCATGGTCGAGGCGCGGGCGAACGCACGCGCCGCGATCAGCACATCCAACCTGCCGCAGCCGGCGAAGGACAAGCTGCTGGCCGATTTCGCCGCGCGCGAACGCTTCGTCGAGGCGGACGTCACCGCCGCGATCAACGGCGAGCGGGAGTATCTCGCCCGGTTCGTGGAGTCGGGCAAGCCGACGCTTTATTTCGACCAGATCCGCGTCGAGGACCGCGCGGCGAAGCTGGCCACGATGCTCGACGCCTTTTTCGATCCGGCGCACAAGGATCACAAGCAGACTCAGAGCTTCAAGGAGTGCTACATCGAGATCACCGGCGACCGCCGCGTTACCGGGCATCTGGAGGACTGCAATCCGGCCCGGCTGCGTGAGGCCCTGGGCGACGACATGGCCGCGTTCCGCGAGTCCTTGACCACGGCGAGCTGGGCCAACGTGCTGGGCTCCTCGATCACCCGCCGGATGATCGCCGACTTCCAGCAGACCGGCCGCTACGACGTGTGGCGACGCCTGGCCAGCGTGGTGCCGGTCAACGATTTCCGCACCCAGGAGCGCACCCGCTACGGCGGTTACGGGGATCTCCCGACGGTCAACCAGGGCGCGCCCTACGCGGCGCTGACCTCGCCGACCGACGAAAAGGCGACCTACGCGATCGCCAAGAAGGGCGGCACCGAGGATGTGACGCTTGAAATGATCCGGAACGACGATGTCGGCTCGATCCGCGGCATTCCGGTGAAGCTGTCGCGGGCCGCGAAGCGCACTCTGAGCAAGTTCGTGCTCGACTTCCTGGCGACCAACCCGACCATCTACGACTCGGTGGCGCTGTTCCATGCGTCTCACGGCAACCTGGGCGCGACCGCGCTGTCCGCCACGACGCTGGCGGCCGGGCGTCTCGCGGTGCTGAAACAAACCGAATTGACCTCCGCCGATCGCATCGGCATTCCGCCGGTGAATCTCTGGCTGCCGTTCGACCTGGAGGAGTCGGGATTCGATTTGTTCCGCCGGCAGACGAACAACGACACCGACTTCGTCGAGTCGCTGCAGATGAATGTGATCCCGGTGTGGTACTGGACCGACGCCAACAACTGGTTCCTGTCCTGCGACTACAACGAGGTGCCGACCATCGAGGTCGGCTTCCTCGACGGCAACGAGGAGCCGGAGCTGTTCGTCCAGGACAACCCGTCGGTCGGCAGCCTGTTCACGAACGACAAGATCACCTACAAGATCCGGCATATCTACGGCGGCAACGTCCTGGAATACCGGGGCCTGTACGGCGCGATCGTGGCGTAAGGCGGCGATCGACGCATGGCGCTCTCCGACTATCAAGCCCTGGTGCCGAAGCTGGTCCGCGATACCGCGGGCCGGCTCGCGAGCGGCGACATCGATCAGGCGATCGCCCTGGCGGTCATCCGCTACAGCAAGGATCGGCCCCGGCGCGTGGTGGTGGACCTCAACATCGCGGGAGGCGGCAACCTCATCGATCTGCCGGCCGGGTTCGAGGCGGATTTCAGCGCCATCGTCAGCCTGGAATACCCGATCGGACAGGTGCCGCCCGCCTTCATCGGCGCCGACCAGTACGACCTGTACCCGATGCCGTCCGCGGTCAAGCTGATGCTGTTGTCGTCGGTACCGGCCGGCGCGGTGCTGCGGCTGACGCATACCGGCCGACATGTGGTGTCGGCCTCCGAGGATACGATCCCGGCCGACGATCTTGAGCCGGTGGCGAGCTGGGCCGCGGCGATTTGCTGCGAGCAGATCGCGAGCTTTTACGCCAACAACAGCGAGCCGACCATTCAGGCCGACCGGACCGATCAGCAGAGCCCGGCGCGGGAATACGCCCGGCGGGCCAAGGAGCTCCGGCAACGGTATTTGGCGGAGCTCGGTGTCGAGGACAAGAAGAACTCGGCAGCGGGCGAAACGGTGAACTGGAACCTCGGCAATAGCCTGGGCCGCGACCGGCTCACCCACCCGAACCGGTACCGCTGATGGAAATCGCGATCGATCTTGGCGGCTTCGCGGAGTTCCAGGCGCTCTGGCGCCGGGCGCCGGAGCTGGCCGACCGGGAACTGCACGCGGCGATGGAAGAATCCCTCGCGCTTCTCCAGCGGGAAACGGTGGAAGCGACGCCGACCGGCGCCCATGGCCTCCTCCGGAAAAGCATCATCGCCCGCGAGCCTCAGCGCCTTTCGGACGGATTGCTCGGCGTGGTGGATGTGGAGGATGCGAAAAGCAAGTACGGCTCGGTGCTGAACTACGCCGTGGCGGTCGAGCTCGGCACGAAACCGCACTTCCCGCCGATCGAGCCGTTGATCGACTGGGTTAAGGCGAAATTACCGATTGGTCAGGTTTCGAGCATCAAGACCCGGCGGGTGTTGAAGCGCAAGTCTCTCGATGAAGAGGCGCACCGGCTGGCCTTTTTGGTGGCGCGCAAGATCGCCAGCCGGGGCACCGAAGGCGCACACATGTTCGAACGCACGATGGCCGCCCAGCGGGCGCAAGTTCAAACCATTTTCGATCGAGCCATGCGGCGGATCGTCGAGCAACTAGGGGGATAAATGTCGACCAATTACCGGGAACAGAATGTGAACGTCGGCGCCAGCGCAACGCTGCTCGCCCGGTACGAGGTGCAAGGGGCAGGTATTCTGACCTTGAGCCTGACCAACAAAGGCCTGAATCCGCTGTCCGCCTTCGAGCTTCGAGCCGTCGGTGCTGGCGAAAACCAGCCGGCGGTCACGATCAAAACCGGGGGCTTTACGGTGCCGGATCTGCACGCCCTTTTTGCGACGGGCGAACCCGCTAATCTGGCGGCCGGGTCGACCGTGATGCTTTATCTCAATGTGGCACTGGTGAAGGCGGTAGAGTTTTGGGCCAGTTCCGGCAGCGGAACGACGGTGGCCATCGCCGCCGAGGGGCATGAGGCGTAAATATGCGTGCATATTTAGACCCGTTACTGCATAAGGTGCGGGCACGCGATCCGATAGAAAGCCGCCGCGCCCGCATTGTCATCGTTGGCGATTCGATTACCGCGAACGGTTTTGGAGCCGGCGGAGCGGGGTGGGTCGGAACAATTACGTCCAACGGCACGACCATGACGATGGATGTAGGCAACGCCGAACTCGCTAAGATGCAAGTCGGCAATTACGTCCAGATATCCAAAGCCGGGCAGCCGGTCGATACGCCATTGCTCGGCGCTATGCGGAAGGTTCTATCCTCCTCGAGCGCCAGCATCACCATGTCGGCGGTTTGTGGCAACGAGGTTTTCCCGGCCGGAGCCTCGGCGAGCTGGCGAGGAGCTAATCTACAGCCGTGTAATCCGGGGTGGTTCAGTTGGTTTAACCTGTTACTCGGCAATCCGTTTGTGATTGCCGGTAACTATGCTATCGGCGGATATGGCACCGATCTTCTGCCGTATCTTACGAACCGTATCGACCATGGCCCCGATTTTGACTACCTGGCCATCAATATTGGGCACAACGATTTCGCGGCCGGCCTGACTGCCACGGCGACATTCGCGAACCTCATCGCGTTCATCGAATACTACCAGGCCAAAGGAAAGCGAATCATCGTGGTTACGCCGCCGGCCTGGAGCAGCACGGGCGCCGGTTGGAGCACGGCAAACGCTATTCAGAATGCAAAATACGCCTCGCTGATTCGCGAATATTGCCGCACGCATCATGATGTCGGCTTGGTGGACCTGCATCGAGCCACAGTCGACGGAACCAACGTCAACGGAGACTTTCGATCGGGATATTCCGTCGACGGAGTTCATCCCTATGCCAATGGGCTTCTTCCCGCGCTGAGGGATTACGGGAACCTCGGTGAGCTCAAATCTCAAATGCTGATCCGTCCCTATCCCATCCCGATGGTATCGGCGCTGGACACGTCGTCAAACGCTGGCGCTGATAACCTCTTGACCAACGGGGCCATGGCAGGTAGCGCCGGGTCTCTGCCCACCAGTTGGACGCAGCTGACGGCCCCGAGCGGCGGAACCATTACCTATGACGCAGGAACCGCTCGGGCGGATGGGTTCGGCTACGACCTGAAGGTGACAACGGCGGCAGCCACCGGATCACCTGCATTTTATAACCAGTTTGCGCCAGCGCTATCTGATCAAATCGGCAACTGGTTCGAGTGGGGATTCCAGTTCGACGTTGATACAGACCCGACAAATGTTGCCACATTGGGCAGCCGACTTTTTCTAAATGGCGGCGGATGGGGAGGCGCGACGGTTTATCACATGCGCAATGGCTCGGGCGTCGCCGCAGCGACGGCGATTCCGTTCCTCGATTTCGATGACCCGCTTGATTTCATATCGCAGCCGTTCTACATCCAGGCTGACATCGCCGCGCCGACCTCCGCGCTAATGGTGATCGACTACGGATTCAGCGCCGCATCGTCCGGCGTTGTCAGGTTTGGTCAGGCGTTTTTGCGGCAGTGCGCCAATCCGTTTGAGTGATAGAAAAGTCCGTTATGACCGCCCCCATCCGCACCGCCATCGTCGCCAAGCTCAACACGGTCGCCAACATCGGCCGGGTGCACGCCTACGAGCGCTACGCCAACCAGATGGCCGACCTCTCGACCCTCTATGCCTGGGATATCGGGGGCGGCCAAAAGCAGATCCGCGGCTGGTTCGTGCGGCGGGTGGGCATCCGGGAGTCGAAGCCGTCCGAGTCGCTGTTCCGCGAGGACATCAGTTGGCAGATCCGTGGCTATATGGCGCTGTCCGACGCTGCGGCGAGTGAGCTAGCGTTCGACGATCTGATCGACGCGATCCGCACCGCTTTCCGGGCCGACGATACGCTGGGCGGCGCCGTTGACACCTGCTGGATTCACGAGGAGGCAGGCATTCAAATGGACGACGCCGGTCCGGTGCTGTTCGCCAACGTGCTGTGCCATTCGGCGCGGCTGATTCTCAAAACCCGCCGTCATTTCTAGGAGACCGACATGGCCAAAAACCAAACCGAAGCGCAACCCGAAATGGTCGTAGTCGCAGAACTACAAGAGACCGAACACGTCCTGCTCCAGCCGATCAAGTATTACGGCGAGGACAAGGCGAAAGGCGACAAGGTCCTCCTCTGGCCCGACCAGGTCGAGCGGCTGCGCGAACAAAAGATCATCGAATAGCCGCCCTTTCAACCCCATCCGGAGACATCCATGCCAAACATCGTACTGGGCGCCGGCAAGCTCTTTTTCCAGCCGGAGGACGCCAACGGCAACCTGACCGACGGCGAGATCTACCTGGCGGAAACGCCGGGGATCACGATCCCGATCACGACGCAGCGGGTGGAGGTCTTTTCCTCCGACACCGCGACCGAGGAGCGCATCGTCGACATCCCGCGTCGGATCGAGCGGAACTTCAGATTCTCGACGCGTGATATCAACGGCGACAGCCTGCCGCTGTTCCTGATCGGCGCGTCGGCGACGGTGACCCAGACCGCGACGCCGGTGGTGGGCGAAGCGATCGGGAAACTGAAGAAGGGGACGTATCTGCAGCTCGGCACCTCGCTCAATCCGGCCGGTATCCGCGGCTGTTCGTCGGTCGCGATCAAGAACGGCGCGACGCCGCTGGTGCTGAATACCGATTACACGCTGGACGCCGACCTCGGGCGGATCTACATCCTGCCCGGCACCTCCGTGGCCGAGGGCACGGCGCTCACCGCCGATTTCACCCCGACCGCCAACACCCGCGAGCAGGTGTCTACCGCCGGCACGGCCGCGAAGACCGGCGCGCTGCGCTACATCGCCGACAACACGGCTGGCGCCAATCGGGACGTCTATATCCCCAAGGTGACCCTGACGCCGGACGGCGAATGGGCGCTGAAGAGCCGGGAGAATCCCCAGGAGCTGGGTTTCGATGCCCGCATCGGATTGCGCGCATCGCTCGCGGCGATGTATGTCGACGGCCGGCCGGTGTAAGGGGACGCGATGGAGACGAACGAGTTGGATGTTTTGGTTCCGGAGCGCTCAGGCATCCGGGTGGGCGATGACTTTATCGAGGTCGGACCGCTCCGTTACGAGCAGGTCCCGCCCATCGCCCGCCTGGTCAAGCAGATCACCGCAACGCTCGACCTGCGGCCCTATGTCAAGGCGGGGGAAACGGAGAGCGATGCGATCGACCTCGACGATATCGCCTGGGGACCTTTAATGCTGGACCTGATGGCCGAGCACGGCGAGTCACTCGCCGAGTTGATCGCCCTGGCAGTCGACCGGCCCGTGGACGTCATCGGGAAGCTCCCGGTGGATCATTTTGTCGAGCTGGGGACGAAGGTCTTCAAGGAGAACTGGCGTTTTTTTACGCTCCGCGTGCTGCCGACGCTTCTGGCGGCACTTCCGGAGGCACTGCCCTCAGTCCCTTCGACGACATCCAGCGACTCATCGAGCACGGACACCGATTCGGAGACGTGATGAGCTACACGCTGCCGCAGGCCCAAGCCTTCCTTGCGGCCATCGATCGGTCCGAAAAGCGCCGGCAGCGGGACTGGCTGCTTCTGATGCGGGCCTCGCAGGCCCCGAAAGAGGAGTTCGGGCAGATGCTCGAAGGGCTGAAGTGATCAGGCTCAAAGGCCGTGGATCAATCCGAGCAGCAGGGCGACTGGGGAGACGCGTTTAAAGACGATCCACAAAACGAAGGGCAAAAACACGAAAAGCTGATAACTCCGGGGCGACGCGGCCGTCGCAAAGCACCACAGCAAGCCGAACAGGGCCGTCCAGCCGAACACGAACGCCAATAACCGATCCCATTTCATAAGTAAACGCCGTGGCAGATTACGAACTTGGGCTAAAGATACGCGTCGACTCCAAGACCGGCAAGGCTGAAATCGTCGGCGTCGGCGATGCGGTCAAGCGGCTGGGCGAGGAAGGCCGCAAATCGGGGCAACAGATCAACCAGGGCTTTTCCGCCGCGCGCCAAGGCGTCCAATCGATCAGCCAGCAACTCGCGGCGGCACGGCGGGATCTCATCGCGTTCTTTCTGGTCGGCAAGGGCGCGCAGCTCTTCAAGGAGTTCGTCGCCATTACCGACGCCGGCAAGAAGATGTCAGGCCAGCTCCGCCAGGTGACTCAGGATTCCGCCGAACTGGCGAAGGTTCAAAGACAAGTTTACAAAGTGGCGCAGGACAGCCGCAGCGGGCTCGAGGCCACCACCACGCTCTACGCTCGCGTGGCCCGCTCGACTAGGGATCTCAACACTACCCAGCAGCAGAATCTGGCCTTCACCAAGGCGATCAATCAATCGTTCCTGCTGAACGGCAGCACGGCCGAGGAGGCGGCGAGTGGCGTCATTCAGCTGAGCCAGGCCCTGCAAAAAGGCCGCCTGAACGGCGACGAGTTCGTGTCTGTCATGGAAGGCGCGCCCTTGGTGGTCGAGGCGCTCCAGAAGCATCTCAGAGCCTCCAAGGAAGATCTCTTCAAGTTCTCCGAAGAAGGGAAAATCACGTCGGATGTGATCGTCAAGGCGGTGCTCGAAATGTCCGGCGAATGGGACCGCCAGTTCAAGCTGCTGCCGCGCACCGTCGAACAATCGCTGACCCAGCTCCGCAATGCCTGGATTCAGGGCCTGAGAAACGTCGACACCTCCGCGCTGACGCGCTCGATCGACGAGTTCCGCGCCATTCTGACCGATCCGCAAACCCTGAAGGCGATTACCGGCTTTGCGCAAGCGATCGTGGATTCGATGGGCTTGGCAGCGAAGGCGTTGCAGGAGTTCAAGGGCCACGGCGAGGAAGTCTTGGCCATAATCTCCGCGCTCGGCGGCGCCAAGCTCGGCAGCCGGTTCGGACTGCCTGGAGCGCTCATCGGCGGTGGCGCCGGCCTGCTGCTGTCGCCGCGGTTCGAAGGCCGGCAGGCGGCGAATGCCGACGCCGAGATCGAGGCCATTAACAAACAGATTGAAGCCAAGCGCGAGGCGCTGGCCAAGGAAGAGCGGAAGATCGCCGCAGGAGACTCCTTTCTCGCCATTGAGCGGAAGCGGGAACTGACCGCGGAGATCGAGAAGCTCAACGAGAAAAAGGCGGCGCTCGAAGCGATCAATCGGGAGATCAAAGGTTCGCGCGCTCAAGACCCGGCCTCCGTGTCGAATGTGACCGACACCTCGAACATCAAGACCCTCCCGGTCAAACCCGGCAAAGAGAAAAAGCCGAAAGCATCGCTCGTGGACGATGTGCGGCAGGAAATCGAGGCTCGGCTAGAGCTGCAACGCGATGCAGCCCGCCTCGAACTGGAGGAACAGCAGGCCGGATTGGAGGCCGGCGAGCAGGCACTTAAGCGGCAGCTGGACGCCAATCTCATCAGCTACCGCACCTATTACACCCAGCTCGCCGAGCTGCGCCAGGCGGATATCGACGCGCAGATCGAGGCCAAGCGGCGTGAGATCGCGATCGCCGAGCAGGCGCAGGCCAATTTGCCGGCGGACAAGGGCAAGGCCGCGATCGAGCAGGCCAGGTTCCAGGGCGACATCGAGCGGCTCATGAGCGAGATCGGACGGCTCGAAGCGCAAAAAGGGGAAATCGTCGCCGAGGCACAGGCCGATATCGCCATGAAGGATCAGGATCTGGCCGACCAGCTGGACCAATTCCGCCTGCGGCTTTTGGAACTGCAAAACAGCGATGGCGTCCGGCTGGCCGATATCGTCATTCCGCCCGAGCAACAAACACTTTTCCAGGCACGGCTTACGGTTCTACAGAACCAATATCGGCAGTTCATCGAGCAACTCAAAACGGCCGGCAACACCGAGGGTGTCCAGATCGTCGAGCGGTTGATCAACGCCGAGGCGGTTGCCCAGTTCAAGGGCCGGTTCTCGGAGATGACGGAGTTCGGCCGCCAGGCGGCACACAACATCCAGGATGCCTTCGCTAATTTTTTGTTCGATCCGTTCAAGGGCGGGCTCGACGGAATGCTGAAAGGTTTTGTCGATACGCTTCGGCGGATGGCCGCGGAGGCGGCGTCGCAGCAGATTTTGAAAACGCTTTTCGGTGGCTTGAAGAACCTGAACCTGTTCGGTTCCGGCGATTTCTTCGGGTCCATGCTTGCCTCGGTCAAACACTCGGGCGGCATGGCCGGTGCCGGAGGCGCCGCGCGGCGAGTGCCCGCGCTGGCGTTCGTCGGGGCGCCGCGGCTCCACTCCGGCGGCTGGATCAAACCGGGTGAAGTGCCGACGATTCTGCGGACCGACGAGGAGGTGCTCACGGCTAACGATCCCCGCCATCGCAACAATTTCCGGCCCGGCGGCAACGTCGAAGTGCACGTGCACGAAGCGCCCGGCACCCGAGCGACCGTGGAATCGCGCCAGACCGAGCAAGGCCCGCGCATCGACGTGCTGATCGAGATGGTCAAAGGCGCGGTACAGTCCGATATAGCCAAGGGCGGTGACGTGGCCCGGACCATGGAGCAGCGTTATCGTCTCAACCCCGCGGCGGGGGCGACACGCTGATGCCAGCCTGGCCCAGTTCGCTCCCGGTCATCTCCACGCTGGAGGGCTACGGCATCGAGCCGGTGAGTGCGGTTGAGGAAACCGAAATGGAGGCCGGATCGCCGCGCGCCCGCCGCCGCTTCACGCAACCGCTGACGCGCTACTCGGTCGCGGTGCCGATGGAGCGCGCTCAATTGGCCATATTCGAGACCTTTCATCACTACACACTCAAAGACGGCGCCGAGTGGTTCGACATGCCCCTGGTCAACGGCCAGGGAACGACGATCTGTCAGGCTCGGATTAGCGGTCGCCCGCCTTGGCGCGCCCGGCGCGTATCGGATACCCAGTGGGAAGTGTCGTTCACGCTGCTCGTCCGCAACCGTCCCATTGCCTCGCCCTAAGGAGTCACGATGCCCAACCCCACTCTGCAACAGGCTATTAAAGAAGCCTACGCCGCGGCACCCACCGATGTCGTGGTGCTCGAGACGCTGGAGCTTCGCCATCCGTCGTTCAGTGTTCCGGTCCGGCTGGTCCGCGATACGCAGGACTGGTCGCTGACGCTGGAGTCGGACGCCCCGGCCGATCCGGGCGAAGCGGTGATGTTCGTCGGCTATGCCTTCGCGATCGAGGTTCCGCCGGTCGAGGATGGCGCCCAGCCGCAGGCGGTTGTGGCTATCGACAACGTCTCCGCCGAGATCGTGTTGGAGATCGAGGCGGCCGTGACGACAGCGGAGCCGATCGAGCTGACCTATCGGCCGTATCTCTCCACGGACACGACGGGTCCGCAGATGGACCCGCCGCTGCATCTGGTCATCACGCAGATTACCGCGAACGTGATGCAGATCACGGCCCGCGCCACCTACGGCGATTACACCAACCGCAAATTCCCGAACCGGGAATACACCCTGACCGAGTTCCCCGGGTTGGTGGCCGCGACGTGAAGCACTGGGCGAACCAATATATCGGCAAGCCCTGGGAAGCCGGCGCGCGCGGGCCGGATGCCTACGACTGCTACGGGCTGGTGGCCGCGGTCCAGGCGCGCCTTTTCGGGCGCTCGCTGCCGCTGGTGGATGGTATCGAGCCGACCAACCACCGCCAGGTGGCCGCGGCGATGGCGCGGGCCGATTACCGGGCCGGCTGGACGCCGATTCCCATGACGGAGCGGGTCGAGGGCGATCTCGTGCTGATGGCGCATGCCCGGCATCCGTCGCACATCGGCGTCTGGCTGGAGGTCGACGGCGGCGGCATCCTGCATTGTGTCGGCAGTCTGAAAATTGGCTTCCCGACCTTGGGCGTGGTGTTCTCGACTCTGCCGGCGCTCCGCCTCGCGGGCTGGGGCCATCTGGAATGGTGGCGCCATGAGTGATGTGAAGCTTTTGCCGCCGCCGCGCAAGTCGGCGGTCATCGTCCACGCGCGGAATCCGTTCCAGGTCGACGATCGGGAGATCTATCAGGTCACCGAACCGGTCACGATCCGCGAGTGGCTGGACCGGCAAGGCATCGACGAATTCCCGCTGCCGACCATCTGCCTGGTCGACGGCGATCCGGTGCTGCGATCGGAGTGGCCGACGCGGCGGATCGAACCGGGTTCGGTGGTCGCGTTCGTGGCAATGCCGGGGGCTGTGGGTGGAATTATAGTGGGGGGTCTCTTCGGCGCCGGTTTTGCGGCATCGACAGCAGGCCTGCTGCTCGCGGCGGTGACCAATGTTGGCATTTCGTTCGGACTGTCCCAGCTCGCGAACCTCCTGATCGGCGCACCGAAGACGCCCTCCACTCGCGCGGCCCGCGACCAGGCGGCGGCCAGCCCGACCTACAGCATCCAGGCTCAGGGCAACGCAGCGCGGCTCGGGGCATCGATCCCCGGCATTTATGGCGAGCCCCGCGTTTTTCCGGACTGGGCCACGGCGCCCTATACCGAATTCGAAGGGGGCGAACAGTACCTCTATCAGCTCTTCTCTATCGGGCTCGGCGAGTACGACGTTCTCGACCAGCGCATCGAGGACACGCCGTTCGCCTCGTTTCCGGAGTGCACGGTGCTGGGCATTTATGGGCCTGGCCAGCCCGTCACGACGCTGCCGGCGGCGGTGTATACCTCGGTCGAGGTGGCCAATCAGGAACTGCTGCAGGGCCAATGGATCGGGCATTTCATCGTCAATCCGGCCGGAACCAGCATTTCGCAAGTTGCCGTGGACGTGGTCGCGCCATACGGCATGTACTACGCCAACGATCTGGGCGGGCTGGATAGCCGGGGAGCGACCTTTACAGCTGAGGTGGCGACGGTGGACGATGCGGGCAACCTCACGTCCGCTTTTTCGCCGATCGGCGCGGAGTCGATCACGGCCGCCACCAACAATCCGATCCGGAAGAGCTACCGTTACACGCTGCCGTCTTCAGGGCGCTGGGCGGTGCGGATGACGCGCACCAATGCGAAGGACACCTCCAGCCGCGCCGGGAACACTATTCAATGGACCAACCTCCGCGGCTATACCACCGGGGCGGCGACCTATCCCGGAGTCACCACGGTGGCCACCCGGTTCCGGGCCTCGAACAACCTGAGCGAGCAGTCGAGCCGGCGGGTCAACTTCAAGGTTGCCCGGAAGCTTCAAACCTGGAATCCGGCCACCCGGCAGTGGGGCGCCGCCGTCCGGACCCGCTCGATCGCCTGGGCCTTGGCTGATATCTGCCGGGCGAGTTACGGCGCGGGCCTGGCCGATAGCCGCTACGACATCGACGGTCTGTATGCCCTGGAGCAAACATTGGCGGCGCGGAATGCGGTCTATGGGCCGACCGGCGACTGGTGCGACGTCGTGTTCGACAACGCAGTGACTGTGTGGGAAGCGCTGGTGACGGTGGCTCGCCTGGGCCGGGCGATGCCGGTGATCCAGGGAGGCGTCGTCCGGTTCGTGCGCGATCAGAGCCAGTCGCTGTACACAGCGATGTTCACTCCGCGCAACATCGTCAAAGGCTCATTCGCGATCGAATACGTCATGCCGTCGGACGAGACCGCGGATGCCGTGACGGTGGAATACTGGGACGCGGAGGCGCTCAGGCCGCGCGAGGTGACCGCGTCTCTCGCCGGTTCATCGGTCGCCAAACCCGCCAAGGTCAAGCTGGCCGGCTGCACCTCCCAGGCGCACGCCTGGCGCGAGGGCATGTACATGGCGGCCGCCAACCGGTACCGGCGCAAAGCCATCAAGTTCCAGACGGAACTGGAAGGCCATATCCCGATGGTCGGCGACCTGATCGTGGTGGCGCACGATATGCCGGCGTGGGGCGTCGGCGGCGAGATCGTCGATTACGATGCGGGCACCAAAACCTTCACGCTATCGGAGCCGGTATCATTCGGCGCCGGCAATCATTATCTGGCGCTCAGGCGGCGCGACGGCGGCATCTCCGGACCGTGGCTAGTGGTCGAGGCCGTGCCGCCCGATCCGTACAAGGTGATGCTCGGCATCGGGCAGACGCTCGACATTACGCCCTACACCGGCGGCGCCGAGGAGCGGACGCACTTCGCCTTCGGTAAGGCGGGGACCGCCGATAATTTCCAGCTGTTCCGGGTGATGGCGCCGATCCGCTACCGCGGGGACTCGCTGGTCGAGCTCACGGCCGTCAACGAACATTCGTTCGTGCATACAGCCGACTCGGGCGAGGCGCCGCCGATCCCGAATCCCGCGCTCCTGCCGACCCGGCCGACGCGACCGGTGCTCACCGCGCTGGCCGTCACTCAGAGCGGCACGCCGGACGCTCCGGTGCTCAACGTAAGCTGGCAAGCGGCGGCCGGCGCGACGCACTACCTGGTCGAACTGAGCCGCGATAATGAGAACTGGAGCCGTGTTGCGGACAGCCTGACCACGTCGATTCGGGTGCCGGTGGAGCCGGGCGTTTGGTGGGTGCGGGTCGCTGCCGCTGGGCTGGCGGTCGGACCGTTCTTGAGCCAGCAAATTACCGCCGGAGAGGTTCCGCCGCCGGGCGTCGTTCAGGGGCTGGCCCAGGCCGAAACTTTCACCGGGACGCAGGCCCGCATCCAATGGACGCCGACGCCGCGTGCGACGCATTACCGGCTGGAAGTTTGGGCGGCGGGGGTGAAGCGGCGGGACGTGACCACGACCGTGCCGGCGTACGCCTATAGCGCCGAGGATGTCACGAAGGACGGCGGCCCCTGGCGCTCGCTAACCTTCCGGGTGTGGGCCGTTTCCGAGGTGGGGGAATCCGACAACTATGCCGAGCTGACCCTCAGCAACCCGGCGCCGGGCGCCCTGACCGGCGTGAGCGTTTATGCCGGCGTGAAATCGGTCATGATCACCTACACGCGCCCGACCGATCTCGATTTTTCGGAAGTGATCGTGTGTATGAGCACGACTCAGGGGTTTACGCCCGACCCCGAAACCAACTTGGCGTATCGAGGCTCCGATCGGACCATTACGATTCCCAATCTGGCCGAGGATACGACCTACTATTTCAGACTGGCGGCGGCGGACACCTTCGGAATCGACGGGCTCGACTTCGGCGCGAACGAATATCAGGCGACGATCACGAGTCTCAATCTTCCGACGCCAACCGAAGTTAAGGATGCTTTGCAGGAGGCGCTAAGCGACCCCGCCGCGACCCCGCTGGTGTTCGAGGCTGATACCTTCGCCGTGAATATGGCCGGAACCGATCGTTTCCCCTTCATTATCGGGCAGGTCGAAGGCCAGGACGTAATCCAGCTCGATGCCAACGTCTACGTGCTGGGCACGCTCTCCGCCTCGCAGATCCGCTCGGGTGACATCGCCGTCGATCAGCAGATTCGGCTCGGCAATGGCAACGTCGTGCTGGACGGCGCCGGAGCCATGATCGTTTACGACCCGAACAGCCCCGACCCCGATCATCCCGATTTTGCGCTGTTTACGGCAGGCCGGCTGACATTTCAGGTCTATCGGGGTGGCGAGTATCAAGAGCAGAAAGCAGTCAAACGAGTGGAGTTTGGGGTCGCCAATTCCGGCGAAACCGTTTTGATTCCGGGCTATTGGGACAGCCAGCCGAAATTGATGATCGGTCCCAAGTCTCTGATGAGCTACGACAAGGACTATTCCTCCCAGGAGCAGACCTGGCTGGTCGAGGCGCGAAACCTCCATGAAACATCGCAGGGTTCGCAGCAATGGCAGTTCGACGCCGTAGCGGAGCTTAATCTCGCGGCCAACTCCGGCACCACGACAACCGGCAGTTCGCAGGGTTGGAGCAGCACGAATACATTTACCAGTTTGGCCTACAACCTGGTCGGCAACACCTCGCAGGTCACGGTGACCTTCAGCGCCGGCAGCTATCGAGGGACCGGCACCGGCACCTATGTATGGGCGTATCGCGCCGTGCGTTGGAAGGTACAGCTTTACAACAATGCACTAGGACAATGGCAAGACGCCAACACGTTCCGAGTGATCTCGATGACCGCACAGGGGGCGGTGCAGTCGGCCAAGCAGGACTCGGTCACCGTCGCGGTATCGTCCGCCCACACCCAGATCAGAATATACGCCGAGGCTTACGACTCCGGGGGAGCCTATACGACCGGCGGCAATGCCTACAACTACACCTATGGCGGCTGGAGCGCGACAAACACCAATCAGGCGACCGCATCGGCGGGCGGCAACCCGAACGGCTTCCCAGGCTGGACCCCCGATGCGGTTGTTTATCACGCGACCAATGCACCGGCGGGCATAGCGGGGTGGGAGGTTATCGGCTATCAATACTATTACGAGTGGCGATCGGCTCGCCCCAGCGGCTCGCAGCACAGCGGGTACGTGGCCGGCCCAGGTGTCTACTATACGACGCCGGGCGGCACTGCCGCCTACGATACCGGCTGGGCCGGAGTTTATCACGGGGTCTACTACGAAGGATTCAACGCCAATAAGAGCTACGTTCATGCTCACGCCAACAACATCGGGACATTCAATGCCGTTGATGGGTATATCCGTAACACGACCGCCCGAGCTTATCTACGGCAACTGATCGTAAACAGCCCAACGCCTGCCAACTATTTCCAATTCGCCTCGTTCGCGTGGGTAACGCCATCGGCTCAGACGCTCGCGGCCGGGTCGATCAATTGGATGGCGGTGGGGGAATAGATGAAGATCGCGATACCGGACATTTACCGACAAGGGACGATTCTTCTGACCAACGGATCGGATCAGGTCACGGGACTTGGCGCAAATTTCCCGGCGTACGTTCTTCTCGGCGCGCAATTGACCGTCGACGGCGAAGTAACGCCCTACACCGTCGAGACGATTGACACTCGGCACGATTTGACCCTGACCGCGCCTTGGGCCGGGGCGACCGGCGAATACTTCTATCAGATCGACAACACGGTCGTCCCGGAGCCGAGCTACACGATCGATAAAACCACGATCAATGCCGACGGGGTCGATGCGGCTACCATCACAGGGCTCCCGAATCCCGCCTATGTATCCATGACACCGCTGACGGACAACGGGGTCGCGGCGCTGTCGCCGCAGCTCGTGTCGGACGGCCAGCTCGTCATCAAGATTCCGGTCGCCGGGGATTACGAGTTTCTGATCACGGCGTTCGGCTATCGCGATTACAAGGTCACGATTCATGCAACTTAATATCACCCCAACCCCGGCGCCGACTCTCTCGAATCTCGTCATCACATCGACGATCAAGGGGATTCAACTCAAGTGGGATGTTACCGATGACCCGACCCACGCCTCGACCGAGATCTGGCACAGCGAAACCAACGATTTCGGCATCGCGACGAAGCTCGCCGAGGTGTGGGACAACACCTACATCCACGTCGACGCGCCGATTGGGATCACCCGCTATTACTGGATTCGCTCCAGGAACATTTACGGCCGCACGGACGGCAACGTATTGTCAGGATCGGCTACTCCAGCAGCGGTTCAGACCACGGACGTGGCGCCGAACGCCATTACCTCCGTATCGATTTTCCAGAACAGCGCACCGGCGACTCTTGTCACCTACGATGTCTGGTCGAATGTGTTTCTCGCCACATTTCCGGGCACCGGAAACGCTTTTGTCGTCGACATTCAACATCTGACAAATCTGGCCATTTCAGCGATCGGTACAACCGGCGCTGCTTATGCTCAGGGTCGCATTTCGGTGGTGGAAAGCCCGTATGTCAACGCCGGCACGGTCACCGTGACCAACGGGTCCGCCGTCGTCGGGGGAGCGGGAACAAGCTGGCTTAGCGAAGTGTCGCCCGGCGACGTGTTTTTCCTTGCGAGCGCATCATCGAGCCGCTACACCGTGCAGAGCGTCGACTCGGACGAACAGATTACGCTGTCGGCCAACTATGCCGGAATCACTGGCAGCGGCAAGACGTATTACATTCTGACCGCCAGTTCACTTGCCATCCAGATCAGCGAAACGACGGATCAACTCGAAATCATCGGGGCTCACGCAATCTCGCACAAATTCCCGTTCGCCTACCGCACCCCAGTGCAAACTCAGGCCGGTCGGCTCTACGATATCGTGCTTGACTGGGCCATCCATCGCGACGATGCGAGCTGGTCGATTTCGCTGTCATCGGTACTAAAAACTCTTATCTTGACGGAGCTAAAGCGATGAAAGAGCGTGTAGTGATGTTCGACAAGACGACTGGAGCGCCGGTTGCATCGATCCAATCCCCAGACCCGACGTTCATTCTGCTGAATTGCGACGATCGCCATCATGTCTCGAAGGAAGTCCCAAGCGGGATGGACTGGCGGAACCTGTCGCTCAACCTGAGCGTTGGCCATATCGAGCAGAAAATCCCGGCCCGCGAGATGTTGTCGACCCTGCCGGCGAATAAGGTAAGAGTCGGTTCAGAAGCGGGAGTGCCCCCGAAAGGAGCCAGGTAAAGCGATATACGAGAGATTAGAGGAAGCGACCGAAACGTGATGCGCCACGCTCCGGCCGCCGACCCACAGACGTATCCTGTGAGCCAGCCGGGGCTTCCTGCCACGTCGACGCGGCAAGGTAAGCCTAGTACAAATTTTTTAATCCGTGAAAAAGGCTTACAGACCATGCAAAACGAATGTTATTCAACCGGACGTAGCTTCTTATCTTGGATCGGCGGAAAGTCCCTCCTGGCCGATAGGATTATCCCCCTGATCCCGGAACACCAATGCTACTGCGAGGTATTTGCCGGTGCGGCCTGGCTGCTATTTAAAAAGCCGGAGTCGGAGGTTGAGATCATCAACGACATCAACATCGAACTCGTGACGTTGTACCGCGTGGTGAAAAACCACCTTGAGGAGTTCATCCGGTACCTGAAATGGATCCTCGTGGCACGCGAGGAATTCGAACGATTCAAGGAGACGAATCCGGATACGATGACTGACATCCAGCGGGCTGTCAGGTTCTATTACCTCGTGAAAACCGGCTACGGCTCGCGGATTAAAGACCCGACGTTTTCGATCGGCACGTCCAGGGCTAGCAACTTCAACCTGCTGCGGATTGAGGAGGAATTATCGGCCGCACACCTGCGGCTGTCTCGGGTCTATGTGGAAAATCTGCCGTATCAGCAATTGATTCAACGCTTCGATAAGCCACACACGTTCTTCTATATCGATCCGCCGTACTACGGCTGCGAGGACTACTACGGCAAAGGGATTTTCGGCCGCGAGGATTTCGGGCGGCTGCGCGAGCAGCTCTCTGGAGTGCAAGGCAAGTTCTGCCTCTCGATCAACGATACGACGGAGATCCGGGAGATTTTCGATGGATTCCGTATCATGGAAGTCCCGACGCGCTACAGCGTGGCCAATGGGAAAAGTAAGGCAGTCGGCGAGCTGCTTATAATGAACTATGAGCAGGCCATACAGCAGGCGCCTGATTTGGTGAATCGGCGGCGCAAACGATAGCGCGATTTTGGGTCTGGCCGCTGATGCGTTTTCACCGTGCGCGATTATGTTTCACAGCGTGAAAATCGATAAACGCCGATTTATCGCGCAAAATGTGGTTCATTTATCGCGCGCGGCTTCAAGTTCCGGGCAAACTCCCCGCCGACATTCTGAACAAATAGCGCCTCGATGACGAGGAGCCAGGCTACGGCTCGCCAGCGGAGCGCCAATACCGCCCGCCGTTTCGCTTCCGGCCAGCGCCACCGCC
>Ga0268362_100067_pt1 | contig 45011 bp, 34 predicted proteins | sample MetcocultureR2M_FD_197214 | JGI IMG/M metagenome (GOLD analysis project Ga0268362, IMG submission 197214) | Soil microbial communities from Anza Borrego Desert, Southern California, United States - Methanotrophic co-culture R2-M | ecosystem: Environmental > Terrestrial > Soil > Desert | place... | reverse complement strand
ACGGCAAACTCATCGTCGGCGCCGCCATGCGCAAGCTCCTCGTCCTGGCCTACGGCGTCCTTAAGTCCGGCCGACCGTTCGATCCCAATCATGGGCTTGCATCGTGATTTCTAAGACGGTATCTACGGCCGCTCGTTTCGGCCTACATTTAGAGCCTTCCCAGTAGGTTTCAAAAACCCTTCGACTCTGCTCAGGACAGGCCCTTCGCCTCGGCTCAGGGCGAACGGCCTACTGAGATAGGTACTTAGAGGTACGGGCGGTTTCCCAAGCCGCATCGCTATACTTCGGTGAAAAACGATCGACTACCGGGATATGAGGTGGCGAAATTTCGCCGAGATGGGGCAAGATACGCTTCCTTCAAATCACCCCCGATAGCTCTTGAAACGCTTATTTTTATGGAGCGCCGCTTTTGCGGTCCTTGCCGTGGCGGGCGTCGAAATGGACCTGCTCCCCAATGCACGAACCTTGGAACTGGTCGGCCAGCGCTATGGCCTTGCGGCGGTGGAACGTCTGTCGGCGTGGCGCGACCTGGTTCTGCATCTGGGTGGTGCCGGCGAGCACGAGAAGCTGGCGCAGGTTAACGATTTCTTCAACCGGCTGCCGAACATCTCCGACTCTGACCAATGGGCGCGCCGCGACTACTGGGCGACTCCGGTGGAACTCCTGGCCGCCAACGGCGGCGACTGCGAGGATTTCGCCCTGGCCAAATATTTCACCCTTCGAGCGGCAGGAGTGGCTCCCGACCGATTGCGGGTCACTTATGTCCGGGTCTGGCGGCCACAGCTGAGCCGCATGGAGCCGCACATGGTCCTGGCCTACTATCCCGCCCCGGAATCCGAACCGCTGATTTTGGACAATCTGATCGGCGATATCCGGCCGGCCGCCGCGCGGACCGATCTAGCGCCGACCATGAGCTTCAATGCGGAGGGGTTGTGGTCGGCCAAGCAGCGCGGGCAGCATGGCAAACTGGGTGAAGCGTCCGACATACGCCACTGGAACGATCTGTTGGCGCGCATGCACCACGAAAAGACGGGAGCGATTCGATGACGACGATGAGCCTGAAAACCCTGCTGGTCCTGCTGCTCGGTCTGCTGTTTCTGCTGCTGGGGCTGGCTCTCTTCGCCACCGGCCTGGTGAATACCCACGGCTTTCTGCAACGCCAGTTGCACGCTCATGCGCAAGAAACGGCAACCACTCTGGCGCTGGAACTATCGCCCGCGCTGGCGAGCAACGACACCGCGGCGGTGACCAATGCGGTGGACGCTCTCTACGATAGCGGCTACTACCGGCGTATCGCCGTGATCCGCCCCAACGGCGAATCCGTCGTGGAGCGGGAACTCCCCTTGAAAGTGGACGGCGCTCCCGAGTGGTTCATCAGCCGCGTGCCGTTCGACGCTCCCGCGGGTCGGGCCGAATCGATGGCCGGCTGGAAACTTTCAGCCGTGGTCGACGTGGCCAGCCATCCCGGTTTCGGATATAGCCAACTTTGGCAGATGACCTGGTCCATCCTGGGCTGGACTCTGGGTTTCTGGCTGATCTCCGCGCTGCTGTCGGTATGGCTGCTGCAAAAGGCATTACGTCCGCTGGACCGGCTGGAAAATCTGGCGCTTCGCATCGGCGAAGGCAAGTTCGAGCCTTTGGCGGAGCTGCCCCGTATTCGCGAACTGCATCATATCGGCTCGGCGTTCAACCGTATGTCGGAAGCGGTGCGGCGCATGCTGAACGCGAAGATGGAAACCATCGAGAAACTACAGCGGGATCTCCACCACGACCGGCAAACCGGTCTTTTCAATCGCGCGTATTTTCTCGCATCGCTGGACGCGGCCCTGGCAATATCCGGAACGCAGCACGCCATTGCCATCCTTCAGCTCACCGGACTGGCGGAATGCAATCGCCGATTCGGACGCGATACGGGAGATCTTGTCGTCAAATTTCTCGCCGATGTTGTGGAAGCTGTCGCCGAAAAGACGCACGGCTCGGCGGCGCGAATAGACGGCGCGCGGTTTGCCGTGCTGTTGGAGCACGCCGATGCCGATTGCCTGAACGATCTGACCCATCACCTCGCCCAATCGACGGTGATGGCTTTGCTCGAGACCGGAATCGCTTCGTCCTGCACCGTCCATATCGGGGCGGCCCTCTCTTCCGGCGATAGCAGCACGGCACTTCTCGCCCGGGCGGACGCTGCGCTGCGCGACGCGCAGATGGGGTCCAGCGGGAGCTTTCGGATTGCGGAGGCAGATCCGACGCCGGGCGGGAGCGGCCGGCTCGCATTGCTGCGGCAGGCTTTGGACAACGGTCAAGTGGAACTGGAGCGGCAGCCGCTTATGTGCCGGAACGCTTCGGCACCCGAGCATTACGAGGTGTTCGCGCGCATCGTGACGGAAAACGGATTACGGCTTTCCGCAGGCGCCTTGGCGCACATTGCCGAGGAAACCGATCTGGCTCCGATGCTGGACAAACTTGTCGTCGCGCGCCTTCAGGAAGCGATGGCGGAAAAACCCGAAGCGGCGTGGTCCGTCAATTTGTCGGTGGCCACCATCATGCAGCCGGGATTCGCTCAATCTTTTAGACATAAAGTGCCCGCTCGATCAAATCTGGCCATAGAAGTCCCCTTGAATCGGCTGATTTTGGCCCCGCAAGCGGTCGAGTCCGTTAGCGAGCTCAGGAGAGACGGTTTTCGGTTCGTGCTGGATCGCTTCATGCCCTATCCCGGCGCACTGGCCTGGTTAAACGAATTGATGCCGGATTGGGTAAAGGTGGAAGGGGCTCTCTGCCGCCGGATATTCGATGACGCCGGCAATCAGGCCCTGCTCAAGGCGCTATGCCAATACGCACGAGAGTTGGGTATCCGCGTTGCCGCCACCGGTGTGGAACGGGAGGACGAGGCCGATCTGCTTTTTGGCCTCGGGTTCGACGCGGTGCAAGGCCGTGTGTTCGAGAAGGCGAGCTAGAACGTTTTCATACCTACTGTACGGGCACTGGCGAGTAGGTCGGGAATCCCTTCCCAATCGCAAACGGTCGCTTTAGTCGCGACCCTTCCAATCGCAAACGGCGTCTTCGGGAGCGCCGAAGCCCCCCTTCCCGACGCCGCCGTTGGGCCAACGGGTTCGTCGGCAAAGGATTGCCGACCTACGAAAGCTTGAATCGATCTACCCTAGCCGAAGGCGCCAACGACGTCCACCAAGCCGGTTCTGCCGTACGAGCGAGATGAAAACGCTCTAAGTACATTCCGCAAATATTTGCGGAATCTCGACAGATTGGCTTGATTGGCGGGGTTGTCCTGCAGGTTGCCTATGCCGCAAGACTTCCCTGAATGTACTTAGAACGTTCTCCACCGTGGCTTAGCGGTGTGAATTGGGAAAGCCGCTCCGCACTCCAAAATGGCGGCCGGACTAAGTCAGTAGGTCGGGAATCCCTTCCCGACTTACTGGAGACGCTACACCAAACAGGAAAATTCGCCTGCCGGAGGGGATGTCTCTTCCCGGCGACGAACGGATCGCTTCAGACGCCTTGTAAATCCATTCGACATTCAAGTGAACATTCATCGTAGGATGGGTAGAGCGAAGCGAAACCCATCGATGGCGGGTTAGCCCCTAGTCTCCGCTCGGGACAGGCTCTTCGACAGGCCTGTCCCGAGCGGAGACTAGGGGCTCAGGCCGTTCGGCGGGTTACGGCCTCGCGGCCTAACCCGCCCTACAAAACAATTCCTGATTGAAAGCGATTTGGAAAAATACCTGAAACGGTGCGCCTGGGGTATTTTCCTGGCGTCAGCGAATTTTACGCCCACCGTAGATTTTCATCCTATCCCATTGATTCAGCGAAACACGAGTCCTTGGCTCAGAGTTTGCTGCTAAATCCCCAGACATCCGAACCCGACGGGAGACTTTTCACCTAAACGCGGATCGGCGTCGGATAGCTATTCAGCAAGCAGCTCACGCCGCCTGTTACGAAAACGCCGTATACGCCCTCTCGCATGTTCTGGTTCGCCATCGGTCCCGGAGCCGTCCGCCGGGGCCAAGAGCGACCACATTCCGAACCACCAATAGGCCGCCATCGAAATTTCTCAAAATGTCACAGACCCTTAACAAAATCTTCACAGAACTTCGATTTAATAAACAAAAACTGAAAGATTTTTTTGTCGTTGACCTTCTCGGCATGAAAGCGCCGGAAATCATCGAGCGACGCCCTGGAACCCAAAGGCATAGAAACCGTGCTGTCGGTTGAGGGTGTACGACTGAAGCGACCTGCACTGGGTGTGTGCTGGTTCCCAAACTCCCGTTTGGGAACCGACGTTGAGAAGCGGGAGCTTCTCGGGCGGGGCGCCCAAGCCGAAGCTTGGGCGCCAGCGGAGAGGCCGTTTGGGATAGGAACGGTATATCGAGGCTTGTCAGAGCATTTTGGGGGGTATCAAAGGTCGTTCGGAAACAGCCTTATCTTGGTTATCTCGCCGAATCGATAAACCAGGCAGGGATAGGTGGAATTGGAGTGTGGAAATCCGGGCATCGTCGCCCGTCATACCTCTACGCGCCTTTCGCAGACGTATAGGGTCGCCGCTTTTGTAGGACGAGAGATACGAGGGAATGTTTGGAATTCGGGTTTTTCGTTGCGTTTTAAACTGACTGTAAGGAGTCACTGCTCATGAAGACATTTATCGGTGCAATCACAGGCATTTTTATCTTTTTCAGCGGGGCTGCCGCGCAGGCCGCCCTGCTGGAAGGCCAATCGGTTTATTTCCAGTTTGCGGACGAGGACCTGGATTACTTCGGGACACCGTCCATCGACGGCGATACCCTGAGCTTCGCCTTTTCCGATCGTTCTGCCGCCTCGGCTTCCCAGCGCCTAAGGGAAACCATGGAATTTCAGGTCATCGCCAAGGACGGATTTCTGATCGATCAGTTTCACTTGGCGGAGGGCGGCGACTACGCACTCGCCGGAAAGAACAGCAGCGTTTCGGCCAGCAGTCGGCTCCGGCTCGACGATTTTACCAACGACGAACTGTTCCGCGACTCGGGTGAAAAATCCTTCCGCCTCGGCGGCAGCGGCGGCGAAAAGGCGGGCAGCTGGACCACGCTGTTCGAGCAGTCGATCGCCCGGAGCGAAGAACTGGACGTCCTCTTGACGACGATGCTGGGGGCCGTTCCGGTGGGCAGTCAGGGTGAGGCCTGGATCGATCTGAACGCGATCCGCGTGACCATCGGCGCGGTTCTGTCCGGCGGCGAACCGGCCCCGGTGCCTTTGCCCGCGGCCGTGTGGCTCTTGGCCTCCGGACTCGCCGGTTTGACCAGCGTGATGGCGGCCAAGAAAAATCAGGCACGCTGCTGAATCAAGGCGCAGATCTCGCCATTTTGGATCAGACTGCTCTCCGAGCCGCCGCTTTGCACGTCGATCGCGTTTGTCGGCAAAGGATTGCCGACCTGCGACGGCTGCCGAACTGGAATCGTAAGATGCCACTTAAGGAAGCTCTGATTAAGTCCTTCGACGGGCCTGTCCTGAGCCTGTCGAAGGGCCTGTCCTGAGCATCGTCGAAGGGCATGAACGGATTCCACTTGTTCAGAGCTTCCTTAAAAGCATCAATCCGCCACGGAATCGGTGCTTGCCTCTTGCGGCAAGGACGTAGGCGAATCGAGCGGCAACCGCACCACGAATTCACTGCCCTTTCCCTGCCCTTCGCTGCGGGCCTCGACCTGTCCGCCATGCAATTCGACGATTTTTTGCACGATGGTCAGCCCCAACCCCAATCCTCCCTGAGAGCGGTCCAGAGTGCGGTCGGCTTGAGTGAAGGCGTCGAACAGGCGGGGCAATAACGCGCTGGGAATTCCCTCTCCGGTATCGCGAACGCAAATAACCGCATTCCTATCTTCAACGAATGCGGTAAGCCAAATGAAGCCGCCTTCCGGGGTGTACTTGGCGGCATTCGATAAGAGGTTCGAGATTGCTTGTACCAGGCGCGCAGCGTCAATCTCGAGCCGAATCGGATCAGCAGGCAACGAAACCGTAAAACGGTGGTGGCGCTGGTCCATGAGCGGCTTACAGGTCTCAACCGCCTGATCGATCACCACCGTCAAATCCATAGGCACTCTGCGCAGAGTCAGCTTGCCTTGAACGATCCGCGAGACATCCAAAAGATCGTCCACGAGCCTCGCCAACTGAGTGACCTGCCGGTCGACCACGTCCCGTACCCATCGAAGCTGGGAGTCCGGCGCATCGAGTTTCCGCATGATCGCCATGGCGTTGCGTATGGGCGCCAGGGGATTCCGGAGTTCGTGCCCCAGCATGGCAAGAAACTCGTCCTTGCGACGCTCGGATTCGTGCAGGGCGCGATTGGCGGCCTCGAGCTGGAGAGCCCGCTCAGCCAGTTCGATTTGCGCCTTTCGTACGGCCGCTTCGGCCTTCTTCCGCTCGCTGACATCGATTATCGAGACCCAGTAATGAACATCCGTCCCGGAATCGTCTGGCGCGCCCATTCGACTGTCCAGCACGACCGGCAATCCTCGTCCCTCGACGGTTAGCAAGGTGAGCTCGGTCAGGCCGGTGCCGCATATCCGGCAGTCCCGGAGATGTTGCAGGAACTGATGGCGGTCTTGTTCGGCGATGAGGTAAAGAAAGAGAGAACCGAGGAAATGATCCCGTTGACCACCGAGCAGGCGCGCGCCGGTCGCGTTCAGGGCACGAATGATGCCGCACGCATCCAAACCTACGTAACCCACGGGCGCGAACTCATAGAAGTCCGCATAGCGGTTGCCGGAGAAGCCGTTCATTTGACAAGGCATCACTGATCTTGACTCCAGTTCCGTAGTAGGCGTGTACCACTGGCGAATCCTTTCGGCTGATACGACATTGATAGCGCCCTTTTGTTTCGGCCGATCGGATGGCGCGTGGCGAAAGGTCTGGAAAACTTGCGCTGTCATGGCTGCGTCATAACGTCTGGGCATGATCCGATGAGCTCGCCGGAAAAGAGACGTGAGCGACGAGGTCGAAGGACATCGTCTACGCCGCTACGACGAACTTCGATTCGCAAAAGTAATGTCGTCTTATTCCGAGAACCAACGGCCGGGAGACATCGAGCAAGCGCGACCATCACGAGAAGGAATCTATCCCATGAAAATGCTGGAACTAATAAAAGTTGCCGATCTGTTTACCATCAGCAATCTGGCCTCCGGGCTGATGTCGATTTTCTTGGCCACCGAAGGCCATCCGGACTGGGCCTCCGGTTTCCTGGTGCTGGCCGTGCTCTTCGACAGCCTGGATGGCAAGATCGCGGCCCTACTTCACCAACAGAACCTGTTCGGCAAACAACTGGATTCGCTTGCCGACCTGGTGTCATTCGGCGTGGCTCCGGCGTTTCTCTATTTCTCGATCGACACCCATCACTGGATCAAGACACTGATCCTGATCATGTTCGTCACCTGCGGAATGCTGCGTTTGGCGCGCTACAACATTTCGCAGGGCAATGCCTTTGAAGGGGTTCCGATCACGGTCAACGGTGTCCTGTTCCCGACCCTGTTCCTGGTCGCCGCGTTCGTACCGGAAAGTGTCAATGCCTGGCCGATGATATTCCTGGTGCAAAGTTTCCTGATGGTTTCCAGCCTTAGAGTGCGGCGGCTTTTCTGAGTCCCTTTGTCTCCGCTGTAACGGGAGCACCGGCTCGCCCGATCAAGGCTAGGCACATCGAGACATGCAAGCTTGGCAGGCAACGGGTTCGCCAGCAAAGGATTGCCGGCCTACGAATGCTTGAATCCATTCACCCGAACTGAAGGCGCCAACGACTTCCGCCAAGCCTGTTTTGCCATACGAGCGCGATGAAAACGCTTTAGAGCGTTTTCCGAATCGGTGTAAGGGATTCGGATATGTAGGTCGGCAATCCCTTGCCAATCGCAAACGGTCGCTTTAGTCGCGACCCTTCCAATCGCAAACGGCATCTCTGGGAGCGCCAGAGCTGCCCTTCCAATCGCAAACGGGCCTTTAATCGGCCCCTTCCAATCGCAAACGGGCCTTTAATCGGCCCCTTCCAATCGCAAACGGGCCTTTAATCGGCCCCTTCCAATCGCAAACGGTCGCTTTAGTCGCGACCCTTCCGACAAAGCCCTTCGCCGAGCCGATACGTCGGCAAGGGATTGCCGACCTACGTTCTCCCCTCCTGGAACGAATCCGTACACCGGGATGGAAAACGCTCTAAAACACGAGCGTCCATCCCGGCTCGCGTGCCTGATCGCGCGTGTAGCTCACGCCGTGCACCTTCAGCCCTTCGGCATTGAGAAGCGAGATGATTCCGCCCTGGTTGGACAATTCGATGTCGGGCCGAACGTGGATGATCATCGGTTCGCCCGGATTCAGGGTGCCCGTCAGCGGCTTTCGGTGCTTGGCGCGGTCCAGCAGTGCCCAGCCGTCGAGATCGATAGGCCGTGGCGAGGTATTGAGCAGGATCACGGTTTCGTCTTCCGGCGATTCGATCGTATTGACCTTTGCCGCCACGATACGCACCAGGCCGTCCGGTACCGCATGGGTGGGAGGCCATACCGGCGTCGGCCGGGGCGGAAGGCCGTGTTCGGCGGGAGGACCGCCCGGCTCTTCGGGCAACATATGCCCGGTACGATCATCGGTATGAATCGCCTGCGACTGAAATTTCAGGAAGAGGGCCACCCATTCCTGCTGGTCCGCGTACCAGAACAGCAGCCCGCCGTCCTGCCAGACGCCGTCGTCCTTGACGAAATCGTCGGCATTGCCCTGATTCATGTGGATGTCGTGAACGCCGCGGCCGGGCGCGAAACCGAAGATCTTGTCGCGCTTGTTCTCCGGCCCCCAGGGCTCGCCGAACGCATACACCCAGGCGTTCTCGCTGGCCATGGCGCGCTGCACGTAGCGGTCGATCTTCTCGTTGAGGTCGTTGTCCGGGCCGGGCACGGAAAACGGGAGAGGCGTCATTTCGGCGAACGAGCCGAACAGATTGCCGCGGATGTAATCCAGCGCGACTCCGCCGGGCTTCGAGGGCAGCTTGTGCCAGCCCGGCTCCAGTTGTTCCAGCGACTCGGTTATGGGATGCCGGAAGTGCGGCACGATCAGGTAGGACAATTCCGACGGCCACAGCTTGGACTTGACGTTCACCGCCAGGCGGTACCGATCCTGATCGTCCACCGCCAGAATCTGATAATGGGGGTTGTCGCCGGTCCCGAGATGCCGATCGACCGGCGTCGCTCTCAAGACGCCATAATTTTTCAGGGGCATGGTGGCTTTCTCCGTGTTAAGAGATCGAGGTCATTCCTGCGCCATCGCGCGGCGCGATTTGTATTCCGGCGTACCCGGCGAGTAATGCTTGCGGGCCCAACCGGCATCGGACCGCAGCTTGAAGGTGCGGCGGCCGGAAGATGGCATTTCCCGGTCGCGGTAATACGCGGCGCGGGCCCGGTAGTGTTCGTACAGGCGGAAGAACTCCGCGAGATAGATCGCCGCGATGCGGCGGGAGCCCCGGATTTCCAGCAGGTTTTCGTCGTTCCGGTGCAGCGAGTTGTTGCTCATGTTGGCCGAACCGGAGTAGATCACCGGCTGAGCGGTTTCCCCGTCGATCACGATGAACTTGTGATGGATGATGACCGGCGGGAACGGCGGCGGCGCTTCCCCCGGAAACAGCATGAGTTCGGTATCGAAGCCCTCCGGGGTATCCGACCGGCGGAAACGCTCCGCGCCGATCACGTCGCGACCCTGGCGGGAGCGGTGGTAGAGTTCGAGCGCGGCGATCTGGTCCGCGCGGACGGCCTCGTCCGTTTTCGGCCTGGCGATCCGGTTGACCAGTCCGAACATCATCTTGCCGTTGTCCCCCGCCATGAAACAGGCGTCGCGAAGCTCGGCGTCGGTCGGCGTGAACAGGCAGAAAAGCACCGAACTCCTGGCCCGATGGATGGCTTCGACGATGGTGTCGATGGATTCGCGCTGGGAACTCGCTTCCGGCGAAAAGAAAACCCGCACCCCGGCATCGCCCACCGTAATCGGACTCGACCAGCGGGCATTCCGCGCCAGGGATGACAAAGGCGGATTGTCTTTGAGCCGCTTGAAGCGGTCGAAATATAGCCCGGCCAGGGCGGACGAATCGAAGGTGTGCATCAAATTCGCCTGGGTCGACAAGGCCCCCGTGGTGTAGTTGGCGGAACCGCACACGACCCGCGCTGCCGCGGGGCGACGGCCGGCCAACCCGCGGCCCGACACCAGGTATTTGTTGTGCATGATGGCGGCCTTGTCGCGGGGGAAAAACGCCACCCGGTCCTTCAGCCGGTCCACCGCCGGTTGATTGGGCGAAACCCTGTCACCGTCCGCCGATTCCGTTTTCTTTGCGTCGTAGACCAGGGCCAGGGAATGATTCCGGCTGAAAGTATCCAGCGCAGGAACGATGAACAGCTCGTCGGTCAGATGGTAGATCGCCCCGACCGCCTCTCTCGCCTGCCTGAGAAATGCCGGGACCACGCCGTCCAGACCGTTGGCCAGCCATCGGCGCAATTCGCGCGCCTGCTCCGCGCTGGGTTTGTCGTCGAGCTCCAGCCCCATGCCGCGCAGCTTCCGCATGAAACCCTGGGAGCTCAGCACCGCACGGTTGAACCAGGTGCCGATGTCGTGTTCGACTTCTGCCGGCAGCGTGACATCGAGCGTTCCCGCTGCTTCCGCAAGCGGCTGGAGATTCCCCGGCGTGCCGATCACCGGGAAAACCTCGTATCGAAAAACCGGATTGCGTCCGGCGCTCGCGGCCGCCCGGTCTTCATCGCCGATTCGTGCGTCCCACCAGAGAAACTTCTGGATCGGCGCTTCGTTGCTGGGAAAATCGGGCTGTTCCGGGTCGGCCGGACCGTTGAAGTCGATGCGGTTCAGAAGCCAGCTGGAAGGGGCGTACCGGCGCGTCGCGGGATCGCGAAATCCGGGTGTGCGCCTGGCGGCGAAACCCAGGAAATCCTTACGCCGGCTCCCCTCGTCCCAATCGAAGGCGAGCAAGATCATTCCCGGTGCCGGATATGCACGGATGGCGACCTTTTCCATATGCCCCCTATTATGTGCCCGGCCGTCAAGCGGCCGATACCGTTATCTCAAGGCTTTTGACGAACGACTCCGATAACCGGCGCCCGCGGCTCCTAGAGCATTTTCCAATTCGGTGTCAGAGAGCCCGATATGTAGGTCGGCAATCCCTTGCCGACGTACCGGCTCGGCAAAGGATTTTGTCGGCAAGGGATTGCCGACCTACGTTTTTCCCGCCCGACACGAAGCCGTACACCGGGATGAAAAACGCTCTAAGTACATTCCTCAAATATTTGCGGAATCTCGACAGATTGGCTTGGTTGGCGGGGTTGTCCTGCAGGTTGTCTATGCCGCAAGACTTCCCTGAATGTACTTAGCCCCTCATCCCACTCGAACACGAGATCGCAGCTTTTGCGGTTCATTGTCCAGGCATCCGCCGGCAACCCGCATGCGTCGTTCGGTTTACCGTATTAAACACCCGAAACCATTACAGCCCTGTGAAGTTTTCACCCGAGACCGACACACCGGGCGGCATCGCGCGGAGATATCCAAGCTCCGGTCTTCGCTGCTTACACTTTCGACGACCGAACTTATTATTAATCAGGCCCGTAAATACCCTCCTGGTATTTCGGGCCGCCGCCCAGGCCGGTACACGCCCGGCCTGGGCTCACGCGGCTTGTCGCCGCGCCGGGGCATCCCTGCCCCGGATTAACCCGGCCTATATTTATAGGCCGGGTTAATAACCTCCCGGTAATACAACTGTCAGGTCGCCTTAACACGGATGCTGTTTGATACACGGCGGTCCGCCGGGACTCGCCCGGCCTTTCTCAGGAACAAACCGAGGAATATGACACCATGAAACTCAACAAACTCGCCTGTGCCGTAACGCTGATCTTGGTCGGCGGCACCGCCTGCGCCGGCGCCGGGCCGGCCACGACGGTCAAGATCGTCGCTTTCAACGATTTCCACGGCCAGCTCGAATCGCCGGGCTCCTTCGGCGGCAAGCCGGCGGGCGGCGTGGACTGGATCGCCGGGTACGTGTCCAAGCTGAAAAGCGAGAACCGCTACACCACCGTGGTCTCCGCGGGCGATCTGATCGGCGCAACGCCCCTCGTTTCCGCCCTGTTCCACGACGAGCCCACCATCGAGACCATGAACATGGCCGGGCTGGAAATCAACGCCGTCGGGAACCACGAGTTCGACGAAGGCAAGGACGAGCTGAAGCGCATGCAGAAAGGCGGCTGCCATCCTACCGATCCGAACTCCTGCCAGGGCGCCTCGGTCGGCGCGCCTACCGCCGATGATGGTTCCTTTGCCGGCGCGGACTTCAAGTTCCTGGCCGCCAACGTGGTCGACACGGCTACCGGCAAGCCCGTTTTCCCGCCTTATGTCATCAAGAACTACGGCGGCGTCCGCGTGGCCTTCATCGGCATGACCCTCATGGAAACTCCCACCATCGTCACGCCGTCCGGCGTCTCCGGACTGGAATTCAAGGACGAGGCCGATACCGTCAACGCGTTGATCCCCAAATTGCGGCGGCAGCGGGTCGAAGCCATAGTCGTACTGATCCATCAGGGCGGCACCCAGCCCGTCGCCCAGAACGCCACGACCATGAACCAGTGCGCCGGCAACCTGGACGGAACCCCCATCAAACCCATCGTCAATCAACTGGACGATGCCGTGGACATGGTGATTTCCGGCCACACCCATCAGGCCTACAACTGCAGGATCGCGAACCGGGAGGGGCGTGAAATCCCGGTGACCAGCGCCAATTCCATCGGACGCATCCTGACCGACATTGACCTGACGATCGACCGGAAAACCCGTGACGTGACGGCAGTCAGCGCCACCAATATTCTGGTGGACCAGACCGACGCGACGGTCACCCCGGACGCCGGCATCAAGGCCGTCGTCGACGGCTACAAGGCACTGGCCCAGCCCATCGCCAACCGGGTGATCGGTTCCATCACCGCGGATATCACCCGCACAGCCAATGCGGCCGGCGAGTCCGCTCTGGGCGACGTCATCGCCGACGCGCAACTGAAAGCCACCGAAGCTCCGGGCTTCGGCGACGCGGTAGCCGCGTTCATGAATCCGGGCGGAATCCGTGCCGACCTGAGTTACGCATCCGGCACGGCCGGCGAAGGCGACGGCCACGTGACCTACGGCGAAGCCTTCACCGTGCAGCCCTTCGGCAACAGCGTGGTGACCATGACCCTGACCGGCGCCCAGATCGAAATTCTGCTGGAACAGCAATTCACCGGCTGCGGCGCCGACAATGCGCCGGCCGCCTTCAACTATCCGGCCGGAGACTCCGGCCAGGCGTTCGACCGCATCCTGCAGGTCTCCAAGGGCTTCGCCTATCAGTGGTCGGCCAGCGGTTCGCCTTGCGACAAGGTCGACCCGGCCAGCATTCGGATTAACGGCGAAACCGTCGACCCGGCCGCGAACTATCGCGTCACCGTGAACAGCTTCCTCGCCGACGGCGGGGACAAGTTCCACGTCCTGAAGCTCGGCACCGATCGGCTCGGAGGCGCCCAGGACCTCGACGCCCTCGAAGCCTGGTTCAACCATCCGGAAGCCGATTCCGATCCGGCCGAGCCGGGCGTACAAATCGCGCCCGGTCCGCAAGACCGTATCGTGCGGATTCCCTGAAAAACCGGCGGCGGAGAGCTCCGGCCTCCGCCGCACCGTCTCTGAAACATAGAGCTCTACGCAAATTTTCGAATCCCGGAAACTCCGTTTTCAGGTTGTATTTATTCAACTCGGCATTGGAGTGAACATTCATCGTAGGATGGGTAGAGCGAAGCGAAACCCATCGATGGCGGGTTAGCCCCTCGGTTCCGCGTAACCCACCGATTGACGGTCGTTCGGTGGGTTACGCCGCACGCGAAGCACAGTGATCGGCGATCGGTCAGTGCTGATGTGCGCCTAACCCACCCTACGAAACAATGCCTTATTAAACGCGATTTCGAATAACCTGCCGTCACTCGCCCTTCGGTCCCCATAAACTTACGGTGCCGGACACCTCGTTCGAAACGGCGATTAGAGGCTTGCCGGTCGGACTTTTATGGGCCGGTACGAAGTCGATCACTTCCGGGCCGCTGTCCGGCCCCACCGGCGTGGCTGCAAAATCGCGGTTTTGCAGGTATTGGACGATGGCCGGCGAGGCCGGATCGCCCAAATCGACCACGACCACCCCGCCCACGCGCTCGAGGCCGATGAACCCGTAGGTCCGGCCGTCCACCACACCGGTGGCGGCGGCTTCGGGCTCGGGGCCCTTGTTGTCGCTGCGGTCGTCGAAGGTGTTGGCCTCGTTGTTGGAATTGAAGTTGGCGGGCAGCTCCGCGGCGATGATCTGTTCGAGCTGATCTCCGCTGTCATAGACCAGGTCGCCGGTTTCGCCGTCCCACACCGAAAACGATCGGGCGCCGAAAGCGTAGACCGTCGATTCCGCATCCGACCCGGCGGCGGGCATCTTCGTGGTTACGGTGAGACGCCCCAGCGCAGCATTGTCGCGCAGTGCCGCCGTGAAGGAGTCATTGGTCGTAACGCTGCGCACACGGGCTTCTTCGGCGAGACCGGGATATTCGCGGGCGTCGCCCTCGTTGGCGGAGAGTACATAGTCCTTGCCGCCGATCCGGAAAGCGGCGAGCCCATCCGGCTGGTACATGCCGTAGACCCGCCCCTGAGGCCAGGTGCTGATGTTGACGGCATTGTCGCGGTCGCTGGCATCGAGGCCATTGCCGGCCTGCGAGTGGTCCTTGAAGCCGAGGTCGACGATTTTGTCCACCTCGAGGGCTTCGAGGTCGAGTATCGCGATGGCGTTGTTTTCCTGCAGCGACACCCAGGCCTTCCGGCCGTTTTCATCGACCGCGATGTATTCTGGCTCGAGATCGAGCGACGGCCGCGTGGACCCAAAGATGCGCACGCCCGGCGGCAGATCGCCGGCGCGCGGCTGATCCGGGTCGAAGGCCTGGAAACCGATCGTCTTCACCGAAAACTTGCGGCGGGGCAGTACGTCGATCACGCTTACCGAGCCCTCAGGATCGACATGGCCTTCTCCATATCCCGAAGGCTCGCCCTCGTTGGCGACCAAAACCCTCTTGCCGTCCGGCGTGAAAGTCACCATATCGGGGCCGGCGCCGACCTCGACCGCTCGCAGATTGGAACCGCCCGGCGAAAAGAAAACCACTTTGCCCGGTTCGGTGCCCGACTCCACTGCCGCCGCCACGAGCCCGTTCCCGACGGCGACGCTGGTGACTTCGGAACCGTACGCGGACAGGTCGAGCCGCTTGAGACGCACCGGTTGTTTCGGATCGGAGATGTCTACGATGTCGACCGAAGCGTTCGCGGCATTCGAAACGTACATCTTGTCGCCCTTGACGGCCACGACCTCGGCCGAGGTCTGGCCGGTCAGACCGGTGGCATAGCTGCCGACCAGTTCGAACGCGGGGCCTGCTGCGGCGACCGGGCCGGGCAGGATTCCCGCAAACAGGGCGGCAGCACCGACCGAGGTCGTCCGCGCCGCATCGAGCGCGCGAATGCCGCTCGCCAAGGCCCCCTCAAATTTCAAACGGAACAGTTTGGTTTTCATTCTTGTGACTCCGAGTTAGCGCAGGTGAAATGAACGCGGTTCAAAACAATCCTTCCAATGGCTGGACTATCCGAAAGTCGGGACGCTACTGGAATCACGTTAAGGCGGTATGACAAGCCTGCTCCGGAGTATCGGCTAAGCCGGACCTACGCCTAACGCGGAAGGTCGCTTCAAGCGGAAAAAACGAACACCCGTAACACAAACTTAACCCATTTGAAAGAAAGCGAAGATACAGTGTCGCCAGTCTTACAAACGAGAAGTCGAGGAGACCGATCATGCTTGCTCATGTCAGAAAACCGCCTGTCGTTTTTGCATTGGCGCTCGGTCTTGGGTTGAGCCCGGCAGGGCATGCCGCCATCTGGAAAGCGACATTGAATCAATCCAATGCCGAATCCGTGTTTCCGGACAATGCGGATTACCTGACCGTGTTCATCCGGGACGGCAGCGATGCCGCCGGACTTTTGCTGAACGGCTATACGACGACGAGTGATGACGTCGTGTTCAGCGTCGACGCGCTTTCCGTGCTGGACTCGAAAGCGGGTACCAACTACGGTATCGATACTTTTGCATTCAACACCACATTAAACCCTGGCGGTTTCACCGCTAATAACTTCAAGTTGCCCAGCGGATGGAGCCTCGGGTCCGGCAATGCCGATGGCTTCGGCGATTTTGAACTCAAGACAGGCGGCGGCCAAGACCGCTACGATCCGGTCTGGTTCGCCATCACCGGGATCAACGGCGATAACGCAAACCACTATTTCGCTCTTTCCGGTAAAAACGCCGGCCAGGGCAATTATTACTTCGCCGCCCACGTCGCCGGTTTCAACGAAGCCCTGACCGGCGGAACGGGCGGCGCGTGGTTTGCAGGCTCGAACGGTCAACCGGGTACCGCGCCCGAACCTGTTCCCGTTCCCGCAGCTTTTTGGCTGTTCGGCTCCGCTGTCACCGGTTTCGCTTTCGCCTCCCGGCACTCCAAGCCACGCCTCGTGTAAAAAGGGAGTCTTGAAGAAGAAAGACGCGGAGCCTATCGCTCGTTGCCGGATGAAGAACGAGGTTGCGTGTAAATGGTGGCCGATAAACGCGAACCGAAACACCGGGACCGTACGAGCGCCACTCACTCCGCGCCAATGGCTGGAGGTGCTCCTTGCCGCAGCCTGATCCTCGGCATTAGCGGTGCGCGGTAGAGCATCCGCCTCACTTCGGATGAAAGACCGATGCCACCGGGCCACTTGCGTGCTTGCAAAATAAGCAGCCGGTTTGACGGAGATCAAGTCTCAATCTGGATGCCGACTGCGGCGCTGGCTATCATGCCTTAGATGTTGACGCAGACCCGCCGGGTAGCCCGCAGACGGAGCGGATGATCCCCCGGGACGTCTCGCCTGCGCCAACCACGCACCTCCCGCCTCACCCCGACCGTCCCGATAGCCGGGCGAAGCTTCGGGGGGGCCGAGTTCAAGCTTTCCAACTAACGAGGAGTTGTCCTTATGAATAACCATCTTGGCGACGACCGATCGTGCCGCGCTTATTTCCACATCGTCGACATCGACCCCGCCACCGAGAGCGTCGTGATCCAATACGTCGAGAATGACTGGATACGAGGAATGGACCAGACTCGGCACCTGCCTTGGGTGGAGTTCTTGAACGGCTTGAGGGAGGGGCGCTATGAAATTCATCGCGCGAACTGACGACTGAGCCCCTTCGGCGGCAGCCGTCCGCTTCCTCCATGATCTTCCAAACGCATCCCACGCGGCGAATCGCGATCTCGGTCCGGCCTTCCGAACCCGCCGACAATCGACTCGGATTTCGAATCATCGCTGCCGTCCCGAAATCATCCTGACGGATGAACCATGTTCGGCGTTCGATCCCATTGCGACGGCCAAAATCGAGCACCTGGCCGCGGAATTGAAGCGTCAATTCACCCTTGTAATCGTGACCCATTCGCTACAGCAGGCCGCGCGGGTTTCGGAGCGCATCGGATTTTTCCATCTGGGACGATTGATTGAAGTGGGGGAAACGGCCGAGGTCCTTACCCATCCGCGTCATCCCTTGACCAAAAGCTATATCACCGGCCGCATCGGCTGATTCCGAATTCCGATACCGGGCGCTTGACGCGACGACCGTATGCCCCTGACCTTTTTCGTAAAAGGGTTCTCGATGCCGCATTAGAGCGTTTTCATCTCGCTCGTACGGCAAAACAGGCTTGGCGGAAGTCGTGGCGCCTTGAGTTCGGGTGAATTGCTTCAATTCGTAGGTCGGCAATCCTTTGCCGACGAAGACGCGTGGCCGGGACGTGGCGTCGGGAAGGGATTCCCGACCTACAGGGTGCATGGTTGTAGGTCGGCAATCCCTTGCCGACGAACCCTTTGGCCCAACGGCGGCGTCGGGAAGGGTCGCGACTAAAGCGACCGTTTGCGATTGGGAAGGGATTCCCGACCTACTCGCGAATGCCCGTACAGTAGGTATAAAAATGCTCTAATCGAACTGCACGGCAGGATGGTCGATACTTTCAGCAGCCGCGAAGCGATCTCCACCCCCGGCCTACCGCCTCAAACGGTTCGCTGAACATGTGCCGTCGGCTGTCCGACGTTCACAATAAAATCACCGAGTATCCAGGTGAAGGATTCTCTTTTCCCGAATTCTTCGACGCGCCGAACGCATAGGTATTACCGTATTTTTATCGGCAGGTTTGATATTTTCCGTTTCGAGGTTGCGATCCGTTCTCTGATTCTGTTTAATTCGATTAACTGGATTTTCAAGGAATAAGATTATGCTGCTTTGGTTATTTCTGACCGCAGCTCTATTGTTAAGCATAGAACGGATAACCTACCTGTGGATTTGGCATCATCCTGATACCTTTAAGGCTGTCTGCAAATATCCCGCAATCGTTCGTTTTGGCGAGCCGATTTCCGCCCTGGAGAAGTTATTTTATATATTCAAGATATTGCAAATAGGGATATTCCTTGCCTGGTGCATGCTGCTAGGGAATACCCTGATTCCACTCCCCACCAGCAGTCTGGTTCCAATGTCATTGGGGATTGGGTTGATTGTTATCGGCCAAGTATTTAATTTCGGCGTCTTTTATCGCCTAGGGCGGTCCGGAGTGTTCTACGGCAACAAGTTCGGTTATGAAATCCAGTGGTGCAACGCCTTCCCATTTTCAGTGCTTAGCCACCCGCAATACGTCGGTACATTATTGTCGATTTGGGGCTTTTTTCTGGTCATGAGATTCCCTCATGACGACTGGATTCTGTTACCTCTTGTGGAGACTTTATATTACGGCGTCGGCGCGTACTATGAGCGTTGATCGATAAGGAAGCTCTGATTATTGCTTCGGCAGTTAAATCAGAATCATCGTTCGAATGCATCTCCGATCTTACCTTGCCCAATCAATGACTTGGGTTAATCGCAATTTGCCGAAAATCGCGCTTTAATTGCCGAAGCGATACTAAACGTAAACGAATGAATGTCACTTTGCTCGTCATTCCGGCATGGATTGCCGGAATCCAGAAACCAGGGATGGCAAGGCTGATACATCCATGTAACCTGGACCCCGGCATTCCCCGCCAGGGTGACGGTATAACTTTTCTTTCTTATCACTTAGTAAGTCCTTCGACAGGCTCAGGACGAACGGAAACGGATTGATTCCGTTCATAGTGAGCCTGTCGAACCATGAGCGGAATCGACTTATTCAGAGTTTCCATAACGGAAGCATCAGCAGTCGTCGCCCCATGCGGATGACGGTGCCCTGTTCCAGCTGAGGGCAGAGCTTGAACCCGTTGGGCGCCAAAACGATGATCGTCGAACCATGCTGAAACCACCCTAGTTCGTCACCTTTACGAAATGGCGCTTTGCATGGAATCACGTTAGGGCCGCGGTACTTGAGGTGCAGCAGAACATCCAGGAAATGAAGCCGTATGCTGGCCACGAGCACGGCGGCAACGGGCACCAAAGCGATTAGGTGATTGCCGGGGCTCAACCGCGTCCGCAGTACGGCGCGCTCGTTCTTGCAAAAAAGACCCGGTATTCGCCTGAGGGCAACCGGATTGACATTCCAGGTGTCTCCCGAAATGTAGGTAACCTGATCGATCTCGCAGTCATACGGCGCGTGGAACCGGTGGTACATGCCGGAAGTGAGCCGTAAGGTCACGTAATAGCCATTACGGTAATGGCTTGCCAATTCCCCATCACAAACCAGTTCGTTCAGGGCGTACGGGATGCCTTTGGCCTGAAACAGCGTCGTGCCTTCGATATCGCCATGTGCCCCTATGATGGCGTCGCACGGACTGACCAGAACGCCGGGATCATCGTCGACGGGACGGGCGCCTTCCTTAAGTTCGCGGGTGAAGCATTCGTGCATGCTGCGGAACTTCGTTTTCTTGGCGTCGCTCAGGTCGACTTGGGCAAACAGCCGCCACAAGGCAATGGATAGACGACAGACCAGAGGATGCTCGATTTGGCTGAACCAACCCACGAACCGCGTGAGAAATTGGCGCGGAATGCGATTGGTCAGCAAAAAATTGACATCGTCCTGTTGGGTAATTTGCGCGATTAGGGAGCGTAAGGTCATTGTTTGTAGGGCTTTGTACTATCGGTGCTCATCTCCAAAAGCCACAGGACACGCATTATTGTTCCGGCAGTCGCGAGCGATGCCTGTCCTGAGCTCAGTCGAAGGGCCTGTCCTGAGCCCGGTCGAAGGGCGCTTCCCGATGGTCGGCACATCCTACGGACTGCATTTGTCGAAGATCGCTTCTTTGTGCCAAAGCAATAACTACGGAATCATGCGAGTCATCCGGCTGTCATCGTTCAGTCAGGAAATTGCATTAACTCTGTAACACTCGAATCTTATCCTTAATGGATGGATTGGCATCGAATGGTCAGCCGCCTTGAAGTGCTGTGGCAGCAGGGATGCTCGTTGATTCTTTGGGTTTCGGACTTTTTGCTTTGTCTCTTTCTCTCCTGTCCGCACGGCGCTGTTCGTACGCTTCACGCACGGACACACCGTGCTTTTTTTTGCGCTATTCATCGGAGGATCTATGCACGGTTTTCTTAAAGCTCTGGAAATACAACGTTGGGACGATCACCGTTACTATCATCACAGCCGGATAAACCAGTCGCTGCATTTCGTCAGCGCGCTGAGTTTCGTATTGGCTTACGCCTTGGTGTTCACCGATCCGGTCGCCGCGGCGCTGATCGGGTGGCTGTTCGCAATGCTCACCCGTCAAACCGGTCACTTCTTCTTCGAGCCGAAAGGATATGACGTCGTCAATCAGGCGACCCACGAGTACAAGGAACAGGTGAAGGTCGGCTATAACCTAAGGCGGAAGGTGGTCCTCATGGCTATCTGGGCACTCTCTCCGATCGCTCTTTACCTGGACCCAACGCTGTTCGGGCTTTTCGACTCCAACTCCACCGACAGTAGTTTCATGCACCACCTGGGCTTGTTATGGCTCGCGATCGGAATCGGCGGCCTGCTGTTCCGAACCGTGCAACTGTTCTTCCTGAGAGACGTCCAAACCGGGCTGGTTTGGTTGGCCAAAATCCTTACCGATCCGTTTCACGACATCAAGCTGTACTACAAATCCCCTATTTGCCTGCTCCGAGGACAGCTCATCGATCCCATGACATCTGAAAAAGAGGAATCGGAACAGCACGCTTGAGCTCCGCCAGGGTTCCAAATTCATTTTATGAAGGCCGCGACGGAAAGCGGCCAGCCCTTTCAAACCGATACGATCAACAAACTCTGAGCATACGTATCCGGACTCGTTCAGCATTTGTCACCCACAGATGCGTGTAGAACCAGCGAGGAAACGGAAGCTCGCGCTTAATCCTAGCCTTCTCGGTTTTGACGGTACTCGGAACCTACTAACCGGAAACGCTTGGCAAGCATCTCGCGAAGCACCTGTCGTCTTATGGCCTTGTTGGACAATCCCCCCTCGTACCACCACCATCCGTCCTGCCTCATCTTCTCGGCCGCGGTCACGAAGCGCTCCGCCACGGTTTTGAAATCGGATTCGGTGTAATTGAGGCTGAAGATGAGCCGGCCGGTTCCTACCCAGCTCAGGGTCAGATCCTGCGCACGCAGGTAATATTGAAACATCCAGTTGTAGCGGGAGGGCCGGGTATAGAAAACAGTCCAGATGGACGCCAGATTGGCCACCCGTACCGGCAGGTCCTGGTCGCGAAGCCTTTGATTCAACTGCTCGGCCCTGGCATTCCACACGGAATCCAGGTCCCGATAGAGATTCCGGATCTCGGGTTTGTCGAGACAATTCAGGAATTCATTCATCGCCGCCATCACGTAAGGATGGGAATTGAATGTGCCCCTGGCAAAGCAGATATCCGTAGGTCGGTCGTCGCGAAAGCGCTTCATCAAGTCCTTGCGGCCGCATACGACGCCGACGGGCAGGCCGCCGCCCAAAGTCTTGCCGTAGGTGACCATGTCGGCCTGAACGCCGAAATATTCCTGAGCGCCGCCCGGCGCCAGGCGGAAGCCGGTAAACACCTCGTCGAAGATCAGGACGATGCCCCTTTCACTGCACACCGTGCGTAGCCGCTTCAACCAGTCCGTGTAAGCCGCCCGATCGAAACCGGCGGATCGGCTGCTGTCGATCAGGGTTCCATCGCCCGGAGCGCTCGCATTCGGATGCAGCGCCTGCAAAGGATTCACCAGTACGCAGGCGATGTCCCGGCGCTTGCGAAGCACGCGCAGCGTATCGTCGTCCATGTCTTTCAGCGTGTAGGTTTCGTGCGCCGGCACCGGGTTGCCGACCCCGGGCTGCACGTCGCCCCACCAGCCGTGATATGCACCGCAGAAGCGCACCACATAAGCTCGCCCGGCGTGGTACCGCGCCAGCCGCACCGCCTGCATCACCGCTTCGGTGCCGGACATGTGGAACGACACTTCGTCGAGTCCCGAGATGAGTTTCAGCCGCTCCACGTTGCTGACGATCACCGGATGATAAAGGCCCAGTACAGGTCCCAGCTCGTGAACGCGCTCGCCGGCCCGTTGCAGGCACTCCTTGTAAAAGTCGTAACCGAACACGTTGACGCCGTAAGACCCCGCGAGATCGTAGGAGACGTTGCCGTCCGGGTCGGTGAGGGTGACTCCCGAAGACGATTGAACGAAGGCGCCGGTTTTGAGGTATTCGCGGACCAAGCGCCTGAACTGGAAGGGTACGCGATAGGCGGAGGTGAACTGCAAATCCGAGATGCCGTCCGCCGCCGACTCGTTGAGCTCGAGCGTACGCGGAGACCGCTTGCGCAAGAACTCCGCAAGCCGCATGAATCCGGCGCGCCGTTGTGCGGCGATTTCTTCCGGAGCGCCATCGCAGCGAAAAAAATGTTCCTCGTCGTATTCGTAGAACGGCACCAGCTTGGCGATGCGGCGGGATAGATTGGAATGCCCCGCCAGGGAGGGGTGCTTGGCCCTCGACAGATCCAGTCTCAGTTTCAATTTCGGCAGCGCCGCCGCAGCGACAGCCGCGCCCAGCCAGTAAAAGGCTACGCTTGTATCCATTTCATTCCTCGGCGATGGGACATTACGGCAAGGGCTCGCCAAACCGGTAGGACGCGAAGAGCAACTTCATGTCCACCGGTGGCATGAGAAATCCGAGTTTCATATCGGCCAGAATGATGATCCCCAAAGGTGCCTAGGTTTCTTCGTGAAGGACTCCTCGGGCGTCAACGTGCTCCAAACTGTAACAATCGAATGTTTCAGATTTGTTGCATGGCAACCCCAGATCGCATTCGTCCGTTCTGGAACAAGATCTCGGTGTCAGCTTTGGAGAGCGGGACTCGGCATGCCGCGTCCGAACGCGCTTGTGTTTCGGAAACTGTCACATGATCTTCAAACGGTCGTCACAAAACACCGCTACCGTTTCTCCGACACGGGTCCATCAACGGACTCAAGGGCGCGGATGTCGGTGTCAACGAAACATCGTCCGGCGCCGCTCTACGGCCGACCGCCTTGTGGTTTTTTAAGCTGCGGCCTGACACGGTTGACGGCAAGGGGCGCATTCAGGAAAAGCCTTGCGATCGGCGACGCCCGATAGACTTTTACATACTCGGCAACGATTGTTTTTTCAAAACCCGAAATGACTGCGGAAACAAGCAAATCACGCTCAGAACCGACCGGACTGCTCTTTTATCGAAACATCGTCGCTTTGAATGCCGAAAGGCATCAGTCGTTAAGAATCGGCGCCGCCAACGACCATCGTTTCGCGGCAAAGAGCCATTGGGTTCCGCTCCTCGCGGCGGAATTCGCCGAAGCCTGCAAGGACTACCCGATCGGTTTCGCCAAGGCGGGCAATGACGGTTGGGTTCCAGTGGCCGTGCTTGGATTCGAACGGGAGGAAAATCTTTTCATCGACGGACACGGACACTGGACGGCGGATTACGTGCCGGCCTTCGTTCGCCGATACCCTTTCATTCTGGCGGAAAGCGACGTCGATCCCGAACCGCAGCACGTGGTCTGCGTGGACGAAACCTGCGGGTGGTTGAGTGTTGAAGCGGAAGGGGAACCGCTATTCGTCGGCGGAAAGCCTTCTGCTTATCTGCGAGAAACCATGGATTTCCTCCAGGACTACCATCAACAGGCCAAGCGAACCGCGCGGTTCGGTCAAAAACTTGCCGACTGGAATCTGCTGATCGAGACGCAGGCGGCGGCCACCACGTCGGCCGGGCAGAGCTTCGGGCTGTCGGGCTTTTGGATCGTCGATGAAACGGCATTGAATCGGTTGACGATCGAGAAACTGCACGAGCTTCACACGGCGGGCGAACTCGGCTGGGTTTTCCTGCATCTGGCCTCGCTGACCAATTTCCGCAAACTGCTGGTGCGGAAGAATACTGCGGCTGCGTGACTCTCCGCGCATCTAACCCACGCTGCACCGGAAACATGAACGAAACCTTGTTTTCAGCCGTTACTAATTCCAAATCGCTTTCAATCAGGAATCAATTTTTGTAAGAGTGGGTTAGGCGGCGAGGCCGTAACCCACTGAGCGACCTCGGACCTGTCCTGAGCCAAGTCGAAGGGTCGGTGGGTTACGCTTCGCTAACCCACCCTACGATTCATGTTCATTCGAATGCCGAATGCAATAAGAATCCGGCATGACTATGTGTCGCGGCGGGGCATGCCCGCCCCGCCGCTGAACGCACGGATCCTACGAACCGATGATGCCGCCATCGTCCTTGGTGATGACCAGGACGGAGGAACGCGGACGGCTCAGGCCCGGCGTGTTGGGCAAGGGCTGGCCGGCGCTGTTGACGGTGAACTGGCTTTGCGGCCAGTTGCTGTACTGCGTCGGGTTAGACGCGGGCGAATCTTCGCCGGGATGCTGGACGCCGACGAATAGGGTCTTGCCGTCGGGCGTGCTGGTGACGCCGGTGACTTCGCACTTGTGGGGTCCGGTCAGGAAGCGGCGCACTTCCTTGGTGTTGGGGTCCGCGCAGGCCATGATGTTGGCACCGATGTTGACCCAATCGCCGCTCGCATCGCCGGCCTGGTCGGTCTGTATCCACAGCCGTCCGAACTGGTCGAACCACAGGCCGTCCGGCGCTCCGAAATCGGCGGAGCCCGCCGGTGCGTCGACAATGTCGCCCTCATAGTACGGACCGGTGCCGGCGGCGCCGTTCACCAGATTGCCGGACTGATAATTCGCCCCCAGAGTCTTGGCGGTGATCGAATCGCCGCAGAGCATGAAGATGTCCCACTCGAAGCCGGTCGCGGTGACGACATTGCCGTCCTCGCGCCAGCGGATGATGTGACCGTAGTCGTTGTCCGGGCGCGGGTTGGCCATATCCACCGGCGGACGTGCGCTGGCGGCCGTCGTCGTGCCGTCGGCCTTGTTGGACGAGGTCGCCGGCGTACTGCCGCCACCGCCGCGGCGGTTGTTGTTGGTCAAGGTGCAATAGATTTCCAGCGGACGCTGGTCGTTGTAGACCGAGTAACCTTTGAACGAAAACTCGGGATCGTAATAAGTGCGCAGCGCGGTCCATTCCGGGCGGTCCATCATGGTGGCGCCGACCGCATCGGCGGCCTGACGGGTCTTGATCAGGATCAGGGCCTGCACTTCCGCGTCGTCCGCGCCGGCAAACTGCGGCAGCTCGCGCAGCTTGTAGTATCCGCCCGCGCCATTGGGAATCACGGACGTCGTATCCGGCTCCAGCGCGATCCATTCGCCGCGATAGGTTTCCGCTCCGGCGCCAGGCATGTCGGTGAACCTGGCGACGTAGAGCGTGCCTTTGTCCAGCAGGTTGCGATTGTCGGCGCGTTTGTGGCGATTGAACCGTTTGGCGGCAACGAATTTGTAGATGTATTCGTTGCGTTCGTCGTCGCCCATGTAAAAGGCGACCCGGCTGTTGCCATCCACGGCTACCTGAGCGCTCTCGTGCTTGAATCGGCCCATGGCGGTGCGCTTGACCGGCTTGCTCTCGGGATCGAAAGGATCGATTTCCACCACCCAGCCGAACAAATAGGGCTCCAGCGGGTTGGTGGCTGCATTGAACCGCGGGTCGGCTTCATGCCAGCGATAGCCGAAACCCCCGGCCACGATGCCGTAACGGGCTTGATCGTTGAGAATTGCTGCGCGGTTCGGATCGGCCACATCGACGCTTTCGCCGCTGTTCCACCCGAAGTAGCCGTTCCAGTTTTCTTCGCAGGTCAAATAGGTGCCCCAGGGGGTGTAACCGTTCGCGCAGTTGTTGAGCGTTCCGTGGCAATGGAAGCCGTCGTTGATGCCGACCTCGACCGAGCCCGTCGGCTGGATGTCGAACTTCTTCGACTGCATCAAGGCATGCCCGGCCGCCGGGCCGGATATTTTCATCCGGGTGTTGCCGGTGATGCGGCGGCCGAAGGGTGAGGTACCGATGACCTGCCATTTTCCGCGGTTCTTGCGCACTTCGACCACCGATATGCCATGGCCGGCCTGGGATTTGCGTACCTTCGCGATGGTGACGCCGGCGCCGCCGGCCAAACCTTCCGCGCCGTGCAGAATTTCTTCGTGAGTGTATTCGTGATTGACGCACAACAGGCCGCGCACCGGATTCCTTCCGTGACCGATGCCGTGCGAGGGAATTGGGAAGTAGTGCATGCCGTCGTTATGCATGCCGAACTGCTTTTCCTGAGCGGCGGCATCCTGGCTGGCGTCTTCGTCCCAAGCCGGCGCGCGCTTCATGATTGGATCTCCCCAGGACGCCAGTACTTCCACCGTATATCCTGCCGGGACCGTTACTTTATCGGCGACCGGCGCCAGGCTGGGCGGTACGCTCTCGAAACCGATCCCGGCGAAGCCGTTGCCGGCGGGCAGCGGCGCGGCTTCCACAGCGCCAATGATGCTCTTCATGTTGACGCCGCCGATGGCAGCCAGAACAGACGCGCTGATCGTCGTTTGCATGAAATGCCGACGCCCCAAGTCGGTACGCTCGATCACGTCGCGAATGGATTCGTTGCCCGACGGATTCATGGTCACGTCGTTTTTCGGATGTCGCTCACCTTTCATCGAATACTCCAGAGTTCTTGTTGGAATTGGTCACCACGCAGGAATAAGCCGCGGATATTCCGATGCGGTTGCCGGCACATTCACTGCGGGTCGGGCGTAACTTAGCCGACCATCATGACCGGCTAATGAATGTTTGATGACATGTGGATGTCGGACGCGGGATTTCCGAGGTGCGGTCAGGGGGAAGGCCGAGCGAGTGACAGGATCGGCGATCGTTATGTTGGGATATGCACATGATCGTTCGGCCAAGGCGTCGTAGATCGGGAATCCCTTCCCGGCCCGGCGTCGGCAAAGGATTGCCGACCTACGACACCTTGAGTCGCAAAATGGCAAACTTCTGAGGAATCGCCGTGGAGCATTCGTAGGTCGGCAATCCTTTGCCGACGCACCCGTTGGCTCAACTGCACCGTCGGGAAGGGCGGCTTCGGCGCTCCTGGAAGGATCGGTTCGGTGCTCCCGAACCGATCGTTTGCGATTGGAGACACCGTTTGCGATTGGGAGGGATTCCCGACCTACGCGCGAGTGCCCGTACAGTAGATATGAAAATGCTCTAGCCGATATCCTGAGTAACCGGCGTTTCCGCGTCTTGCGAGGATTTCGCGGTGGAAAAGTACGCGAGGACCACGCCGACCTCGAATAACAGCCAAATCGGCACGGCCATGAGAGTTTGCGAGATGACGTCGGGCGGCGTCAGAACAGCGCCGACGACGAACGCCGCCACGATGGCGTACGGGCGTTTTTCTTTCAGGTCGCGGTAATCGACTGCACCGCTCTTGACCAGGAGCAAGGTCAATATCGGAACCTCGAACACGGCGCCGAAGGCAAGCAAGAGAGACAGCACGAAATCCAGATAATGGGAAATATCGGTCATGACGGCGACTCCCTGCGGGGCGGCAGCGGCCATGAAGCCGAATATCACCGGAAAGACCGCGAAATAGGCGAATGCGATACCGACGTAGAACAAGATCGTACTGGCCAGCAAGAGCGGGATGAACACGCGTCTTTCATGACGATAAAGGCCGGGCGCGACGAAGGCCCAGGCTTCGTAGAGGATGCACGGCACGGCGAGGAACACCGCCACCGCAAAGGTCAGCTTGAAAGGCGTCAGAAACGGCGAGGCCACCTCGATGGCGATCATCTGCGAGCCCGCCGGCAAATGCCGCATCAGCGGTTCGGCCAGACAGAAATAGATGGGGTTGGAGAAATAAACCAATCCAAGGAAAAGCAGCAGCACGGCGAGGACGGATCTGAGCAATCGATTCCTCAGCTCGACCAGATGGCTCATCCAGCCCATTTCGCCAAGACTCTCGGACTCCATGTCAGGCCTCCGGTTGCGCATTTCTACCACCGTTACCGATTGTGGAGGCGTCCGTTTCCGGCTCGGAGCCCGTCCGCTTCGCGCGGGATGACGGCGTCTCTTCCAAGAGAGAGATACGCCTGCCGGCTTTCACGTTCAATGACTGCCTGATCTCTTCGAGTTCCAGTTCGCGATCGATATCCGCCTTGACCGACCCTATGGCGGACTTTGCCTTCCGAACCCACAGTGCCGTCTTGCGGGCCACGCGTGGCAACCGCTCGGGCCCCAGGACCAGCAGGCTGACAGCGCCCACGAGCACCATTTCCCAAAAGCCGATCTCGAACATAACGACGGGCAGTAGAAGAGAGATTAGGCCTTCGGGCTTGCGACGTCGGACGGCGAAGTTTGCGCGAATTCCGCATCGCGTTCGCCAACGGGAGACTTGTCGTCCTCGGCTTCGTTCATGGATTTTCTGAAACTCCGAATCGCCCCGCCGAGATCGCCGCCTATGGTCCGCAGCTTCTTAGTGCCGAAAATCAGAAGGACGATCATAAAAACCAGCAACAATTCCCAAACGCCTATGCCCATGTGTACCTCAAAAAAATTATTAATCAGGCCCGTAAATACCCTCCTGGTATTTCGGGCCGCCGCCCAGGCCGGTACACGCCCGGCCTGGGCTCACGCGGCTTGTCGCCGCGCCGGGGCATCCCTGCCCCGGATTAACCCGGCCTATATTTATAGGCCGGGTTAATAAATCTCGAACGAAGTCCGCGCACGCTAGCAGGCGCGCGTTACGAGAGAATGACCAAACGCCGTTCAGGGTTGTGCCGCCCGTGTCAGAAGCACATTGACGTGATCGGTCCCTGTCGTCCCCAAGACGTTCTTCGCGAACGCCCGGGGAAATGACGTAGCTCCAACCGTTGGAGCCGGCGTATCCCTCGCCGTCTTCCCTGCTTGACATCGCCCTGTGAGGGCAATCCACAAATCGTCGCCGCGCTGTTTTACAGCGCGCCGTTGCTCCACGGCCCGGTGATGGCAAAGGTAATGCCCGGATTGGCCTGGATATTGACAAACAGCCACTCGTCCTGGAAGGTCGCGCCCGCGAACTCCGCACCGCGCTGGTTTCTGTCGTAGGTGACACCGTTACGCGAAATCGAGCCCATGCCCTCGGCTCTGAAATCCATGTTGTTTTCGCAGAACGGGAAGATCTTTCCGTCGATGGTCAGGCCGTGCATGCGCGAGACGGCGTTGCTGCCGTCTTCGCAGAGGATCAGGCTGCCGCGCGGACTCCAGGCAATGTTGTCCGGGTTGTCCAACACGTTGCGATCGGCCGATTCGTAAACCAGGCTGAAGGTTTCGTTGACCGGGTCGTGGGCGAAGATCTGGCCGCGGCCCGCGACACCGCCGCTGGTCGAGCAGACGTAGATGATGCCGTTGCCGTACCACACGCCTTCGCCGCGGCGCAGGCTCGCGGCGCCCTGCATGATGCCCTGGGAAACCACGCCGCCGTACGTGGTGCCGGTGATGAAGGGCTTGTTCGGCTCCTCGATATCCACCCACTCGACATCCCATGTTGCACCCGCAGGCTGGGCGACGCCGGTGTCATAGTAGGGGTAAGAAACGCCATTGATGGTGCGGGTGGCATTGGGAGCAACAACAAGTTTCATCATCTGCAGCTTGCCGCCCATGGCCGGCTTGCCCGGCACGTTGGGAATGAAGCGGTAGAAACCGGACGGCGTGCTGTCCTCGGTCTCGTAGATGATGCCGGTGGCCGGATCGACCGCAACGGCTTCGTGGCTGAAGCAGCCCATGTCGACCAGCGCGATGGGTTTGGCTTCGCCCACGGCGGGAACGTCGAAGCAGTAACCGTGCTGCTTGGTGTAGGCGGGGTTGGTGTGCAGGCCGTTGGTGGTTTCCTCGCAGCTGATCCACGAATTCCAGGGCGTGGGGCCGCCGGCGCAGTTGCGGATGGTGCCGGAAATCGAGGCCCGGCTCGATGCCCATTTATTGCCGCGCGAATTCGGAGCGAAGATGAGATTGGTCGTGCCGCCGTCGCAAGCCGGATCGTAAGTCAGTTCGGGAGCCGCGAAGGAACCGGTCACGCCGCCTTTCTCGTGGTTGCGTACCAGCACGTAGCGGCCATTGTTGACGGCGACTACGGCCATGCCGTCGTGATTGCTCGGGGTGGGAATGCCGTCGTCCATGATGTCGCCGGTCCAGCCGTACGACCAGTACCTGAAGCCTTCCGGCAGATTCAGCAGCGGCAAGCCGGTAGCTTCGTCAAATACCGGCGAGAGCGGGCCGTAATCGGGACTGAAGGGAATGTTTTCGGCGCGGGCCTGCCCCGAACCGAGAATGCTGTAAGGCATGGCGACAGCGGCTGCAGCGGCGATACCGCTCTTGATGAAACCGCGGCGGCTGAGCGTCCAGTTGGGGTCGAGTTCTTTCCTGGCATCGGCGGCCGCGAGGTCGCGGATCAAGTCGATATGGTCGTTACGAGTTGTCATGTGATCTCCGTTATTTTGCGTTGCCATTAGTCGAGAAGCGTGTTCCAAGCGTTCTCCCGCCACGACCGTCCATCCCCATCGGAATCGATGGTGCGGATTTCGTTGCGGGGCATCCGTGTGGCTAATTCTCGAATTCAAAAATGACGGGTGTGAGTAGATCTGGTTACAGTTTGGCGACCCCGACGACTGTAGGGGAACTCGCGAGTAGGTCGGGAATCCCTTCCAATCGCAAACGCCGAAGCCGCCCTTCCCGACGGCACAGTTGGGCCAACGGGTGCGTCGGCAAAGGATTGCCGACCTACGAATGCTGGAAAGAGTTGAGCTCTTGGGATACTGCCGGAATGTCTGCAATTTCGCCCGTGCAAGCGAGCAAAAGAAAGGACCGCGAAAGCGGTCCTTTCACCGGCTAAAACGTACCCCGGAACTTCTCGCAGGGTGTTTCGTCGGCCGATTAGAACGTTTTTCATCCCGGTGTACGGCTTCGTGTCGGGCGGGAAGAACGTAGGTCGGCAATCCTTTGCCGACTTATCGGTTCGGCAAGGGATTGCCGACCTACATATCGGGCTCTCTGGCACCGAATCGGAAAATGCTCTAGGGCAACGGATGCTGTTCCAGGTTCTTTTCGACGATTTCCTGATGAACCGAGAAGACGTCCGCCGAATTCGGATCGACGACGACCCGCAGCCAGTGCACGTCGTCCGCGCCGAAAGTTTCCACGCGCGTCGCGTTCTCGATGCGCCGCTTGCTGATACTGCCCATCATGGGCTTGTCCACACGGTAATAATGCGAGTCGCCGTGCGCGAAAACGACCGGCTTCTTGAACTTGATCGCTTCCGCTTCCATGTCGGCGAGAATTTCCTCGAAACCGCGCCGCCCCGCGCTGCCCTTGGCTAGCTCGAAACCGGGATTGGCTTGAAATAGAAGCAGCACGCCGCGTGCGTCTTCCGCCTCGGCTTTCGCGAAGGTCTCGCTGATCCAGGCGCGGGCCGCCTCGATGCGGCGAGCGACTTCCTCGTCGTCGGCCGGGGTGCGGGCGGCGAACGGCGCCAGGCCGTTATTGCTGCCGACGATGTGCACTGTCGCGAACATGACGTGCTGTTCCATCCAGCGCGTGTTCTCGACGAATTCCGGATAGCTCGGATCGGCGGCCTGGGTTTCCACCGTCATGGTTTTCTCGCCCAGCGTCTGACCGGGCACCGGATAGAACATTTCTCGCAGCTTGGCCAGCCGTTCCAAAGGCTGATAGGAGCCATTGTTGGCGCGATGGCAATCCGCCCATTCATTGTCGCCGGGGGTCAAAACGAAGGGAATCTCGAAACGCCGGAAGCGTTGCAGCCGATCCTCGAACACTTCGTCCGAGCACAGGGTGGAACCGTTCTTGATGTCGCCGGCATGCAGAACCCATTTCAATTTACGGTTCGCATTGATTTCCGCGATCACGTTATCGAGCTTCCAAAAATCGGCCGGGGCATACGGCACGTCGCCGATCAGGGCGAACTCGAACTTGCCGTAACCGTGGGCGTTATTGTGCTCCGGTGCGGCACTGGCGGTTTGGCCGAGTGCGACGGCGCAAGCGGCGGCAAAAAGCAGGGATTTGACTGGTGTCATGTTCACAATGAGCTCCGGGTTGGAAAGAAAATAAAAGGGCCGCAAGCGGCCCCTTTCCAATCGGCGAACTCGACGGTTACCAGGTGGTCGAGGCCCGACATTTGTTCAGAAGCGCGGCCATTTAATCGGCGGCGCATTACAGGTCTATTAGGATTTCGTAACGATTCGGTGACGGACTGGCTATCGTCGGTGCTCCCTTTTCACATCCATGCCTTGGTTGTGGGCGTTTCGGGTACGCCTCGTGGGATATCGGAGAAACATGTCCCGCGATCGGGTAACGAAACGTTTCATCGAGGAGCGGAATCCGACGCGTGGTACGCAAGGTTCCGGATGAGATCCAGAAAGAACCGCGGACCTTGATATTCCGGATCGCTGTCAATGAGGGATTGATTTTGTAGGTGAGTTAGGCCGCGAAGCCCTAACCCACCCTGGCGGCGCCAACGGCGGGAACAAACGCGGCTTTAGTAGTCGCAGTCAAATTGCCTAATCCAGCTGTCTAAAGGACTAACGATGTCACGTCAAAGGAGCATGAATCATGAGCAATCAAGAACCGCGCACGCCCCCTAAGACCACGGACTTCGGCATTTTTTATCCTGTCGGCTACCTGGTCGTCGCGTTCCCGAAACGGGAGGACGCACAGCGGGTACAGCAAGATCTCCTAACCGGCGGTTATGAGCAGGCGGATTGCCAGCTTTATACGTGCGAAGAAGTGGCTGCCGCCGCGCAGCGTAATCTTGCGGAAAACACGGGCTTTCTCGCGCGATTGGGCTGGAGCGACGATGCGGTGCAAGCCCATCTGGATGCGGCCCGGCAAGGCTCCGCATTTTTGCTGATCTATGCACCCGGCGACACCGACGCGGCACGCGCGATGAACGTCGTTCGCCGCGTACCGTTCGATTTCGCGCACCGTTACCACCGGCTGGCGATCGAAGAACTGAAGTAATCGCCCGATCCTGACATGCCTGCCGAGAAAGCGAACGAAGCGCCCGACGCTGCGGTCAAACCTTGTCTGCATCTGACAAGGAGGACTTCGTCATGTCATATACGGAACGATTGACCGGCGCGGGCGGCCCGGACGTTTTCTTCGGCGAACTCAGACAGAATTGGGGTTGGCTCCTGGCCCTGGGAATCGTATTGATCATTCTCGGTACGATCGGGCTGGGCATGACGTTTTTCTTGACCGTGGCCAGCATGGTTTATTTCGGAGTCCTGTTGCTCATTGGCGGAGGCTTCCAGATATTTCATGCCGTCAAGGCCACGGGATGGAAAAGCATCATTCTGTCCGTACTCATCGGCATCCTCTATTTGCTTGCGGGTATAACCATCATTAACAACCCTGTGGCCGCATCAACCCTTCTTACCTTGGTCCTTGGCGGAGCGCTGATCGGCATCGGTATCGCGCGAATGGTTATGGCCCTTCAACTCCGCGGGCTCAAGAGCTGGGTTTGGCCGCTTGCAAGCGGCATCCTCGAAATACTGCTGGGCGTCATGATCGTGGCGAAATGGCCGGTTTCAGGACTTTGGGTCATCGGCCTTTTCGTCGCAATCGAACTGATCATGAACGGTTGGAGCTGTATCGCGATCGCACTGACCGCAAAGGAATCCGAAGCCTGGGAAGGATCGCCGAATAAGGCCTAGTCCTGCCACGAGTAAACGGCACGAAAACGCCATTTGGGTCGTGGGACGGGGCATGGGGGCGAGAGTCATCTTCGGATGGGTCAAAAAGATACCGGACCGCGTTTGTTTTCGTTTTCCCCCAAGCCTTTCCCTCGGCCCGTCCAACAAGAGGGATACGAAAGACCGAATAAGCGGAGTCCGGTTTACGCGGCTCGATAATCCTCCGGAATGCCCCGTCTGTTTTTTGTGGCCCCCTCCTGGGGACCGGTCGCCCGGCCTTCGCCTGCGAGCGGCGCACTTCTTATTGTCTCGCTGGTCTCAAGAATGGAATCATCCGCCAAGGAGGGCCGCACCATGCAGACTTGCCGCGTAGCCTGTATCTCAATATTCGTCCTGATGGTCTGTGCGGGCAGCGGCGGGGCGCAGACGTCCGGCGGGACAGGCGCCTGTCCGCCGTTCGAGACACGCGCGCCGAACGCGCCGGACCAGCGCCCGGCGTTTCCCGGTCAGACCCGCGCGTGCGCCGTCCAATCCGATGTCGCCTTCGACGTCGTCGTGCTCGCAACGGGGCTCGAGCAGCCGTGGATTGTACGTCGTCACCGACGAGACCAACGGTGAGCTTTGGAAAATCGTACCGGGACGATAGGCGCGAGAGGCGCTTCGAAGCCGGCGGACTGACCGCTCATTGAATTTTCGTCTTGCCGCAATCGTTTTTGGAGGTGACTTATGATCGGATACACAACGGACATCGAACGCGATACGCTCGCAAACCAGGACTACCGCCGCGTGCTCTATACCGGCCGGAATACCCAGCTGGTGCTGATGACGCTCCAGCCGCGCGAGGAAATCGGAGTCGAAACCCATGAGGAGCACGATCAGTTCATCCGCATCGAAGCCGGAACCGGCCTGGCCGTGCTAAACGGTGAAGAGCACCCGTTGAGCGATGGCGTGGCGGTGGTGATTCCGGCGGGCGTCGAACACAACGTGATCAACACCTCATCCGACCAGCCGCTCAGGCTGTACACGCTCTACAGCCCGCCCGAGCATCCCGACGGCACCGTGCACCGAACGAAGGCCGACGAGCCTGCGGAACACTGAGATCGGCATTCGAGTGCCGAGATGAGCACTGCCGGCCCCATCGTCGCTCTCTTGCCGCGCGATTACGATGCCGTCTTGTTCGACCTCGACGGCGGATATTTTGCGCAATATTCGGAGCAGCATGGGGCCATCGAAGTCGATCAAGCCGCGATCGATCTGGTGCGGTCGCTCCGGGCGCAGGCGATTCGAACGGCCGTGGTAGCTGCCGGCAACGACTTTGCAGCGATGCAGGAAGCCGCCGGTATCGCGCCGCTGCTCGATATTTATGTGGACCGGTCGGAGATCATCCGTCCGGAGCTCGAGGGCAAGCCGCCGCTCGATGCGCTTCTGGAGGCGGCGCGGCGGCTCGGAGTGGAACCGCTGCGAACGGTCGTCGTGGCGGATACGGTCGGCGAGGTCGAGGCGGGACACATGGGCCGGTTCGGCCTGGTTATCGGCATCGACCGCAGCGGTCGGTCGCAGGCCTTGCGGGAGGCCGGCGCCGATGCCGTCGTGACCGGCTTGGCGAACATCCGCGTGTCGCTCGAACCGCCCTCTGCCTGGGTGTTGGCGTACGAGGACTTCGACCCGGCACGCGAGGGCATCCGGGAATCCTTGTGCGCCCTCGGAAACGGCTATTTCGAGACGCGCGGAGCAGCGCCCTGGGCGCGGGCGGACGATATCCGTTATCCCGGCACCTACCTGGCAGGCGGCTACAACCGGCTGCGGACCAATATCGCCGGACGGGTGGTCGAAAACGAGGACCTCGTCAACTTCCCCAATTGGCTCGCGCTCGAGTTTCGCATCGCCGACGAGGATTGGTTCGATGAGCGAAAGGTCAGAATCCTGTCATATCGTCAAGAACTGGACCTCCGCAGCGGCCTGCTGTCGAGGGCCATACGCTTCGAGGACGGCAAAGGCCGGCGGAGCACGCTTACGGAGCGGCGCCTGGTGTCGATGGTCGACATGCATCTGGGTGCGATCGAGCTCACCCTGACCGCCGAGAACTGGTCTGCCCGCATCACGGTCCGCACGGCCATCGACGGGCGTGTTGTCAACGCGGGCGCGAAGCTTTATCGGAAATTCAACAATCAGCACCTGGAGCCGCTGACGGGTGAAATCGTCGGCGAGGACGGGGTGTGTCTCGAAGTGCGTACATCTCAGTCGAAGCTGCATGTCGCGCAGGCGGCGCGAACGCAGGCGTTCAAAGGCGGCAAGCTTGTCAAGACGCCGCGCCGAACGGTTTGCGAACCCGGGTATATCGGGCAGGCGTTCGGCATGCGGCTCAAGCCGGGGGAGACGCTGGTGCTGGAGAAACTCGCCATGCTCCATACCTCGCGCGATCGCGCCATCTCCCAGTGCGCCCTGGCGGCGCGCAAGGCGATGGCGCGAGCCGGACGCTTCGAGGCCGTGCTGTCGGACCACGTCCTGGCCTGGATGCACCTGTGGCGAAGGTTCGACATCCACATGGAACCCGCCGGACGCGATTTCGGGCTGAACGCGCCGATGATGCTTCGGCTGAACATGTTTCATCTGCTGCAGGCCGTGTCCCCCAACTCCATCGATCTCGATATCGGCGTGCCGGCACGCGGCTGGACCGGCGAAGCGTATCAGGGCCATATATTTTGGGACGAGCTGTTCATCTTCCCGTTCCTCAATTTTCGAATGCCCGAGATCACCCGCTCGCTGCTCATGTACCGCTATCGGCGCCTAGACGAAGCGCGAGCCGCGGCGAAAAGCGCCGGATTCCAGGGCGCCATGTTCCCATGGCAAAGCGGAAGCGATGGGCAGGAGGAAACCCAGGAACTCAACCTGAATCCACGCTCGCAGCGATGGGTGCCCGACAACTCTTATCTGCAGCGCCACGTCGGCAGCGCCATTGCCTACAACGTCTGGCAGTACTTTCAGGTTACCCGTGACATCGAGTTTCTGCAGTTCGCCGGTGCCGAGCTGATGCTCGAGATCGCCCGCTTCTGGGCTAGCATCGCGAGCTTCGGTGAAGAAAAGGGCCGCTACGAGATCCGCGGGGTGATGGGCCCGGACGAGTTCCACGAAGGCTATCCCGATGCGCCGACGCCCGGCCTCGACAACAACGCCTATACCAACATCATGGCCGTGTGGGTACTGCGCCGGGCACTGGACGTGCTCAGGCTGCTCCCCGATCTCCGGCGGTTGGAGCTCATGCGCGAGCTTCCCTTGTCCGCGGAAGAAACCGCGCGTTGGGAGAACATCAGCCGGCGAATGTTCGTGCCGTTTCACGGGAACGGGGTCATCAGCCAGTTCGAGGGCTACGAAAAGCTCATCGAGCTGGATTGGGAGGACTACCGGAGGCGGTACGGCAACATCCAGCGCCTGGATCTCATTCTCGAAGCGGAGAACGACACGGCGAACCGCTATAAGCTGTCGAAGCAGGCCGACGTGCTGATGCTGTTCTATCTGTTTTCGGCCGAGGAGCTGAGCGATCTGTTCACGCATCTCGGCTATCCGTTCGAATATGAAACCATTCCGCGCAACGTCACGTATTACGACCGCCGTTCGTCGCACGGCTCCACATTGTCGCGGGTCGTGCACGCGTGGGTCTTGGCGCGATCGAACCGGCCGCGCGCGATGACCTACTTCGCGGAGGCGTTGCAGAGCGACTTGAGCGACATTCAGCAAGGCACCACGGCCGAAGGCGTGCACCTCGGCGCCATGGCGGGGACGGTCGATCTGATGCAGCGCGTAACGACCGGCGTCGAGGTCACGAGCGATGTCCTCAGGCTCAATCCGCAATTGCCGGCGGAATTGGAGCGCCTCGACCTGCGCATTCGCTATCGCGGGCACACGCTCGATTTGCATCTCACCCGCGACGCCCTTACCGTACACGGGCGCGAACCCGGCATCGCGCCGATCCGCCTGGCATTCAAGGATGAAGTACACGACTTCCCCGGCGGCAGCACGCGGGTTTTCGATCTCGGCAAATAGGGGCCTATCCCGGCAGGCCGTTCGCCCTGAGCTCGTAGGATGTGGTGAACGAAGGGAACCGCATCATTCGCGGTGCATCGGTGCGGTTCGTTCTTCACCGCACCCTACGAGCTTAGCTCAGGACAGGCCCGTCGAAGGGATTCTTGAGCCTACTGGGATAGGCTCTAAGACAGAAGAATGAGCACATCCTCGGAGGCACCATGAATTGGCCGACACCAAAGACGCCGCGCAACCGGGACTCGGCGCCCGACCCGCGCTTCCAGCCGGCCGAGCGCCGTCCGGAACAGCCGCGAGGCGCGCCGCGCAGAATTTGGCTGACGTTCCTGATCCTCCTCCTCATCAACTACCTGCTGATGCGGTCTCTCTTTCCGGAACCCGGCGAGTCGATCACCATCCCTTATACCGCCTTCAAGGAAGAGGTCGCGAAGAGAAACGTCGAGGCCATTTACAGCCAGGGGGCGAGCGTCGAGGGCCGGTTTGCGTCGCCCGTCACCTGGCCGCCGAAAGATAGAGAAGACGCGGCGCCCGACGAGCGGCGCCTGACCGAACCCGAGCCCAAAACGGCGGACACGTTCACGACCGAGCTGCCCGCGTTCGTGGACCCCGGCCTGGAGGCGTTCCTGATCGAGCACAAGGTCGAGATCAGCGCGGTGCCGATCCGGGAAGGCAGTCCCTGGATCACGCTTCTGTTCGGCTTCGGCCCCGCGATCCTCATCATTCTTTTCTATGTCTGGATTTACCGGCGAGCCGTGCAGCAGGGCGGCGGCATGGGCGGGCTCATGAACATCGGCCGGAGCAAGGCCCGCCGCTACGACCAGGAGGCGAGCGCCAGGGTCACCTTCGACGATGTGGCCGGCATCGACGAGGCGGAGAACGAACTGGTCGAGATCGTGGATTTCCTGAAGTCTCCCGAAAAGTACACCCGCTTGGGCGGAACCGCGCCGAAAGGCGTGCTGCTGGTCGGCGCGCCGGGGACCGGAAAGACCTTGCTGGCGAAGGCGGTCGCCGGGGAGGCCGAGGTTCCGTTCTTCTCGATGAGCGCGGCCGAGTTCGTGGAGATGATCGTCGGCGTGGGGGCGGCGCGCGTGCGGGATCTGTTCAAGCAGGCGCGCGAGCACGCTCCGGCCATCATCTTCATCGACGAGATCGACGCGATAGGCCGCGCGCGCGGCCAGGTGGCGATCGGGGCCGCCAGCGAACACGAGCAGACGCTGCAGCAGATCCTCACCGAGATGGACGGTTTCACCGGCCGCGAAGGCGTGATCGTGCTGGCCGCGACCAACCAGCCCGACGTGCTCGACCGGGCGCTGCTCCGGCCCGGACGCTTCGACCGGCGCGTGGTGGTGAACCTCCCGGACAAGGTCGGCCGCGAAGCGATCCTCAAGGTTCACACCCGCGAGGTTCCGCTCGCGGACGACGTCCGCCTGGACGAGCTGGCCGCCACGACGCCCGGACTCTCGGGAGCGGACCTCAAAAACCTCGTCAACGAGGCGGCGCTGCTGGCGGCCCGGCGCGAAGAACGCGCGGTCCGCCAGAAGGACTTTCTGGACGCGCTGGAGAAAATCGTGCTTGGCCCCGAGCGCCCGCTCCTCCTGACCCGCGAGGACCGGGAGCGCATCGCCTACCACGAGAGCGGACACGCCATCCTCGGCCTGGTGATGCCCGGCGCCGACCCGGTGCACCGGGTCACCATCGTGCCGCGCGGACAAGCGCTCGGGGTGACGTATCAGCGGCCCCAGACCGACCGCTACAACTATCCGGAAGCGTATCTCCGCGCCAAGATCGTCGGCATGCTGGGCGGCCGCGCGGCCGAGGAGATCGTGTACGGCACCCGGACCACCGGCGCCGAGAACGACATCGAGCAGGCCACCCAGCTCGCCCGCAACATGGTCACCCGCTGGGGCATGAGCGACAAGCTCGGGATGGTGCAGCTCGCGCCCCGCGAGAATCCCTACCTGAGCGGCGCCGGCGGAGGCTATGTCGGCGCCAAGCCCTTCGGCGAGGAGACCGCCCGCATCATCGACGCCGAGGTGCAAAGAATCATCAACGAGAGCCACGAACAAGCGAAGAGTCTCCTGAAGGCGCATCGCAAGGAGCTCGATGCCCTGGTCGACGCCTTGCTCGCGCGCGAGACGCTGGGCGAGGAGGAAATCCTCAAGGTCACCGGACTGCCGCCCGCGCCTCCGCTGGAGACCCGTCCCCTGGCGATGGCCGGGCGAGAAAAATGAGCGCCGCGCCGGTTCGGATACCCGAGACTGTGCCCTATCGGCTTCTGCAGCATGCGTTTTCGACCGTGCCCTTGAGCGCGGGCGACTGGCTGCGCTGCATCGCGGTGGCGAGCTCGGTGCTGTGGCTTCGCGAGTCGAGCAAGCTGGTTGCGCGCGCGAGCAATCGAGCGGGCGATGCGGCATGGATAGCAACTGGGCAAAACGAGCGTGAGTAGGCGCATCGGGTTTTTCATTCTGGCGTTTGGCCTGGTCGTAGGCCTTTTTGAGGGATACAGCACTTTGCCGTCACTGGAAAACCGCAGCGTTTCGACCGCCCTGGTCGACACCGACACCACCCGGCTCGGGCGGGCGATCTCCTCGGCGGTCGCCGCGCATCCGGGACAATCCGGCCTCTATCCGCTGCCGGATTCGCGCGACGCGTTCGCCGCGCGGATGCTGCTCGCGCGGGCCGCGGAGCGCTCGCTCGACGTCGAGTACTACATCTGGCGCAAGGACTGGTCGGGCACCTTGCTGTTCGAGGCGCTGCACGCCGCGGCCGAGCGCGGCGTCCGCGTGCGCCTCTTGCTCGACGACAACAACACCGCCGGGCTCGATCCTACGCTCGCCGCGCTGGACGCTCATCCGAACATCGAAGTCCGGCTGTTCAACCCGTTCGTGATCCGGAAACCGCGCCTGATCGGGTATCTGACCGACTTCTCCCGGCTGAACCGGCGCATGCACAACAAGTCGTTCACGGCGGACAATCAAGCCACGATCATCGGCGGCCGCAATGTCGGGGACGAGTACTTCGACGCCGCCGAGGGTACGGTGTTCGTGGATCTCGATGTGATGGCGGTGGGGCCTATCGTCGAGGACGTGTCGAACGATTTCGACCGTTACTGGGCGAGCGGTTCGTCCTACCCCGTCGGCCTGTTGCTGCCGCCGGCCGACCCCGCGCGGCTGGAGCAGCTCGCATCTCAGGCGTCGTTGGTCGAGCGCGACCCCGCCGCGGCGGCTTACATGGCTGCGATACGCCAATTGCCGTTCGTGCGCGAACTGACGGAAGGCCGCCTGGCACTGGAGTGGGCTCCCGCCCGCATGGTCAGCGACGACCCCGCCAAGGCGCTCGGCCGGGCCGAGTCGGACGAGCTTTTGCCCCATCAGATGAACGAGATCATCGGCGAACCGGCCACGGATGTCGAACTCGTATCGGCTTATTTCGTGCCCACCGCCGCGGGTGTCGAATCATTCGTCGGCATGGCGGAACGCGGCGTGAACGTCACGATACTGACCAATTCGCTGGAAGCCACCGACGTGGCAGCGGTGCATGCCGGGTATGCGAAGCGGCGCAAACCGCTGCTCGAAGCGGGCATTACGCTCTATGAATTGCGGCGCTTGTCGCCGCGAACGAACCGACGCGCGGGACTGCCGGGCAGTTCCGGCAGCTCCGCGTCGAGCCTGCACGCGAAAACCTTCTCGGTGGACGGTTCGCGCGTTTTCATCGGCTCGTTCAATTTCGATCCGCGCTCGGCCAAGCTGAACACCGAAATGGGCTTCGTCATCGACAGTCCGGCCCTGGCGAGGAATATCTCCACGGCGTTCGACAGCCGCATTCCCGCCAACTCATACCAGGTGCGCCTGTCAAACAATGGGCAGTTGTACTGGACCGAGCACCGGTCCGGGGAGTGGGTGCGGCACGACACGGAACCCGGCACGAGCTTCTGGCTGCGCGCCGGCATCCGGCTCCTGTCGGCCTTGCCCATCGAGTGGCTGTTGTGAGCCGCAGCCGATCATGGCGATCACATCCGATCGAGCGGACTAACCACGCCTTGTCCGCCGCGATTCAGCACATGGGTATAAATCATGGTCGTGCTCACGTCCTTATGTCCGAGCAGTTCCTGGACGGTTCTGATGTCGTAGCCTCCTTCGATCAGGTGCATGGCGAAACTATGCCGCAACGTGTGCGGCGTCGCCGGCTTGGCGATACGGGCAGCCTGGACGGCTTTTTTCATGGCCCGCTGCAATAGCTTTTCATCCACATGATGCCGCCGCTCGCGGCCGCTGCGCGGATCGCTCGAATAACTCCCGGAGGGAAACACATATTGCCAGCCCCACTCTTTCGGGCTTTGAGGATACTTGCGCGCCAGGGCATCGGGAAGATACACCTCGGATTTCCCCTCGGCCGAATCCTGCTCATACAGCTTGCGGCGCTCCGCAAGGTGAGCCTGCAACGCCACTCTTAAACTCTCCGGCAACACGGTCACCCGATCCTTGGCTCCCTTGCCATCGCGGATGAGAATTTCCCGTCGCTCGAAGTCCACATCCTTCACCCGCAAGCGCACGCATTCCATCAATCGCATGCCGGTTCCGTAAAGCAAGCGCGCCGGCCGCTTAGCGCGAACGACATTCTCCATTCCCGGCAAGTCGAGGCCGAATACCTCTCGATAGAGAAATAAGAGAGCCGCCAAGGCTTGATTTTGCGTCGACGCGGACACCTTGCCTTCCACCGCGAGATGGGTCAGAAACGCTTCCACCTCGACGATACCCATGTCACGCGGATGGCGTTTGCCGTTAAAGAGAATAAAGCGCCCGATCCACTGGACATATTGTGTTTCCGTACGAATGCTGTAGTGTTTGGCCCTGACGCGGGCACGCACCTGATCCAGCAGTTTCGGGCTACCTGCGGCAGGCGGTGTATTTGCTTCAGTCATGAGTCCTGTCTACATGAAACTAGTTTATAAAATACAAAAGTTTAGGACAGAACATCCCGAGTTATACACCTCACTGCCGGTGTTATACACCTGGGGTAGGTGTCTAATACAAAGTTAGGCGCTAGAACATGAAAGAGGAGTGCCAAAAATGTGCAGAACTCTTCGTGCGCCACGAGATTCTCTCGCCTGCTCAGCTGACGAAAACAATCCGGGTGTTGCGGGCCAATGTGGCAGATGGAACGTTGGTCGATATCACGCAACCGGCGCACAGCCCATCCGGCGAGTTCAGTGAGCTTAGCGATGTCGCGCCCTGGCCAGACTATGTCGAACACTACTTCCGATGTACTGCCTGCGGGCAGCGCTTTCGACTGTCGGCTGACACCTATCACGGCGCCGGTGGAGAATGGGAGCTGTTTTAGAGTGAAGCCTAGCGCGTCAACGTCAGTGGAGTCGCCTAACAACACGCTCAACACCGACCGCCCAAAGGCTAACGCCTTTGGGTTCGCACCGCGCGTGCGCGGTGCCGGCGGGTTAGCGTGAGCGTTGGGCATGAAGCGATGGGTAAGCCAATGAGCTTGGAGCAGCACGTTCGCGAGATGGGGGAATGGCACACCATTGTCGGAAAAGCGATTGTTGGTTTTGGTGAGCTCGAGCTCATCACCTACAAGTGCCTGGCGCATCTGCCGAACGAGAAGATCGCAGATACATCATCAAGGCTAGGCTTCGCCCTTCGCGTCGATCTGATCGTTGAAATGTTGGAAGGTCGCGAGAAGCAATCAGCGCGCATTGCGGAGTTCATCCGCATGCTGAAGCGTGCTCGAGTCCTTGCGCAAACACGCAACGACATCGCGCACAACCCCGTGATGCTAAACGTGTTCGCCCACGAAGCATCCGGGGACTTTGCTCTCGAGCGTTGCATAGCAACTGCTCGTGGCGGTCGAATCATAGATCTAGCTGCTGCGAAGGAGTTTGCGGATGAGGTGGAATCGCTTGCGGCGGAGATGTGGCTGGAGATTGGTAAGCTCGCGGAAGGGGAATCATGAGCCAAGTACGACAAATGCCCAACAACGCGCTGCAGGCGACGTGCGGGACGCACGCGCCTGAGCGCAGACGTTATGTTTCATACCGCCGATGAAGTGCTGGGTCTGTGGTGACGAAGCTCGCACAGGCGAGCACACAATTAAAAAGTCGGACTTAAGCGCGATCTTTGGTCACGTCTCTCAAAATCGCCCGTTGTATCGGCATGCCGCGTCTCAAAGAAACGTTCCAGTCAAAGGGCTAAACGTAAACCTATTGAAATCCGGTGCTCGACTGTGCTCTCTGTGTAACAACCAGCGCACCCAACCTTTTGACCGTTCGTGGGAGCGTCTCTCCGCTGCTCTGCGGGCCAAGACTGCGCTTCGCCCTGGGGACCACATCGACCTCGGCAAGGTTTTCCCCGGCGCCGTCCGAAAGTCAATGCTTAACGTCCATCTCTATTTCGTGAAGCTGTTTGGTTGCATCATTGCAGAGAAATCTTTGCCAATTGACATTCACGGGTTTTCACAAGCCATCCTGAACGCCACGGCGCATCCGAAAGTCCATCTCGCAATATCGCCGCTCACCTATGGTTTGCCCTTCGCTTCTGTTGGGTACTCAGACATGAATACTGCTCAGGTCAATGGGCGCATTGCGTATGCGACATGGTTTCTCACGCTAGACCGATTTTCCGTTCGTGTCATGTATGCTGAACCAACTGAGCATCGAAAAGGACTCATCGATTCTTGGCACCCATCAACAATCAAGAAATGTCTGCGCGTTTCGAGATTATGAAATCGGGTAACCAGGGGTTTCTAACCCCCAGTCCCCACACCACCACGGCATGCGGGTCCGCACCGGGCGGTTCACGAAAAGGGAGCACACGACGATGTCAGGTGTAGCCATGGGCCTTCATCCAAAG
>Ga0268362_100062_pt1 | contig 50055 bp, 38 predicted proteins | sample MetcocultureR2M_FD_197214 | JGI IMG/M metagenome (GOLD analysis project Ga0268362, IMG submission 197214) | Soil microbial communities from Anza Borrego Desert, Southern California, United States - Methanotrophic co-culture R2-M | ecosystem: Environmental > Terrestrial > Soil > Desert | place... | reverse complement strand
GGCGCGCCGCTCTCGCTGAACGCCGGCGCTTTGGCGCATCCCCCCAATGGCTGCACGCAACATCTTGCCCCTCGAGGCGCCGCCCTCGCGGGCCTCCATAGCGGCCCTAAACCCGTCTCGGAGCGCCCGACCAGCCAGACCGATCCTACTGCCGGGGGATGGCAGGGGACTGGGAGGGGGCGTAGACGACGCCGCACTCGCTGATCCGCCTCCATAACCACCGCCCAGGCCCCGAGTTCGGCCAGAAAGGCGATCGTCTCGACGGTTCTGACGAGCAATCGCACTCTGGCGCATGCCGTTGATGGTGGCCCACATAATGCGGCCTGGCGAAGCACCGGCTTTGCGGGCGGCATTCGCAACTTGCGCTCCATCGCGGATCCGCTGTGCACCCCGGAAAGCCATCCTGGCGGCGCCGCTTGGGGAGCGCATGCCGGCACTGGTTGCCATGCGCGCCATGCCGACACCGGCGGCGCCGACCGCTGAGCCAGAGATCGCCTGCCCCATCTCCGGCAGCTTCCACAGCAGCACGAAGCCAGCGACGGTCACGACAGCAAACAGGAGATAGGCCTCCTTGTTTTGGCTGCCCGCCTTGGTGATAAGCAGCAGCTCACAAGCGGCGTAGAGCATGATCGACACCAGCGCCGAGAGTAGCAACGGGATCACGAGAAAGCTGAGCACGAAGCGCGACCAGGCCTCGAAATATTGCCGCGTCTGCTCCATCATCAGCATGCAGATCGCCAATGGCGCCAGGCTAAGCGCCATCATGAAACCAATGTCAGCGATCATGACAATGATGGCAGAGACCCCTGTCCAGATAGCGCCAAGAATGCCAAACAGGATGCCGAGCCCGATGTTCTTGAACGTCATGCCGAGGTCCCAGATGGAAGTATCGCGGAAAAAGTCCCGTGCCATCCAGAAGAGGGTGCCGCCGAGCGCGTCCATGCCTTGATACTGGTCCGTCACCTTCGTTGGATCTAAGATGTCCGGTCGGTAAGTGGCATATTTGACCACGACCGCCTGGGTCATGAGCGCGCCGTAATCTCCGGGCGTTTCGGTGATCAGCGTATAGATGCCTTTGAAATTGCCCCATACGAAAGCGAAGGACGAAATCAGCATATACCGCACGCCCCACCACAGATAGATCGAATAGTTTACGGGCCGGAACTGCATGATGTGATTAAGCGCCACGAACAGGAGCGCGATCAGGGCGACGGCCTTCAGCAGAACAGAAAGCGGGTCTGCAACATATTCAAATACAGTTTGCAGATAATCGAGCATGATATCGGTTATCAGATTATGCAACCATGATATGAAGACCATAACACCCTCTAGTATATTGTTTAGTTCTTCTGAAGAATTCTAAGGAGATCGAAGTTATCTTCCATATCGGCCCGCACGCCGGCTGTGACGACGTAGTACATACTGACCATGGTGGTGAGGGTCGCCTGACTACGCAGCATCTCATTGAGCTGCTGCGCCACCTCGATGTTCACGCGCGTATTGATGTCGATGCTCGTCTTCAGATCGGGGCTCGCGCCGAGAGCTGTGATATAGCCGTCGATCCGACCCATGCTCTCGTTAGCGCGCTTATAGACCCGTTCGGCCGACGCGGCGCCGACCGCACCGTAGGAGGCCATGTGAGCGACGGTCACCTGCGACAGTGTGTCCTCGTTCTGGTACTCCAGCGCCTTGTCGAGGCCATAAGTCTCCTTCAGCCGTGCGAAAGCGGTCGAAATGTCGGGCGGGTTCGCTACGGCGCCACCCAGACCCTCGCTCGCCATTTCTCGGATGGTTGTACCGCCCTCGCGTGCGGCGATCTCCTTCGACCCGTTCGCCATCGGAATCGTCTTCGAACCAGTTATTGCCGCGAGCTGCGCATTGGCGGTGTCGCGAATAAACCCCAGCAGGCTGGTCATGGACTGAGAGGAGGCGAACAGCTGGGAAATGCCGCCTCCCATCAAGCGGGAGAGCTCGACCAAATACATGAGCTGACGGACACTATCTTCATCATGTGCCTCCTGTTCGCTACCAGTCGCGGTCGGAACCGTCCCAATCGAGGGGAGGGGAACAGGCGTCACGGTAGCGCTCTGAGCTTTCGCCATGGCGACCAAGGGCCCGATTGGAGAGAGGACGAGCGTCGTTGACAGCAGGATCCGTTTCAATAGGGACTTCATGTGACCGCTCCATTCTGTTCGGGGATTTCCCAGTTGCATGCACAGTTGTTCGTGCGCTCCTTTGGAACGCTCTGGCAGGCACTTAAAGTGCAGGCCAGAGTGAGCGCGATCAGGATGACTTTCATCGCAACATCTCCATCTGGAAGTCCGGCCGCTCCCGCCAGCCAGGCGCAGCCTTATCGCCCCGACCACCGCCCAGGACATCGACACCCCTGCCGATTGCGTTCAGCGCAAAGTCAAGGACGACACTGTCGGTGCCCGATTTGAGCAGCACCAGGTGATTGTCGACGTTACTGGTCTGGAGGAAGGCACTTTCCGTGGGCGTCAGGTTGAGCGGCTCCAACTCTGCTTCGGTGTTGTAGGAGCTCGGATAGACGAGCCGGGTAACGGCGCTCTCCAAGATCGCGTCGCCGGCCGCGCTGCTCGTTAGGTGCGAAACGCGCTGGGTGAGCAGAACGACTGCGACGTTCTTCTTGCGCATGGTCAGCATCCAGTCCTTGAGACGTAGCTGGAAATAGGGGTCGTCGAGCAGCTTCCAGGCTTCATCGAGCACTAGGAGCGTGGGATTTTCATCCTCGACGAGCCGCTCGACCCGGCGAAAAACATAACTGAGCCATGCCGTCCGCACGGTGTCGTTGTCGAAGATCTCGGTGAGATCGAAGGCTGTGATATCGTTGTCAAAAGCAAGCGGATCGGATCCCTTACCGCCGAACAGCCAGCCGAACTGGCCAGTATCGTCCCAGCGTCCTAGCCGGTTGTAAAGGTCGCCGTCGTCATCGGTCGCGCGGAGCTGGCTGCGGAACTGCTCAAAGTTCTGTAGGCGCGGGTCCGCAGAGGTATTAGCCTGGACCGCGTCGTTGAGCGCCTGGATCTGGATCGGGTTTAGATGGCCGCCCTCATTATCGGCCAGCGCCGTCAGCCAGTCGGCGAGCCAAGCGGCGCCACGGTTGTCAGCTTCTGCGCGCATCGGGTTGAAGCCGGTCTCCTCGCCCATACGTACGGAGGCATAGCGGCCGCCCATGGCACGGATGGCCATTTCGAAGCCGTTGTCCTTGTCGAAGACGATCATGCGCGCGCCAAGGCGCTGCGCTTGGCTTAGCAGGAAGGCTGTGCCGAGTGTTTTTCCTGAACCGGTCTGCCCCAGGACGAGAGAGTGACCGACGGTGCGCTGGCCGGGCTTGCCCGCAAGGTGGAAGTTGAAGCGGAACGTTTCTCCACGGGCGGTCGGGAAGATCGTAACACAGTCACCCCATGGGGATTTCTCCGGAGGGTTCCCCTTAGACAGGCCATGCATAGCACATAGGCCTGCAAAATTTTGAGACGAGATCATCGCCGGGCGGGTCCGGTAGGTGAAGTTGCCGGGATGCTGCGCAAAATAAACCGCACGCGCCGAAAAGTTCTCACGCACGATACCGGCGCCGGCGTCCTGCATGGCGCGGGTCACATAGGCCATAGCCTCCTCGAGCTCGGCGAGGCTCTCGCAGAAAAGTGCGATGCTGCAATGGTGATCACCGAAGACGATGCGCCCGGAGGCAACGTCGTCCTCCGCTTCCTCGAGCTGAGCCATGAGCGATATGGCCGCATCCTCAGCCGCTCTCATCTGCTTGCGCACACGCGCGATCTTGCCTTGCGCCGTAATATTGTCGATCGGCGTGAAGCTCTGGGTGACGACGGTGTCGTAGGGCAGGTTGAGCCGGTCGAATATGCCGGGATAGGTCTCGGTCGGATAATCCTTAACGGAGACAATCGTCCCGTAGCGCTTACGAGTCGGATCGGGGGTGTCACATTCGAAAACCCTACCTCGGAAGGTGATTGGCGAGCTGGCCATGAGATCGGCGAGGGGAATGAATTTGCCACCGGGGATCAACCGCCCGCTGGACCCATCGATCAGCGTGCGCAGCAGACCGAGCCATTCCCCATCGGACACCGTGAGGCGGCGCGGCTTTGCGTCACTGACGCCGACCATGCAGGTATTGATCATCTGGTCGAGACGAACGGCCCTAACGGCCACTTCCTGCCGACTATAATCATCCTTGCCTCCGAACAGGCCAAGAAGCTTCGCAATCCTTTTCGGCGGGCGGATTACCATTGTCACCATGGTAATCCGGTCACGTAGGCCGATCGTCTGCAGATACTCTTGCCAGCGCCGGTCGATCTCCTCGTTGAAGGGATGTCCTTTGACCGGCTTGAGAACCGGGCGAGTTTCTACGGAAATCCGGTGGACATAATAGGCGACATCGCCACGTTGCTGGGCGATGAAGCGCGAAAAAGCGTTGCACAGCTCCATCGTCCGGCGATTGTCGATTGTATCGGCATTGATGCCCTCGACGGCGAAAGATGCCATCAGGTCGCCGTCGCGCAGCATGAGCGTGCCGTCATCGACGATGCTGAGATAGGGCAGGCCGCTTACAAGCAACTCGCTCCTATCGCCATAAGGATCCCGGACGCTTCGCGTCGCTCTGGTGAGGGGCGCCTCAAGCACGGTACACCAGCCCTTCGCGCTTGAAGATCTCCGGGCTCATGCGGGTGCTCTTCACTGTCGCGATGAAGACGTCGATGATTTTCGGGTCGTAAGCGGCGAGCGCGCGCAACGCAGTGTAGCCAACGCCACTCACTACAATGAAATAAATGAACGATCCGGTCAGGATGAAGCCGAGCATGACGATGCAGATCAGCAAGACTAAGTACATGACTGGCAAACCGGCAAAGGCCACCTCACGCGTCAAACCTATAAAAAGTGTCGTGGTTTGAATGGTCGTCACTCCTGTTGTGTCAGCCTGCGTTCACCGGAACGGTGCATTCGCCGACGCTGAATGCCTTCGAAATTACGACGCCATCTCCAGTTTCTCTGTCGGCGTTCGGTGCCGCGGGGCACTCCTGCCTTCGCGGCGAGGGCAAGGAGGCTTCCGGTGGCTGGTGGTGCCGATCCGCAAGCTGAAACGGATTGCGGATCGATAGCCGCCTTCGTCAGGTAGCAGTGATATTCTGCACGAAGGTGGCAGCGCCGAAGACGATCGCGATGCCGAGAATGATCGACACGGCGAAGGTCCAGTCCATACGACCCGTCATGAAGGAAAAACCCACGGCCATGACAGCAAGCGCCGAGACGGCGATGCCGATAGGACCGGTTACGGCATCAACGATGGCTTCAAGAAATGTTGTTACTCCGGAAAAGTCCTGTGCCGCGCTTGGACTGGCGAAAAGCAGTGTCATGGCAGCCGCAATACCAGCAATCCGCAATAATTTTGAGCGATTTACTTTGTGTTTTAGAATGTACATCTGAGTTACCTTTATTTCTAACGTAAAAAGGAGAATTAAATGCGAACCTCAAAATATACCGAAGCTGATTGGTCGGTGAAGTGGCGGGCACAGGATTAGGCCGCCGCCTTGGACTGCTCGGATGTAAGCTCCACGCCAAGCATTCGCAGCCGCTCGCCCTGCCTATCCGGATCGCCCTCAGGTGTGACAAGAGCGAGCGCCACTCCAACATCGGGTGCATTGTCCGGATCGCGACCGACGCCTGGCAGATCCTCTTCCCGCCCCGGCGTCTTGCGCCGTCTCTCCTCGGACAAGTCGGAGATCACGCTACACAGTCCTGTAATCAGGAAGGCAACGCCCAGCGCACCGATGAATTTGCCCAAGGTGAGTTTGTTCGTAACCCACTCTGAAAACGCAACATGGCTGACCGTCGCTGCAAGATCCGCGCGTTTAAGCTGCCGCTTCATCTCTGGCGGTTCTGCCGACTGTAGAGGCTGGATCTTGACGAGGCTCCGTCTCGCCAGCTCGCTCATGACACTCTCTCTGCTCACACGTATCGGCGGAGCAACGAACGTATCAGATTGCTTGCCTGGAGACGCAACCAGGAGGGCTTTCTGCGGGTCGTGTTTGATATGGTACAGGTCGTCGGATTCGAGCTTCCAAGTCTCGAGCGTATCCGGAATGTCGCCTCTTTTTTGCGCGTTCACATTAGAGACGGCCATGGCAACAGCGGGCGACCCAAACTTATCCAAAAGACCCGCGAAATGGGTTACCGGCTCCTCGCGGCTTTTCCCTGCGTAGAGCGGATCCTGGTCACGGAACTCCCGAAACGTCTCCGGCTTCTGCTCGTGAACTATACCCTGATCGCGGTGCTGTCCTGACGGAATTTCCGATCGTTGAACACCCTGTAAGAGCGTCGTTGGGACCCCTGCCATTTCCGGCGGGCCGGCATAGGGCAAAGCCTTGGTGGTCGCGCCAGTCTCTACCAGTTGGGCCGTTTCTTTCGGAATCGTTGGAGAGCCATCCTTCTGGGCAAGCACGGGTTCATCTGCAGCCAGCGCGGTCAGCACCACATCGACGTTTGGCTGCTCGTCAGGTCGCGCCACTCGCGAGGTGACATAAAGTGGACGGGGTTCGCGGAGAACCTCGTGAAAGATATCCGCGACATATTGGCGAGTTTCGCGGTAGGGCGGTATGCCCTTGTATTTCTCGACGGCACCCGGGCCAGCATTATACGCAGCAAGCGCAAGTTCGGGGGAACCAAATTTGTCGAGCATGTCCGTTAGGTAAGTCGCCGCACCGATCAGGTTCTCATCGGGTGCGAACGAATCCTTCACGCCCAGTGCGCGGGCGGTCGACGGCATGAGTTGCCCCAGACCTCGCGCTCCAACGGGCGACACTGCGCGCGGTTCGAAGTCGCTCTCGCGATGCACTAGCGTGGTAAACAGCTTGATGAACACCGGCCTATCGAGCTTTGCCTTTCGTACGCCGGGAGCATCAGAAAAGCGCAAACCGACATCGGCGGCTTTTTCACGCATTGCTACCTGCCGGTCAGAAAGTTTGTTTGACAGCCGCTTCGGCTCGGGAAGCCTCAGTTTGCCACTGATGAGCTTGACGACCTTCAAGCCATCTGTGTTGAAATTGGTCGTTCCGGCCAGGGGGTCGGTGCAGGTGGAGGAGGGGGAGGAGGCGTCCATTACCAAACTCTCACCGGCCGGAACGTTCGAGACGTCAGCCGCAGACGACAGACTGGATACAATGATAGAGGTGGGGGCTATCTGGGGACCTTCGCCCACGGCTCCCCCCTGCCGGGGGAGCGGCGCGCCGACGGGCATGCCGCTCCCCATCACAACAACTTTTCCACTACAAGTTTGCTCAAATATTCCTGCCTGGACAAATTGGGCCTGGCCAGCCAGGAATGCAGTCGCGGCCGAAGCGTAGACTGCTGGAATCAAATTAATACTATTCTTTCTACGTACTTCGTGGACTGAAGACATATAAAGATCTTTCAAAATCGATATAAAATGAATTCGTAAATAATATGTGCGAATATACGTTCCAAATTGTGGCAACATAATGGCAAATTACATCACAGACTATAAACGATATGTAATAATCAACTACGGAAATATATCTATACTTCGTTATTTTCCGTATCACGTAAATATATACGGATATTCTCTTCACTTGTTCCGCATCGTCCGACGGGGCAGCGAACCGTTATGGCCAAACCAGGCATCAGCGCTCTATCTGATCGGGCGAAGACTCCCGTTTCGATGCCAGAAGCGCGTGGCGACGTACGCCGTCCGCAAAAACAGCAGCAAGCTTGTTCGGTGGTGCATTTGGCGAGGACGGAATGAAATATGCCTCGTGCTGCTTCCACCTTTTTTACGAGGGCGCGCCGCACTGCCAGGGCGGAAGAAGGGCGCATCTTGCCCGCAAGAATGCCTTAATCTTGGACAGCGCGAGGACGACGGCGCCCGCCCGCCGATGAGTGGATCGACAAGACGGAAGGTTGGATGGGCAAGCAGACATTCAGAAAGCAGCAGCTTCAGACGCTGAACCGGTTTATGGATACCCTTTGCCATCCGTGCGTTTTATTTCAACAGCATGCGCCAGCAACTCATTTGTCAAGTCTGGTCCAACTGGCAGTTTTTCCGGGACTACAAGTCCGTCTATGAGCGCAACGAGAAGAAGGGTTGTGCCGAAGTAGGCTACTTTTATAGGGTGTTCGGGCCGAGGACCTGTCGATCGAAAACGTCGCCGCCACCTGGAACCCTGTCCTCACACAGAGCGGTGGTATCGACGATCAACTGCGAGCTCTCGGGGCGAGCTATTGATCGGCCGCAGGCGGGGCGCACCTCCAAGCACGATCCGATGCCACCGGCGGTGGCTCGGCTATCGCGCTCGGACAGGGGATCCATTCAGCCCCCAATCTTTCGATGATCGAACATGGCCGTCCTGACTCAATTCGCGCCCCTCCAGTATCTCACCATTACGCTCCAGCAATTGGACTGCTGGGCGTCTGAATTGCAGCCTATCTGGCGGTCGGGGCTCAAGGCATCGATGTGCGCGAGATAACTGGCAACGGTCACTGAGACGCGGTGCCACGCGGAGCTGAACAGAGGCGCGCTGGCCTTCTACGCCATCACTTTCCGGATGCGAATCCGGCGCGACTGCATATGGCTTTCGGCCCAGCAAGAAGTGACGACGATGGACGGCTGCGGAGCTGCGAGGCCACTCTCACGCGCTTCGGCGCCAAGCCCCCGAAAAGCAGACGGGGCCTCGACCTCATTTCCTCTTCATCTCTTCCGCTTCGAAGAACGAGGCGAGGGCGGCGCAGGCGAGCTTACGTCCGAATGCTCTGGTGCTCTCGAAACCTAATGGATCGAAATGCTCGCGCGCGACGGTGACGAGGCGCACCGGAATCATGCGGGACGTCTGGATTATCGTTATTCCGCCTGCCGGTGAACGGAGAGGATAGTCAATCGGGGCTAAGCTGTAAGACCCATTGCCGAGACGAATCTCATAGTCGTCGAGCGCGCGCCGGAGAACCATCTGAAGAGCCTTCACCTCCGGATACTGGCGACTTAGGATATCAAAGTGCCGGGAAACGCCGGCTGCTGGAAGCGGTGCGGATAGGAACACCTGGATCTTCGGCTCGGATGGCCTCGCTTCGGGAAACAAGCCGTCGGTTGGAATGCGCCTGGCAACTGCTCCCGGCCTGGCTGAGGAAGGAGCGACGGGCTCCACCGGGACGGATTGCCGTCCCGTGCCGGGCGCCTTTTGGCCGCCAGATACCGTTCCCGCGGGGAGCTCTTTACCTGGCGGAGGAGGGAGTGGCGGCCGTGGCAATGGTTCGTCCGACCGACCTTTGGCCAGACGCATCGCCTCGGTGACGGAGACGCTGGGCTTGCGGATTGCCATCTCAACCCTCCAGCGTAGCCGATACGAATGCGCCGAGCGCAGCGATCTCTGCCAGGGCCGTCTCGTAGTTGCGGCGCATCAGCCGCATGGCTGGATCATCCGCCATATTTGCTAGTGTCAGATGTAGCATGCCGCGCTTCTTCATGGCCGCGAAGGCGTCGCGCTCATACATCGGCATCGCGAATTGGGGCAGGGCGCTCAGCAGCTCCGCCGCCCCGCGCTGAGAACTAGTAGAGCGGCCAACTGGTACGCGTTGCTGCAGAATTGCCGTATGCGCATGCAAGTCCTCCGCGACCAAAAGCTCGACGATATAGCGATAGGTTGACAGGGCCTCGTCGATGTCGAGCGGCGTCAGCATTGTTGGCACGAGCAGGAATTCCGAACTGGCGATGATGGTATTGTTCAGCTCGCTCGAGCCGCCGTGGGTATCGGCGAGGGCGTAGTCGAAGCCGCTGGCTTCCGCTCGCTCATAAGCTTCCTCGAGCAGGGCAAGTTCGTCGGCGACGAAGACTTTGCAGCGATCATCCCAGGTCCCGTTTTCGGCCGAATTTTCCATCCAGGTGGTCAAGGGTCGGTTTTCGTCCGCCTCAAACAGGGCGACCGTTTTCCCCGTCGCCGCGAAAGCTGAGCACAGCGCCATTAGCGCTGTCGTTTTGCCTGCACCACCTTTAAACGAGCAACAAGTAATAAGCTTCATGCCGATATCCTTTTAAAACCGTATATCAATATAAAAAGCGTAACTATGCGATTGTATGTTCGTATTCTCGTGCAATAGTATGCTAACCACTATATAAAATCAAACTCTTATGGAAATATTTCAGATTTATCTAGCACATTAAGAATACTAATGTTTGATTTGGCGGCGAACCGAAACTACCTCCATAGCCATACTATCGGTACGTTTAGTTTGCAGCGTGTTTTCACTTCGCACCAGCGGACGTTGGGCTCGACGGGTGGAGGAAGCCAGAGGCTTTTGGTCCTCGCTGGGATTGAGGACTGCTTCCCCTTCCGCTGCCCAGCGTACGCAGACCGATCAGTCGGGCAAGGTCGCCGTCAACGAGGATGGGCCATCATCCCTGAGCGCGGCCTTGACCTCGATGACCTGTCGAGCTTGGCTTCCTAGCGTCCGTTGCCAGGTCGGCATCACCAATCAACCTTGCCAACGGGACATCACAGAAATCTGCGAAGAGCTCGATCTTGTCGACGCTCCACGGGTGACCGGCCCGGTCATTCAGAAGCTTGCTGACTGCACTCTGCGAGATGTTCAGATAGGTGGCCAAGTCGTCCTGCGTCCTGCCGTGAACCCGCTTTTGTCGTTCCCACTCCTGCTTGATATTCAGTTTGGTTCGATGGGAGATCCCATGCCAGGCAACACTTTTGTCGTTCACCGCTTTATCTCGCCCCTATGAAGACCGATTGTTCGCATTTCTTCTAGACCTCGAGCTCCAACAGAATTTAACCGGGATCTGCTGGCGTGATGAAAAGGCGGGGAAATCTATCGGCGCCAGAACAAAGAGAGCAACAATAGAGGTTGCGCCAGAGCACTGCTCGTTCATCCCGAGGCCTGCCGTTCACGGAACCGCCCAAAGACGCTACGAGCGAGATGCAGATCTCCGTTTGCCGCCTTCAACGTGAGCCCCCGTAAATATCCACCCGGAGACGAGACCACTCCATCGGAATACTTATCCGTGATCAGGGCGATCGCCACCGCTGCCGCCTCACGGCTCATAGCGCGGTGCGCGGTTGCCCAGGCGTCCTCGGATATGCCGATAACGGGTCGGATCCTGTCAGCCGCGGACAAGAAATCGCGCCAGTTGCGGATATGGCCCGCGATGCCACGCGCCATATCCGTGAAAACTGGGCAGGCAACAAGGATGGCCTGAATGGAGAGCTCGCTTGTTATACGGGTTGGCTCCGGGCTCCTACCATGCACCACCTCGGCTTCACCGGCTCTCACGCTTATCGTCGGGGGTTCGGCAGTTGCCGGCGCCTCAGCGCCGTGTTCGATGCGGTTACGGTTTACAAGTTCAAGGTCGGTTGTAATTCGTATGTGAGGGGCAGAAACGGCACCCCTGGGGATCATATTTGTTGAACCCTCCCATTCGGCGACTGGGTCTGGAGCGGCATCGACCGGTGCCTCTGCCGTCTTTCGCAATGCCTCTTCCGCCTCTTCCTTCAGCGCGCTTAAAGCCTGGTGGAGTTCGCAAAGGGCTGTTGTGTCTCGGGCACTGTGCCGAAGGCTCGCCAGAAGCGCCTCATATCGCTGCCCGAGATCCCACCATAGCGCGTCTGTTCGATTCACGTGATCACTGCTCAGGAGTGCCGCTACCGTCCGCCTTAAAATGGTAACCCCGCGTCGCAGATTCTTAACAAGGGTCCTTTCGGCCTCAAGTGATGCATGAAGAGCCTCGAACTCTACAACCCTGGCTGCCAAGGGAGACAGATCGAAACCATATGCCTCGACGATCCTTCCATCCTTGTCCCGATATCCCCAGCGCTTACCATTGGAACTGTCTTTGAAAGCAATAAGACCTGCTTCAGCGAGCCGACGCAAATGCCGCTTGACGGCAGAGAGAGAATAACCGGTGTTCTCGACCAGATAATCGTTTGAGGGCCAGACAATAGGTCGCGCGCCTTTCTCCCAGTCGCATGGCTTCGTAAAGACGCAAAGCGTCTCAAGCAACATGATGTCACCTGGCTTCAGGCCGATGACATGCGCCACGCGGCGGATCGCCAGCATCGCTTGGTTCTTAGGTACTGCAAGCCGTTCGCCGTCCTCTGCAAGACCATTGGCTCTGCAAAGGCCCGGCGTCTGCTTGCGCCAACCGGATTGTATCATGGACTCCTTACCTCCGTTTTTGAAACGAAGGCACAAAAAAGCCGTCGCCCGGAAAACCGGCCGCTTGACAAATTTTCGAGGAAGTGATTCTCTTTTTATTGCTACATACGAAGAGAAGCTTCCGGAACTCGATTCTGGGAGCTTTTTTGTGCCTGCGGCTAACATGCCTCCGGGAACTTCAGCGCAGATTCCGTTTGATCGGATTCCCGTGGGAAATGTCGTCCCTTTAAGCTCGTCTAACGATCGGTCCTACTCCAGGCTGCTTGGATGAGACGTTCTGTTTCCGCACCGACAGCCGTCAAGGATTCCATGGCGCGGTCGTAGGTGTTGCGCTGAAAGCTGTCACGCCCCAGTTCATAGAGCGTGTGCCTCGCCAGAGCGGCGTCAGAAATTGCGGAGGACTTCACCATTGGCGCCGTCAGTACGCGCTCGCCGAACTGGGCACGCAGGAACGCGGCAATTTGCGTTTGCAGCCGATCAGTGGCGTCGTATTGCGTGATCAGGTAGCGCAGGAAAGAAAAGTTTGGCCCTCCCGCCTTCCGTGCCACGGACAACATATCCGAGATCATGTAGAGAAACTGGCTCATTGAGGTGACATCCAGCATTTGGGGGTTGACAGGAACGATCACTGCCGTTGCTGCATAGAGGGCACTCAGCGTCAGGAAACCGAGCTGCGGCGGGCAGTCGAGGATCACCACGTCATAATCGTCCGCAACCATGCCGATCGCTGCCTGAATGCGGCCGAAAGATCGTTCCTCCGACGCACTTTCAATATTGGCATCGCGCATCACGGAGTTGCGCGGCGTCGCACGCTCGAACTCCTGCAATTCCAGTTTGCTTGGACTCAGGTGGATCCCAGGAAAGTAGGTGGTGTGAATGACCGAGCCGAACGGGACCTGATCTGCATCATAGCGGATAGCGTCATAGATCGACTTATTGTCGTTGAAATGAATATCGACCTGATATCCGAGCAACGAGGACATCGACGCCTGGGGGTCGAGATCGATCGCCAGCACGCGGTAGCCATGCAAGGCCAGATATTGAGCAAGGTACGTCGCCGTCGTGGTCTTGCCGGAACCGGATTTGACGTTTGTCACAGCCAGCACCTGCAGATGTTCGCCGGCCCGCGCGTTGCGATGAGGCAGATAATATCGGGCCTTCGCACCTCCCTGCGCTGCCAAATGAGCTCGTAGTGCGTTGATGTCCTGGAGTGTATAGCCACGTCGGCCGGTTGGGCTCACGTTGGAGGGTTGTGGGCCCTCGCCAGAAAGTGACAGCTGTCGCAAATAGCCATCTGACACGCCAATCAGGCGCGCTGCCTCTCCGGATGAGAAGCTGCGAAGTCGTCTCTTAGCGGCCGGAACGAAAAGCCGCTGCCACATCCCGGACAACTGACCTGATAGGAGGGCGGCGTCCGCTGCCGTCTGCACATCAACCGGAACAGACTCGTCGAACCAGACATCGTCTCCACCGTTCGTCGGGTAGGCTGCCTTTTGTGACGCGAAAATACTCGTTTCAAACACAGTCATTGCAATCTCCTTGTCTCTTGGCGCCCCGACAACAGTGTCTGGCTCCGTTGAACAATATCTTCCGACCAGTGTGTCGGCGGTATACTTGGCGATCACGACGAACCTTGCTGCTGTGACTCGCCATACATCTATGCCAATCAGGAATATTACGACCCTTTTTTTACCGGCTTGCGCCGGTTGAAATCTCACCTTCCAAACGTGGTGGGTTTCCGAAAAAATACGCTGAGAGCCCTATGTGATGGCTCGTGCGGCAACAGCTGCTATTCATACAAGGACCTAACAAACCGGAGCCCAAAGCACCGGCGGAGCCTCCTCCTGCCATCGGCTGGCGAGGAACCAGCGTCTCGAGACCGCAATCCTCTGCATCAAGGCCGCAGAATGATCTCGCGATCTTCTTGCATGGGAAGCGGCGGGATGTGACTTCACGTCAGGAGACATCGGCGGATATTCGCTCAATTGGAATTGGGAGACCGACGACAATGGTGCCGTACTCTACCGCCAATCTTGCGATTTCTTTTTGTGTCATTCCGCCCGCCCGAAGATATAATTCCTCAATCCCGCCCGGCGCAAAGACAATGAGAGCGCGGACCGGGTTACCTGATGTTTTCCGCCAGCTATGCGGTGTCCCCGCAGGCACGAGGATCTCGCTCCCCTCCTGTAACAGCGATGTCACACCATCGATCGAGAATACGACTTCGCCTTCCAGGAGATAAAAGATTTCGTCTCGGGTATGGATGTGCATTGGCATCGCCACGTCATGATCAACGACACTCTCCAAGACCGTGAATTGTCCACCAACTTTGTCCGAATCGACCCGAATCTTGACGCGCTCGCCGGGGAAAGCTTCGAACCAGCCCTTCTTCTCGGGAGGCTCACCAGTTCCGCGCGAACTTATGGAATAGAGGGCGTGGACGTCTTCGGAACTTGCCTCCTGCCCGTACAGGCACCTTTCATGCGGATGAAGAGCCACAACGTTTCGCTGCTCCTTGCCGGCACCTGAAATGAACGGCAGGAGGGGCCTAGCCTTATCAGGGGACGAGAAATATGAACGCGTTTCCGGTGTCGAATGCATTGTAACGGGCGGTTTCATCTTCATGATCGTATCTCCGCAATTCGAGGTGGGGAGATGATTATGGGTTGCAAGCTACGAGCCGGCTTCAGCCAAAGTGGTGTAGGTTACAGTTGTAACATCTCATTGGGACGCAACCCGGGCCGAAAGGGAGTGGCTGAGCACAGTGTGAACTGAATGCGCGCGGTGGCGACGGATTTCATTCTTGCAAAATTGCCGACACAATGCTCAGGTTGTCGTTGATGAATTATCTACTGGGAGCTGTCTCCCCTCCACATATGATTTAGGCCATTACGATAAAGGGACCTTAGCATGTCTAAAGCGCAGGCGGCCGCGACAGTGATGATCGTGGACGATGATCCTGCCCTTGGCGCAATGATATCGGAATACCTCGAAGGGCAAGGAATCAATGCTCTGGCGGTTGCAAGCGGCCGGGAGATGTTGAGGGTACTGGAAACAAAGACCCTCGATCTCATCCTCCTTGATCTTCAGTTAAAGAATGAGGACGGCTTTGACGTGCTGCGCGAGCTGCGTCAGAGGTCGGATGTTCCTGTTATCATCGCAACGGGCCATCGAAAGGATGAAATCGACCGCGTGGTGGGACTTGAACTTGGAGCCGATGATTATCTTACCAAGCCATTTGGCCTTCGCGAGCTTCTTGCGCGCATAAAGGCGGTGCTCAGACGGCACGCGAGCGACTATTCGCGGCGCAAGAACAATGGTGTTACCTACGAATTTGGAGGGTGGAAGCTTCGCTCGAAGACACGCGAGCTGTTCGATCCGACGGGAGAGGCAGTGCCCCTGACGAAGGGAGAACACGCCTTACTTGTCGCTTTCCTTGACGCGCCCCAACGCACTTTAGCACGCGAACATTTGCTGCAGGCGACACGCATTCACGAGGATATATATGACCGAAGTATCGACGTCCAAATACTGAGATTGCGTAGAAAGCTGGAAGTCAGCTCGAATGCACCCAGCATGATCGTGACCGAACGGGGGCTTGGCTATGTTTTTACGCTTCCAGTCGACCGCTATTGAAGCGGTGGCTCCGCTTTGCCGGGCTGTAATGGCGAACTTTCGTTTAGTCTGCGCTGCAGCGATGACAGTTGGCATCGCAATTTGTTTTACTGGAGCGATTACCCTAGCAGATGAACCAATCAGTGCGATCGTCGCACCTGCTGTAGATCCGGCCAAGGTCGCACTTGGTAAGGTCTTGTTTCACGACCCACGCTTGTCCGGCGACGGCAAGCGCAGTTGCGCCACTTGCCACGACACGTCAAGTAATGGAGCGTCGGAGGTTCGATTTGACAGCTCCCCATCCGGTGAGCCCCTCCAATTCAACACGCCCACAGTTTTCAATGCGACACTTAATTTTCGTTTCAATTGGGAAGGCAACTTTTCAGTCCTGCAAGATCACGCGCGCTCCTTGATCCGCAACCCCGACGTCATGGGCGGCCAGATGGATAAGGTCGTGCAGATTCTTGGATCGGATCCTGCCATCCGCGATCTTGCCGAGGGAGCATATGGCGGAGCGCTCGACGAGAACAACTTGGTGGACGCACTTTCCGCCTACGAGAGGTCGCTGGTCCTTGTCGACAGCCCCTTCGACCGCTGGCTTTCCGGCGACAAGAGTGCCCTTACAGAGGAGCAAGCACGCGGATACCGCCGCTTCAGGGAAATTGGATGCGCAACCTGTCATCAGGGTCGAAACGTTGGCGGTAATCTCTACCAACGGCATGGCATATTTCACCCCTTGGCGTCACCCAACCCGCCACGCGTGCGGGTGCCAAGCTTGCGAACGGTTTATTTTACTCCTCCATATTTTCACGATGGCAGTGCCGAAACGCTGGATCAGGCGATCCGTGCTATGGGCCGGGCCCAACTCGACGTCGCTCTCGATGACGAGGACGTGAAAAGCATCGAAGCATTCCTGAGGTCTTTAGCGGGCACCTATGAAGGGAAGCCGCTTCGGAATGCGCCGCCATGAGGGTGACTTTTCTCTTCGGTGGTTCCGCCCTCGTCCTGCTCATTATGACTGGTTTGCCCCTGCTAGATCTTTGGAGGCAGGAGCTGGTTCTTCGAAGTATCAGCGAGGCAAGTGTAAACCATGAGGCTGCGTCAAATGAGCTGCATTCGGCTGTATTGCGGGCACGAGCTGGCCTTTTGCGCGACTACGACACCATGGTCGCCGCCTCCGATCGAGCAATGGCCTCGCTGCGGACGATAGAGTCGCTGGGAGAACGCATGCCAGCGTTCGCCGATGCTGTAAAGAGAGCAAGCGAGCAACAACAAGAGCAACTGGTGCAGATTGAGCACTTTAAAAGCGAGAACGCGCTGCTTCAAAATTCACTTGTTTATTTCAGCGCTCTCAGCAAAGGCTTTCAGCAATCATTGAGCAATGAGCCACATTTAAGGAACATCATAGGTAAAATCGTAACATCAATGCTTGCCTTTACCTTAGATCCGTCCAATGACAATGCTAAAATGCTACAAGCTGGAGTCACTGAGTTAAGAGGAATGGATGGTGATCCTTCGCAGGCAAGGAGCCGCGACAACCTCGTCGCGCATGGGCAATTAGTCATTTCAATATTGCCCGGGGTCGACCAGTTGGTTCGGTCAATTCTCTCCGGCACCGACGCTAAGCGTATCGTCGGTGAGGCGCTCACCGCTGCAGCCGCACGCCACGCCAGTCTCACGCGAGCCTACCTCATAGCCTTCTCAATTGCTGCGGCATTAGCGGCGGCCGCCTGTGTCGCCATCGGTTTTCAGCTCCGCACAAAAATGCAGACAATCCGCGCTCGAAAAGCGCTCGACGCGATTATCGCCGATATGATGCTCCACTCAATCAACGCGAATACGAGCCAGTTGAACGCCATTATTGAGAAGGCTCTGCAGAAGGTAGCAGACTGGGCGAGAGCAGACCGGGCGCGGTATGTTTCCGCGGGCTCGCCTGCGGTGAGCTACGATTCTGTTCGGAATTCACTGCGTGGGCCATCCGAGTTTCTAGAGCAATTTGCGCTGCAAGATAGCGGCCACGAGTTCATTTACCTCCGACGGGGGCAGCGCGAGGTAGATCCAGAGCTCTCAAAGGCGCTTATGAGCGCGGAGGTATCGACCTGGTTCTGCTACCGTTCCGCCGAATCCAGGCACGGATCTCTGCTGACCCTGGAACGTTATCAAGGAAGTTTCCGGTACGGGGAAGATGTACTGAACCTACTGCGCGGTCCACTGGATGCGATATCCGACGCGATTGACAGGGTCATTCAGAAGAACGAGCAGCGCTCGCTTGAGGCACGGCTGAATCAGGCTCAACGCCTTGAGGCAGTCGGAACTTTCGCCAGCGGTATCGCGCACAATCTCAACAACATTACCGCTGCGATAAGGGGACACGCCGAAATGGCCGGAGAAGTGCGGCAGGGGGCTGCTCTCGACCGACATCTCAACGAAATAATAAAAGCCGCAGATCGCGCCCATGATGTAGTCTCCGAAATCATGGCTTTTGGTCGCCCTGGCCATCTTGTTCGTTCAAAAACCAACGTCGCGGCACTCGTGCGCGATACCGTGCAGCTTCTGGCCGCAAGCGTGCCTAAATCGGTGAAATTGGAATGTAATGTAATCGATGAAGCGTTCGCTACGGTCGATGCACAGCAGATTGAGCAGGTCCTGCTCAACTTGGTTCGGAATGCTTGGCAGGCTATTGATAAAGATAACGGAGTTGTCCGGATTGATCTCAAGTGTCGCAGAAGTGCCGGGACTGTCGAATTGAGCCACGGGGCTGTGGAGCCAGGGCTTTACATCATTCTGTCCGTGACGGACAACGGCAGCGGCATGACGCAGGATGTCCAGGATCGTATTTTCGAGCCTTTTTTCTCCACCCGAGAAACAGGCAATGGCCTTGGATTGGCTACAGTCAAACGCATCGTCGCGTCCCATCATGGGACGCTGGATGTCAGCAGCCACTTGGGAAGCGGTAGTACCGTTAGCATCTGGCTGCCCGTGGAAAGCTCCGGCGCAATCGGAGACGCGACCACGGGAACGGAAGGCTCGGGGGAACGTATTCTGCTCATTGGGAGCAACAGGGCGGAACGCCTCAAGATCGAGGAGACAGTCGCGGCGCTTGGTTACGAGCCGATTAGTTTCTCCGATCGAGACCCGATCTTTGACCTGATCTCGCCTGCCTCGGTTGACGTCATTCTGCTTCTTACCCACCCTGGCAATCCTTCCAAGCATCTAGCGATGCTGAGGGCCAGCGGCGCCCGACTACCCATTGTTGTCGTTGCCACCGCCGAAGCGATGCCAGAGATCGACGATGACGCCGGCGTTGTCGATGTCCTGTGTCGCCCTCTCATTCCAGCTGTCCTGGCAGTCTCCCTTGCCAAAGCCATTCGATTTGGCCGCCATTCAAGCGTTGGCAGAGGGAGTGCCTCTCGACCACCAACCGTGCAGTCGTGACGTCCGAGCGAAGCCAGATCTTACGGCAACAGACCGATGACTTTATTTCGCCCCAACGACATGGCATCATCACTCTCCCTGCCGCTGCGAGCGTCCGGCTATTGCGGAAGCAAGCCCAAAGCCTCTGCGCGGGAAAATGCTGCCTTATTTTCGCGATACCAGTGGTCGGCCTTCGATTACAGATCTGGTGGTATGTCTTCAACGCGAACAAACTTGCCGGCGACTTCTCTTCTCAGCAGGCCGGCATATGCGGTACCTCTCTTCACCCACCCATAGGCGAAGTGCAACCTGTTGTTAGTTCAGGAAATGACCTCACCCAACCGACGGGAATGGTTGTTTCTCTAGTCACCTGGAATAGGCTGGACGAATGGGTTGTGGCTCGTGAGTTGCACTTCGAAATGCGATTTTAGAGCCGCCAGAGGTCTGCTTAGCTAGCTCGGTCGCTCATTCAATTTACCGCGCGAAGGTTCCCGTTGAGGTCGACGAGTTACATTGTCTCGCATGCAAAAAAAACGGATCAACGCGGCTACCGAAGTTTCGTGCTCCGTTGACCACACATTGGAGAAATCGGTCGCCTTTCAATGTTCTTATTACAAACAAAGGCTCGGCTCATCGGTTCCGTGCCTGCATTTTTCCTCTGACTCATGTCGGTTTCCAGGTTTCCTTTACCTCGCTGATCTGTTTCGTGGCGACGGACTTCGTACCTTCTACGAATTTTGCAATCAGTTGCCCACTCCTCGCATCACGTAGGTAGCAGAGCAAAAAATCGAACGATATTCCGGGTTCAAAAGGCCGAGTAACAACGCGGCTACCCATCCCGGCTATGAAGAGCGGATGAACGAGGGAGATTCCTAAACCTGCGGCGACGAACTCACAAACAGTGGGGCTTGCAGCGGCCGTTAAAACAATGTTCGGAGCGATGTCGTAGTCGTTGAAGATCTTCTCAATCCTCTGGCCAGTGTAAGAGCTCGGCTGAAATGAAACGAATGACGCGCCATCCAAGTTGTGGGGCCTAATGGTATCCAGTGCTGACAGCGGATGCCCTGGGGGCATGATGCAGATCAGATCGTGTTCCAGAACTGGCTCAGTGACGAGATAAGGATTGTCCACGCGCGAGCTAACAAGGCCGACGTCTAATTTGCGATTCAAGATTGACTCTGCAACCCATTGCGATCCGAACGATTCGATTGAGCAATAGACGTCCGGGCTATCCTCAAGAAACTTCATTGTTGCGCGCTGGATGAACACACCAGCGAGGGCCGGGATGACCCCTATCAAAAGCCGGCTCTGCTCCTCTCTTCTGATAAATGCGATGGCGCTTTCGACCTGTCTGACACCCGCAAATATTCTGTCTATCTCCTCGTACAGGCGCAGCGCCTGTGCAGTCGGCACCAATCTGCCTTTGTGTCGGTCAAACAACCTCAGCCCGTGATCGGCCTCCAATTGGACCAGCAGCTTGCTGGCAGCAGGTTGCGAAATAAAAGCGACTTCAGCGGCTCGACTGACAGTGCCATGCTCTATCACCGCTTTGAAAATTTCGACCTGCCTGAGATTGAGGGAACGGGGCACTCTATAACCTTTGGAATAGATAGTGGAATTAATAGTATTGGACGTAATACTAACTCACGGGCTAGCTTGGTCAACGGAAACTTTGGTGACTGGAGTGCCCCAGCTCTTACCACCAATGGCTTGTGGTTGGTGCGCGCGACGTTGACGCGGTAGTAGATTGAGACTGTACATTGTTTAGGAAGCTTCATGATCCGGCGGGAGAACCTCTCACGGTGTTCATCGACGGGATGCCCGTCATCGCTGAAGCAGACGAGACGGTCGCAACTGTTCTCTTGCGACAAGCAGAACTCTGGGCCCGCACGACTCCCGTGTCCGAGACAAGGCGAGCGCCCTATTGCATGATGGGCGTCTGTTTCGACTGTCTGGCTATAGTCGATGGAATTGTAGTTCAAGCCTGTCTTGCGCCCGTCCGCGACGGCATGACCATCGAGCGGCAGCTCGGCCGCCGGAGTGTCGCCTCGTGAGCCGTCGGGTTGATCTTCTGATTGTTGGAGCAGGGCCAGCAGGTATGTCGGCGGCCATTGTTGCGCGACGATTCGCCCTCAACGTTCTTCTTGTCGATGAGCAGCCCGCGCCTGGTGGCCAGATCTGGCGTAATATTGAGGCGGTCGCGGGCACGCCGCGAGCCGAAATCCTTGGCAAGGCCTATGTCGAGGGGCTATCCACGCTTCGACAATTTCGTGCAAGCGGGGCAGCTTACGAGCCGGGGACGCAAGTATGGCAGATCGAATCCGGCCCGCGTGTCTTCATGTCCGGAAACAACGCCGCCTCTAGCGTGGAGGCTGGCGCCGTTCTTCTTGCCACAGGCGCACAGGAGCGTCCGCTTCCCTTCCGTGGCTGGACCTTGCCCGGCGTTATGACCGTTGGTGCCGCTCAGATCACCCTGAAGACTGCGGGGCAGATCCCGCAAGATCCGGTCTGGATAGCGGGAAGTGGACCTCTCCCGCTTCTCTATGCCACTCAGCTTCTGAATGCAGGGGGGCAGATCGCTGGCTTCCTCGACACGACCCCACAGGGAAATTTTTTGTCTGCGATGCCAAAGCTCGCAGCCGCAGCTTTTTGGGCTCCATCAGACCTTTTGAAAGGTGCCTCGTGGCTCGCAAAGCTACGGCGGCGCGTAAGATACGTCGCCAACGTCACCGAGATCGAGGCGATAGGCGATCAAACGGTGGAGATGCTTCGCTACGTGACCGCAAATGGCGCTGCAGCGACCGTAGATGCGCGCCTGCTTCTCGTTCACGAGGGCCTTGTGCCGACGATCCACCCTACACTGGCACTTGGATGCCGGCATCGGTGGGCCGAGGAGCAGGAGAGTTTCTCGCCTGAACTCGATGCTTGGGGGCAAACGTCGGAGCCAAACGTGTTCGTCGCGGGTGATGGCGCCGGCATTGGCGGAGCGACCGCAGCGTGCTTGCGCGGTGAGATTGCCGCTCTCCGCATCGTAGCGAATGCCGGGCTCCTTGGCAGTGAAGAGGCGGACCGCATGGCAAAACCAATCCGTGCTCGGCTGAAGAAGGCGCTTGCCGCACGTCCCTTTCTTGACACCTTGTACCGCCCGCGACGCTCGATTTTTGTGCCCTCGGACGAGACGATTGCCTGTCGCTGCGAGGAGGTCCATGTCGCGCAGATCCGGGCCGAGGCGAAGAAAGGTAGCAGGCCAGGTCCAAACCAAATCAAGGCATTTACACGTGCCGGGATGGGGCCGTGCCAGGGACGGCAATGCAATTATACGATAGCTCATGTGCTGGCGCAGGAGGAAGGACGGGATGCGCCGGATGTCGGTCTCTACCGAGTTCGGCCGCCATTCAAGCCGGTGACTGTGAATGAGCTTGCTAGCCTGAATTCGAAGGACACCAGCCAATGAGAATGGAGAAGACGGACGTCGTCGTCATCGGTGGCGGTCTGCATGGGTTGTCAGCGGCGTTGCATCTTGCCCGCGCGGGAAAATACGTCACCATCCTGGAGCGCTCCTGGGTTGGGCGACATGCCTCAGGTTCGACGGCCGCCGGCGTACGTACCCTCAACCGCCATCCAGCCGAGGTGCCGATATCACTCGAAGCGATGGACATGTGGCACAACATGCAGGCGATCGTTGGCGACGATTGCGGTTTCCAGGCGTTCGGGCAGATCAATGTTGCCGAATTCGAAAGTCATGTGCCTGTTCTGGAAAAGCGCATCGCCATGATGCAGGCGGCAGGTTATCAGCATGAGGAACTGATCGATCGGCACGAGCTGCTGCAGCTCGTGCCAACGATCTCGCCACATTGTACCGCTGCGTTGATTGCGCGACGTGATGGTGCTGCCGACCCGCATCGGACGCTAGCAGCGTTTCGAGCCGCTGTTGAGGCCGAGGGCGTCACAATCGTTGAAGGCTGCCGCGTCACAGCTATCGAGATCACGGGGGCCGACTGGAAGGTTTGCACCGAAGTCGGCGATTACGGTGCACCAGTCGTCGTCAATGCCGCCGGTGCATGGGCAGCCGACATTGCAGCTATGGTGGGCGATAATATTCCGCTCGGCCACAAGGCTTCCATGATGATTGTCACGGAACGAATCGCGCCGCTCCTGAAGCCCGTCGTCAGCGTCGTGGGGCGTCCTTTGTCATTCAAGCAATCGGATCAGGGCACGCTGATCATCGGCGGGGGACTCCAGGGGCGGGCCGATATCGCGGCGCAGAAGAGTTTTGTCGATTTCAATGAGCTCGCCAAAGGCGCGAGGGCCGCCACGGATCTTTTTCCGTGCATCGGGCCTCTGCGCATCGTCAGGACGTGGGCCGGCATGGAAGCCAAAACGGATGACTATCTGCCGGTCATCGGTGCCTCACCCAATGCTCCCGGCGTCTATCACGCATTCGGGTTTTCCGGACACGGCTTCCAACTCGTTCCCGTCGTTGGCGCTATCTTGGCTGACATGATCGTCCATGGAGGCACGAACAGGCAGATTGAAGCCTTCTCAGCGTCAAGGCTCATGTGTCAGAGGGCCGTCGCATGAGGTCCGCACAGTTTCCACCGACCTATAACTTCCTCATATCCGCAATAACTTCCGCCTTTTCGCGGGATTGCGCCTCGATCAACGGAGCAGAACCCAATGTATAGAATTGGCGTCGACGTCGGTGGTACCTTTACCGACTTTACGATCACCAATGCGGTCACTGGCGAGAACCGCTACTTCAAGCTCTCATCGACGCCAACCGATCCCTCGGTGGCAATCGTGGATGGCATAGAACAGGTTCTGAAGACGTTCGACATCGCTGCTGCGGATATCTCCTATATCGGTCACGGCACGACGGTGGCAACAAACATGATCATCGAGCGCCGGGGTGTTCCCACGGCGTTGATCACCACCAAGGGATTTCGCGATGTTCTGGCCATCGGCCGCCAGACGCGGCCAGCACTTTATGACATGTCAATCACGAAACCTGAGCCGCTGGTTGAGCGCTTTCGCAGGCGCGAGGTTAACGAGAGGCTGAACGCACAGGGCGTCGTCCTGCAAAGCCTGAACAGGGACGAGTTGGAAGCCGTTCTCGAAGAACTTGCGGCCACCGGCGTTGAGGCGCTTTCTGTCTGTTTCCTCCATTCCTATCGCAACGCCGCACATGAAGACGAGGCCGCTCAGATTATCACGGAGAAATTGCCGGGTACCTACGTGAGCCTGTCTTCGAAGGTCCTGCCGGAGTTCCGGGAATACGAACGAACGTCCACCACCGTTCTCAATGCCTATGTCGGTCCGAAGATGGCAAATTATTTCGACAGGCTGGAGGCAAAATTGCGCGAACTCGGCATCCCGGTCGCGCCGATGACCATTCATTCCAACGGTGGCCTTCTGTCCATTGATACCGCAAAGCGGTTGCCTGTGACGACTTGCCTGTCCGGCCCTGCGGCCGGTGTCATCGGGTCTGCTGTCATCGGCGCTGCCGCCGGTATCGGGAAGATCGTTACCTATGACGTGGGCGGCACTAGTACGGATGTGTCGCTGATCGTCGATGGCAGGCCGAAATTTACCTCCAGCCGTGATGTAGCTGGATATCCAGTCAAGCTACCGATGGTTGATATCCATGTCATCGGCGCTGGGGGCGGAAGTATTGCCTATGTCGATGATGCGGGCGCGTTGAAGGTCGGCCCGCGCAGTGCCGGCGCGCTGCCTGGTCCGATCGCCTACCAGAAAGGTGGAGAAGAGCCGACGCTCACCGATACGAATATCTGCCTCAACCGGCTGAACCCCGTTGCGTTGCTCGACGGGCGGATGCCAATCGACCGCGCTTCAGCCCTTGACGCGATCGATAAGCGTATCGCCAAGCCGCTCGGAATTTCTGCTGAGGAGGCAGCCTATGGCATTCTTCAGGTCGCAGTCGCCAATATGAGCCGCGCGATACGCGCCGTTACGACGGAGCAGGGACACGATATCGCTGAAATAACCTTGTTCGCTTTTGGAGGCGCTGGCCCCCTCCATGCCGCCGAGGTTGCACGCGAATCCGGTATTCAGCGTATTCTCGTGCCACAGGAGCCAGGCACAATGTGCGCACGCGGCGCGTTGCTCCTGGATGTCAGCCTGGACTTCGTGCGCATGCAGCTTGCAGAGGCGACAATCGAAGGCTGGGAAGAGGCATGCAGAGCCTTAAGCGACATGCTCGCTGAAGGTGACGCTTGGCTGGAGACAGAGAAGGTCGATCCTGCCTTACGGGAATTTCACTTGGCGATCGACGCCCATTATGCAGGCCAGACGCACGATATCCGCGTTCCGCTGCACGGTGTCGACAGAGACGGGCTGGCGCGGTTTCTGGCGGATTTCGCCGAGGCTCACAAAGCGGGTTACGGCTATGACATCCCGGGCCAGACCGTCGTCATCGTCAGTTGCCGATTGCAGGCGGTCGGCAAGGTGCCGAAGAGCATCACTCCAACCTATGCAGGCGGTGTCAGCGTCGCCGGGGCTAAAACCGCAGAACGCGAGGTCTATTATGGTCCGAAGGAGGGCTGGCGTCTGACGCCGGTCTACCGTCGCTCGGCACTGCCCGTCGGGGAAGTCGTTTGTGGCCCCGCCATCATCGACGAGATGAGTTCCACGACCATCGTCCTATCTGGCCAGACAGCGGCAATCGATCCGTTTGGCAATATCATTATTAAGAATTGAGGGAGACCGTCATGACCGCCCAGGCTCACCACGCGATCCGCGACGACCTGATCCGACAAGAAAAGCGCGAAATCAACGCTATCGCGATGGAAGTCTTCAGCAATCGCATGTTGTCGATCACTGAAACCATGGCGATCCAGATGATGCGCTCCTCGTTTTCGACCCAAATAAAGGAGCGCCGCGACTTCTCCGTTGGCATTTTTGATGCGGGCGGAAACCTGATCGCGCAGGGAACTCACATCCCACTTCATCTCGGCTCCCTCCTCGGTGCGACCGAGGCCCTGCTGGAACGCTACAGCCTTTCCGATATGGCAGAGGGTGATGCGTTCATCTGCAACGACCCATATCTTGCAGGCGGCACGCATCTGCCCGACATAGCTGTTATCACCCCCGTTTTCATCGAAGGCAGGATCATGGCCTTCGCGGCAAATATCGGTCACCATTCTGATATCGGCGGATCGGTGCCTGGTTCGATTTCGGCCAAGTCACGTTCGGTCTTCGAGGAAGGTTTGCGTATCCCGATCATCCGGATTGTACGTGCTGGCGTTCTCGACGAGGATCTGCTCAACCTGATCTCGAACAATTCACGTCTTTCCGAAGAAAGACGCCTCGATATCCAGGTTCAGATTGCCGTCAACGCCCGCGGAGGTGACGAGACACGCGCCCTATTCGAGCGAATGGGGGTCGACGAGGCGCAAGCGGCGATCAACGATGTCCTTTATTACACGTCGGAGCGCCTTCGGCGGCGTATTGAATCCCTTCCTAAGGGGAGTTTCAGCTTCACCACCTGGCTTGACGACGATGGCAGTGGAAGCGACCCGCTCCCACTAGTGGCAACCGTCTCTCCGCGTGGCGACACACTTCATATCGACTTCGAGGGCACCGGCCCGCAGGCGCAAGGCGCTTTGAATGTTCCTCGCAATGCCCTCCGAGCAACGGTGTACTACTGCATCAAGGCGTTGCTCGATCCGGACCTGGTGGCCAACAGTGGGATGTTCGAGCCATTGGTTATTTCGGCGCCGGAAGGATCAATTGCCAATCCAAATTTCCCAGCTGCGTGCGGAGCGCGAAGCATTACCTGCCAGAAACTCGCTGGAGCCGTCTTCGGTGCCTTCCGGGCGCTCCTGCCGACCGAGCGCCTTGTCGCCTCTAGCAATGATCTCCTGCCGACGATCTCCTTTTCGGCAGCAAAGTTGAATGGAGGTCTCTATCACTATGGCGAAACCATCGGCGGTGGTAGTGGGGCGCGACATGATAGAGACGGCATGGATGCCATCCACGTACATGTCACCAATAGTCTGAACCTGCCTGTCGAAGCACTCGAGAACGAATTTCCGTTCCTATGCGACGAATACAGTCTAGTGGTCGATTCTGGTGGCGCAGGGCGCCAGCGTGGCGGCCTTGGAATCGCCCGGCAGATACGGGCCCTGCAGGATGGGACGATCGTGTCGGTACGCTCGGACAGCTACATTCATGGCGCCGAAGGCATCGACGGTGGCGGGACCGGCGGCCTCAGCTCGTTGACCCGCAATTTTGGGACTAGCGGTCAGGAAGCTCTGCCGCTGAAAGTCTCATATCTAGTCATCGGCGCGGGCGAATCCATACGAATTCACACCCCGGGCGGCGGTGGCTTTGGTTCACCAAGCGAAAGGTCTCTCGACGGTATCGCCCGTGATCTTCGCGATGAACTTGTCTCACGTCATGCCGCTTTTACGGACTATGGGGCAGATCGTGTCGAGGCGGCGCTTAAGTTGATTGAACTCGAACTAGGGCGCAGCCCTCTCAGAAAGCCCCCATCGCAGCTATAACTTCAGGAATACGTCCCTGGAAAATATGACTTGGATTTATGGTCCATGATCCTGTCAAATCCAAGAAAGAAGTTGCGGGACCTACGCAACTAGAACTCAAAAGAAGAGGGGAATTAAAATGGAACATCTCATCACACGACGCAATGCACTTCTCATAACAGGCGGAGCATTCGGCGCGAGTTTGCTCGCCCCTGGCTTGTCGCTTCGACCAGTTCAGGCGGCGACACCGGGAACGGTCACCTACGCACTCTCGGCCTATCCGCCGAACCTGCGGCCGTTCGAATATTCCGGCGCCGCATCGCGGACAGCTAAGCTCCTAATGTTCCGAGGGCTGTTGAGCTTCAGCGATAGCGGCAAGATCCAGTCGGAACTGGCGGAAAGCTGGGAGCTTCCCGACCCCCGCACATACGTTTTCAAACTTCGGCCAAATGCCACATTCCAGAATGGCGCGCCGGTGACAGCCGATGACGTTAAGGCATCGTTCGATTTCATCCGCGCGGAGAAATCAACTGCCTATCTTCGTCAGGCGTTCCAGGCGGTCGAGACCATTGAAGCTGTCGATCCGAAAACAGTTCGTATCGTTCTCAAGCAACCGACACCCGCTTTCCTCAACGTTCTTGCCGGCCAGAACGCACCGATCGTCTTTTCCAAGCAGATGGATAATCCCGACACCATGATCGGCGCCGGTCCGTTCACACTAGAGAGCTCCGAAAAGGGAGTCTCACTGACGTTCAAGGCACGCAAGGATTTCTATAAGCCCGGCCTGCCCAAATCGGACAATGTGCGGCTGGTCGTCTATGCGGATGACAGCCTGCGGGTGGCTGCACTCAATGCTGGTGACGTCGACATTATCGAATACGTTCCTTGGCAGAGCATGGATAGCCTGTCGAAGACACCCGGCATCACAATGCAGTCATCGCTCGGGCTCTACATGTATGTCGTCTTCAATCTGAAGCAGGGTCCCTTCACGGATCCACGTATTCGCCGCGCCGTTGCGCACGCGATCAAGCGTGAAGATGTCGTGCAGGCAGCATTCCTTGGAAAGGGCAAGGTTCTGGATGGTGTACCACTACCGGAGAATTCGCCTTTTAGATCCCCGGAACTCGATCATCTCTGGCCCTACGATCCCGATCGCGCCAAAGCGCTTCTGAAGGAGGCTGGAGCCGAAAACCTGCAAGCCACGCTGCTGTCCACCAGCACTTACGGCTTTCATAAGGACATCGCCGAGATCACGCAGCAGCATCTTGCTGCCGTTGGAATGAACATCAAACTGAGCCTGCCGGAATGGGGCGTGCGCATTTCCCAAGGCAATGAAGGCCGCTACCATTTGGCCATTAATGGTGGCGCGCCGGAGCTCGGCGATCCCGACGATCTGACCGCACTGTTCGGCTCCGGCTCGGATTCCTATCGCCGATCGTACGGGCTAAGTGATCCGAAGCTGGACGAGTTGCTCACCCGCGGACGCCACGAGAGCGATCAGGCGAAGCGCGTGCAGATCTACACGGATCTTCAGAAGGCTGTCGCAGAGACGGTTCCTGTCACCTTCCTTAACTATCGCGTCCAGGCGTACGCAATGCGCGACGCCGTCAAGGGATTCAAGGCTCTGCCCGACTTCCTGCTCAATCAATCCGGTATGGCGTTCGACACCGTCCATATTGGCTGAGCGGGCATCCGAAGTTCTTTAGTGGGAAGGGGCGTAATGCTCACCTATATCGTGAGAAGATTCGCCGTCGCGGCCGCAATGATTTTCATGGTCGCCACAGCAGTCTTCATGATCCTGCATGTGGTGCCGGGCGATCCTGTCGAGGTCATGCTGTCAGCGGATGGCATGGCTCCCGATCCGGTGGCGGTTGCGGAAATGCGCGCCCGACTTGGGCTCGATCTGCCTCTCTATCAACAATACTGGGAATACCTGGCACGGCTGGCATCCGGAGATCTCGGACGCAGTTTCCAAGATAATGAGGACGTTCTTGGCAATATCGCCGAGCGTTTGCCACGAACACTCGAATTGATCGGCATGGCGACATTGCTATCGCTAGCTGTCGGCATCCCTCTTGGTGTGCTTGCCGCACGCAAACGTGGAAGCTGGATCGACCGAGCCTTAGGCTGGATATCGAGCCTTGCTTTGTCGGTTCCGACCTTCGTGCTTGGAACGCTGTTCGTGCTGGTGTTTGCGTTGATGCTGCGGCTTGTGCCGGCTGGGGGGTTTGTGCCGTTCAGCCAGTCGCCATCGGCACACCTTACGCTTCTGCTGATGCCCTCCGCTGCAATCGCGGTCGGATTTACGGCGATCATCGTTCGCATGACACGGTCGACCGTTCTCGATGTGCTTGAGCAGGATTGGGTTCGCACCGCGCGAGCCAAGGGCGTCAAGGAGCGCAAGGTTTTAAGGCGGCATGTCGTCCGCAACGCGCTTGGGCCGGTTTTGACCGTTACTGGTCTGCAAATGGGATCGATGCTGGGGGGCACGGTTCTTGTGGAGTTCATCTTCAACTGGCCGGGAATGAGCGGATTTCTCGTCAAGGCCGTCGAAAACCGCGACTATCCCGAAGTTCAGGGCGTCGTGCTGGTGACGGCCTCTCTCTTCATATTACTCAATCTCATCGTTGATGTGCTCTACTCCATCCTCGATCCGCAGGTTCGAAAGTCATGACTATGTTCTCTGAGATCTGGAAGAATGCGAGATACCGGCACCTCGCACCCTCGGTGATCGCTCTCTGTCTGTTGATCCTCGTCGCTGTTTTTGCACCTGTCATTGCTCCGTCCGATCCGTTGGCGATGGATATTTCCGGCCGCATGGCGCCGCCGTCCGCCGCGCATTGGCTCGGTCAGGATGAGTTTGGCCGCGATGTTTTAAGCCGCCTGCTTCACGGCGCGCGCGTCTCGCTCAGCGTTGCATTTGCCACCGGCGTCATCGCTGCAGTCATCGGCATATCGGCTGGCATGGTCGGCGGATATTTTGGTGGCATCGCCGAAGTGCTGACCGTCCGCGTTGCAGAGTTCATGCTCGCGTTTCCACCTATTCTCCTCGCATTGCTGGTGATCGCATTTACCGGACCCGGGATTGTGCCACTGATCGTCACCATGGCGATCTTCTACGCGCCGGAATTCGCGCGGATCGCCTACGGAGAGGTCCGCTCTGTAAAGCAAAAGGAATTTGTCGAGGCAATGCGTTCGATTGGAGCAGGTCCGATGCGGATCCTGCGCGCGACCATCTTGCCTAACATTGCAGCACCCTTGTTTGTGCAGTTTTCGCTTGTGGTCGCTGCAGCAATTGTCGTGGAGTCGGGACTGAGCTTCCTTGGGCTCGGCATCGTTCCGCCTACTCCGTCATGGGGGCTGATGATCAGGGGAGCTCGCAGTTATCTGGAACTCAATCCAATGGGGCTCGTTTGGCCGTGCCTGGCATTGGTCGTGACCATCTTTACTGTAAACTCCCTCTGCGATTCCGTTCGCGATGTCTTCGATCCGAGAACCAACAAGGTGAAGGGGTTGTCTTTCGGCAAGCGGCGTCGAAGTCCCGGCCTCAGCGATGAACCTGCCGCGCCTTCTCTCGGCACCCAGCTTTCAATCAGCGGGTTGAGGACGGAATTTGCAACGACAAACGGGGCTGTTGCGGCCGTCAAGGACGTGTCTTTCCATGTCGGCCGTGGAGAGACGGTCGCTATCGTTGGCGAATCCGGGTCCGGAAAATCGGTGACAAGTCTGTCGATCATGGGATTGTTGCCCGAGAAAAGCGCTGCTGTGACGGCCGGACGAATCGAGTTCGCATCCAAAGCCGGAAAGGTGATCGATCTCGCAGGGCTCGACCCCGAGAGGGCACGAGCGCTGAACGGTAGCGACTTGGCAATGATATTCCAGGAACCGATGACCAGCCTTAACCCCGTTTATCGCATCGGTGATCAGCTGAGCGAAGCCATTCGTGCTCATGATCGTTGCACGAAGGCTCAGGCGCGAAACCGTGCTCTTGAAATGCTGCGCAAAGTTCGCATCTCCGATCCGGAACGTCGATTGAGCCAGTTCCCGTTTGAATTGTCGGGCGGGATGCGCCAGCGCGTGATGATCGCCATGGCACTGGCATGCAAGCCGAGACTGCTGATAGCGGACGAACCAACCACCGCGCTGGACGTGACAATCCAGGCACAGATCCTGGATCTGATCAGGGAGCTGCAGAGGGAGGAGGATATGTCTATCCTCTTCATCACGCACGACATGGGCGTGGTGGCTGAGATCGCCGACCGGACCGTGGTGATGTATAAGGGAGAAGCGGTCGAGGCGGGTTCGACGGAAGAGATCTTCAGGGCTCCGAAACATCCCTATACGCGATCGCTTCTTTCCGCAGTGCCAAGACTAGGTTCGATGGACGGCTGCGCTCTCCCGATGCGCTTTCCAACGGTTGATCGAATGACCGGAGAAGCTAATCTTCCGGAAGTGCTTCCCAATACGGTTCGCCAAGACGATCCACCCTTGTTGGAAGTAAGAGACCTCACGACGCGGTTCGATATCCGGGGCGGCTTGCTTTCCTCTGTCCAAGGACGAGTTCATGCAGTCGAGAACGTCTCATTCGACCTCAGAACGGGCGAGACACTGGCGCTTGTTGGAGAGTCTGGCTGTGGCAAGTCGACGACAGGTCGATCCGTGTTGAGACTTCTGGAACCCCAGTCCGGCTCCGTTCTTCTGGATGGTTTCGATGTTCTCGGACTCGACGATGCGGGTCTGCGCCGTCACCGTCAAAAGATGCAAATGATCTTTCAGGATCCCTATGCCAGCCTCAACCCTCGTCTGACTGTGGGGGCTGCGATCGCGGATCCGCTAATCATCAACGGTCTTAGCAGTACTGAAGACGCACGCGACATAGTGGCTGAGCTCTTGGTCAAAGTGGGGTTAAGCCCTGACATGGCGTCTCGTTATCCGCACGAATTTTCGGGCGGTCAGCGACAGCGAGTTTGCATCGCTCGGGCGTTGGCACTCAAACCGAAGCTGATCGTGGCTGATGAGGCCGTTTCCGCACTCGACGTTTCGGTGAAGGCGCAGGTTGCCAACCTCATGCTCGACCTCCAAGCAGAGATGGGACTCAGCTACCTATTCATCAGCCATGATATGGCGGTCGTTGAGCGTGTCAGTCACCGGGTTGCCGTAATGTACCTCGGGGAAATTGTCGAAATCGGTCCGCGTCGGGCGATCTTCCAGAACCCGCAGCACCCCTATACCAAGCGTCTACTGGCCGCCGTGCCGATTGCGGACCCCTCGAAGCGTCACGAGCGGCGGCGGGTGACGAACGGCGAGCTTAAAAGCCCTGTCAGGACCCCGGATTATCTACCGCCCAGTCGCCAATATCACGATGTTGGCGACGGTCATAAGGTCATGGCTTGGGATAGCGAGTGGGATTGACGCGACAGAACGAACCGCACCCGGCATGCACAGTGCGCGGAGCCCTCGAAAAACCGCCGACCAACATGGAAAATAAGCGAATGAGAGTTGGAATAGCAGGTGCCGCGCCATTGCAATGCGATATGCGGCGCTTCTCTTGACCCGAGGGTATATAGCGAGCCCCTGGCACGGCCGCATCGAACGCCGGGGCACTCTGCTCGATTAACTCCGTGACCGCTTGGGTCATGCCATATATCTTCAGGCTACGCAGCATGATGACGACTGCGGCGCGGGTAGGATCGTGACATTGCTATCCCCTACGCGCATGCCATTAAGCACTCTACGTTTGCCTTGGGTTCACGTAGCAAGATCAGCGTATGCGGTGTGTCAATCTCGGGGCCAACGGTGGTCTTACAATCGACCAGGCGGTGCAGAAGACTCAGCAAATGCGTCTTGGTCACCACGCCCGCATCCAGCGCCAGGTCCACAGCCTAAGCGACGACTTGCTCCTCGTGATGAAGAACGAGAGCAAGAATATCGACCATCTCCCGGCCCTCGCGGGGGAGGCGAAGCATCTGGTCGTGCAATTTCCGTAAGGCGGGCGGCAATTAGAGGAAAGGCGCATCATTGCGCAGGCGCTGGGCTCGCGCTGAGTGACTGCAAGGTAATGCCGCCAATCGTAAATAGTCCGTAGCAGTTTGTCGTAGCTGCGTCAGATCCCGCTTATGTCGCAGAAATTGTTGCCGTCGGCCGCAACGACCAGCCGCTCCGACTTAGATCCGCAGGCAACACGCTGAGACGCCGTCTAACACGGCGGCCCGATCGCTGAGGGCTTCGACGCCCTGACCCACTTATATAACCCCTGCGAATACCACTCGAAAAACTGCGACTTTGACACCTATACGGCGTTCAAATTTAGTTGTGACAATAACAAAGGAGGCGAACATGACAAACAGAACTGGAATATCAAGACGTTCCGCATTCACCGCTATCGTTCTCTCTAGCGTCGTTCTTCCATACACCGCACAGGCCGCCACTCTGCGCGTCGGCGCCGCAGCTGAAAATGTCGCCACCCTCGATCCGACCAGAGCCACTGCCACTGTCGATGTCGGTATCGTCTCGTGGATGTTCAACGGTCTTGTTCGCTTCCCGCCGGGCAGCGCGGATCCGACGAAGATGGAGCCCGATCTTGCCGAGAAGTGGGAAGCATCGGAAGATGGGCTGGTCTGGACCTTCCATCTGAGAAGCGATGTGAAATTCCATGGTGACTACGGGACGGTTAGCTCCGAAGATGTCGTCTACTCTCTGGAACGGGCAAAGAACCCGAAAACCTCTTCCTTCTCGAACGACTTCACTGAAGTCAAGTCGATCGAAGCGATCGACCCGCTGACGGTAAAGATAACGTTGAAGAGCCCCGTTCCCGGGTTCCTGGGCCTGATTGCAAACTATCATGGCGGCAACATCATCAGTAAGAAGGCTGCCGAGAAGCTTGGAGCCGATTTCAAGCTTCGTCCGATCGGAACCGGGCCTTTCATGTTCGAAAACTCGGTCACGCAACAATCCGTGACGCTGAAAGCGTTCCCTGACTACTTCCGCGGCAAACCGAAACTGGACGGTATTCAGTACAATCTCATTCCCTCGGACGCGAGCCGTGAACTGGCGTTTCGCTCAGGTGAGCTCGATCTCATCAATGGCAAGCGCGAACAGCGCTGGGTCGACCAAGCGAAGACATGGGACGGCTCAACAGTCGATATCTTCGCTCCGGGCGAATATCGCACGCTGTTTCTCAATCAGGCCCACAAGCCGCTCGACAATGTCAAGGTGCGTCAAGCAATTGCACATGCTATAAATGTCGAGCAGATTGTCGAGTTCGTCGGCACCGGCGTCGGCCAAAAGGGTTGCTCGGTCGTGCCGCCCGGTTTTCTTGGCGAGGATTGCACCTGGACCTATAGATACGATCCGGAACTGTCTAAGAAGCTTCTCGCCGACGCTGGCCTCAGTAAAGGACTGACGATCAAGGCCATCGTCTCTTCGATTACCGCGCAACAGCCAATCATGCAGGTCGTCCAGGGACAACTGTCAGAGGTTGGTATCAATTTGGACATGCAAGTGGTCGATCACGCTACCTATCAGGAACAATCGCGTAAGGACCTTAGCGACATCGTCTTCTATGGAGCTGCGCGTTACCCGGTTGCCGACAGCTATCTCAGCCAGTTCTACCACTCCAGCTCCTCGATCGGAAAACCTACGGCCGTAACAAATTTCTCGCATTGCGATGCCGCCGACTCGGAAATCGAAGCTGGCCGAAAGGCAACAACCGATGCTGAACGTTTGAAGGCATGGTCAGAAGCACAGCACAAGATCCATGATCAGGTTTGCGGGATCCCGCTTTTCAACCTGATGCAGGTCTGGGTCCGTACGAATAAGCTCGACTATGGGTACGAACTGAAAGGCTCCTTGAACCTGGCGCCCCCGATCACGGAAAATACGGCGCTCATGCAGTAATCCCTATCAATCCTCGCCACCTTGCCCCGGCTGATAAGTTCTCCATTCGGAGCAACGCAGGCCGGGGTCTTGTATCAGGAGGACAAAACCGTGCTTGATGCAGCCAGATGTACCTGCCTGGCGAACTCTAGAACCAAGTCCGTATGACGGGCCCGTGCCGGGCGATAGAGCCTGTACTCGGCGTCAATGCACGGCTTAAATGGGCGCAAAGCCACACGTCCCTTGACGCATTCCATCGAAATCGGATCCGACACCGTCACACCCAGGCCAGCAGCAACGAACTCCGCGACATTCGGCGCTGTCGCTGCTTCTATGGTGATTTTCGGCGCCAAACCATGCGCCTCGAATGCCGCATCTACCTTGATGCGCGATCGGCTTGAATCCCCAAAAGCGACAAACGGCTCCGAAGCCAATTCTACCGGAGTGAGCTCATCCCTTTCGAGCAAGTGGTGCCCCAGAGGAAGAATTGCGGCCATGGGCGGGCTTTCGATCGGTTCAACAATGATTGTCGGATGCTCCAGGCCACTTTTGACGAGCGCGAGATCGATACGTCCCAGAAGTATGGATTCTGTCAAAAACTGAGACGCTTGCGTTTCAACTTCCACGAACACATCTGGATAGCGGGCACGAAACGATCCGACGATCCGACCGAGGAAGGGGCCCGACAGGCTAGGCATAACGCCGATCACAAGATGACCAGATTCTTCTCTTCGCATCGCCTCGACAGCACGCGCGACCTGGTTGACGCCGCCAAAGATCCGCTTGATCTCCTCATAGAGACGCATTCCACGATCCGTAGGGACAAGTCGTCCACTCTCTCGTTCGAAGAGCTTCAATCCGCTGCCCAGTTCGAGATCCTGAATTAGCTTACTTGCAGCAGGTTGGGATATCCTGAGGACTTCCGACGCACGGCTGACCGTTCCGGTTTCAACGACCGCGATCAGGCCCTCGAGTTGCCTAAGGCTCGGATTTCTCATTCAGTATAACCCACCCGAATATCACGCCAAATTTTTCGACTTTGACTTTCTACCCCTCCGGGTTTGAAAGTTACAAGAATAATATGGGAACTAATGCCGTGACTCTCGAGATTCTCCCGCCTGAACAGGCGTTGGTGAGGTCGCAGTGATTATGCGATGTCATCAATTCATTAATGACCGCTCGCGCACGCGTGACTTTGGGGTGCGTATGTTGGCGTTCGTCAATATCCCACCTGGTTCTCTAAATTGCAAACTTGGGCGGCGAGCTCCAGGCGCAGGCGTGACGCTCGCCAAGCCAAATGCTGCCCGGCTAAAGTTCCGCTTCCGCGCCTCGCCGTGCATCAATCTTCTCTATTCTTTCGACGCGGCCCAAAATTCTAGCACCCCGATGAACCCTTTGGTTAGCTGCATTGATGCTGAAAGGGCTGCCATATGACAAGCTATGTAGTCCGAAGACTCCTTTTGGCGATACCGACTTTGCTGGCAATGCTGACGGTGGTCTTCATCCTTGTTCGACTGGTGCCTGGCGATGCGGCCGTCGCAATGCTTGGAGATCGCGCCAGCGCCGAAGCGCTAGCCGCACTCCGCGCACAACTTGGCCTCGACCAGCCGTTACCCGTTCAATACCTCCGCTTCATGAGTGACATGGTGACCGGCAATTTCGGGCTGTCCGCCGTCAGCGGCCGCGCTGTGCTTTCCGAAGTCGCTGTTGTCTTGCCCTATACACTGGAGCTGACTGCCGCGGCGATGATCATCGGCATCGCATTCGGGATTCCCCTGGGCATCGTCGCAGCTATTCGCCGCAACAAATGGCCAGACTATGCAAGCCGTCTTCTTTCACTCGTCGGCCTCTCGTTTCCTGGCTTCGTCTCGGCAATCCTGATGCTACTTGCATTTGCGGTCTGGCTGCAGTGGTTCCCGGTCATGAGCAGGCCCACCGCCAATCCGATCGACCATCTGCGAAGCCTGGCTTTGCCTGCACTCAATCTCGGACTGATCATGACGGCCTATATCGCCCGCGTCACTCGCTCCTCCATGCTGGATGTGATGGGCGAGGATTTTATCCGCACCGCACGCGCCAAGGGCGTCAAGACGAGAAGCATCATCATCCGGCATGCCCTCGGCAACGCTCTCATCCCGATCGTAACGGTGGTCGGACTCAACTTCGGGACGATGATCGGAAACTCCGTTCTCGTTGAAATCGTCTTCACGCGACCCGGCCTCGGGAAGCTCATTCTCGGCGCCCTCCAATCCCGCGACTACACCATGTTGCAAGGCCTGATGGTGGTGTTCGCCACCTTCGTCGTCCTCGTCAACATCGTGACCGACGTGATCTACGCCGCCGTCGATCCTAGAGTGAGCTACGCGAAATGACCGATATCACACTGGCATCCGCCACCCCTGAGAAAGCGCCCAACGTGGTGTTTAACGCCCTTCGCCGCAACCGTCTTTCCTGGATCGGTATAGGGCTGCTTCTGCTGATCGTGCTGGCGGCCGCATTCGCTCCGATGATCGCGCCTTATGATCCGCTGAAACAAAACATTCTACATCGATTGAGCGCGCCGTCCGCGCAGTTCTGGCTCGGAACCGACAGCTTCGGTCGCGACGTGCTCTCGCGCCTGCTCTATGGCGCTCGGATCTCGTTGGCAATCGGCTTCCTCTCCGTGATGATCGCCATGGCCGTTGGTTCGGCACTCGGAATTGTTGCGGGATATATCGGCGGCCTATTCGACCAGATCGTCATGGGTTTCGTAGACGTCATGCTGTCGTTCCCGACTCTGCTTCTCGGCCTGATGGTCGCTGCCATGCTCGGCGCCAGTTTCGAGAACCTCATCATCGCCATCGCGATCACAGAGACGGCACCCTTTGCCCGCGTCGCGCGGGGGCCGACGATCGCCATCAAGCGGCGCGATTTCATCGACGCCGCCAAATCCCTCGGCTTCACGCCCGTCAGAATCATGGGCGTCCATATCCTTCCGAACATCTTGTCCGACATCGTCGTTGTGGCATCACTGTGGATGGCATCCGCGATCCGCACCGAAGCGTCGCTCGCCTTCATCGGGCTTGGCGTTGCCCCTCCTGCGGCCACCTGGGGCGGCATGATCCGCGAGGGGTTTGAAAACATCCTCAGCGCCTGGTGGCTCGTCGTCTTCCCGTCCGTTGCGATCCTCCTCACCGTCCTTGCGCTGAATCTCCTAGGTGACGCATTGCGCGACGCGATCGATCCGAAAACGAGGAATGAGCGATGAAACAGATGACCGATCAAATCCATGGGGACGACGCCTCTCGCTCGGCGATCCTTTCGATCCGAAACCTCACAACCTCCTTTCGCGCCGGAGACAGGTGGACGACGGTCGTTCGCAATATCTCGTTCGACGTTGCGCCGAAGGAAACCGTTGCGATTGTCGGCGAATCGGGCTCGGGAAAGTCTGTGACCTCGCTTTCGATCATGCGGCTGTTATCGAAAGCCTCGAGCCGGATCGAAGGCCAGGTACTGCTTTCCGGAAAGGATCTCCTTCGTCTTCCGGAGGAAGAGATGCGGCAGGTACGCGGCAATGACATCTCCATGATCTTTCAGGAACCGATGACCTCTCTAAACCCGATCCTTCCGGTTGGAAAGCAGATCGCCGAGGCCCTGACCGTCCATCAGAATATTTCTGCTGAAGACGCCAAGCGTAAGGTGCTCTCGCTCCTCGACAAGGTTCGGATTCCAAATGCAAAGGGACGTTTCGACGAGTATCCGCACCAATTTTCCGGCGGTATGCGTCAGCGCGTCATGATTGCCATGGCGCTCGCCTCCAAGCCGAAGCTTCTGATTGCCGACGAGCCAACCACGGCACTCGACGTGACGATCCAGGGGCAGATCCTCGACCTCATCAAGGAGTTACAGAACGAGGAAGGCATGTCCGTTCTCTTCATCACCCATGACATGGGTGTGGTGGCGGAGATTGCTGACCGCACGATCGTGATGTATCGCGGCGACCAAGTGGAAACTGGACAGACCGAAGAGATTTTCCACCGCGGAAAGCACCCATATACGCGCGCCCTGCTTTCGGCTGTGCCCAAGCTTGGGGCGATGGGCGGAAGCCAGCTTCCTATGCGTTTTCCGATTGTCGATCCCGAAAGTGGCGAAGTGAAGCCTCAGATCGAGGTTCGAGATACGGTTGCTAAAGACAAGGCGCCCATCGTCGAGGTCAAGGATCTGATCGCGAGGTTCGCGGTACGCTCCGGCATTTTCGGACGGACAACTGCCGCCGTGCATGCCGTCGAGAAAGTGTCCTTCAACCTTTACGAGGGCGAGACCCTGTCGCTCGTCGGTGAGTCAGGATGCGGCAAGTCCACGACAGGTCGGTCTATCACACGCCTGACCGATCCGAAGAGCGGTAGGATCACAGTCGATGGCTACGACATGATGAAGCTTGACCGGCGCGCGCTGCGAAAGGTGCGCCAGTCGATCCAGATCATTTTTCAGGATCCGTACGCATCGCTCAACCCACGTATGAATATCGGGTCCGCACTCATGGAGCCATTCATTCAACACGGCCTGGGACGCAAGGCACAGGCGCGCGACAAGGCGGCATCCATTCTGGAAAAGGTCGGCCTTTCCGCTGAAATGATGAATCGCTATCCGCATGAATTTTCCGGCGGACAACGGCAACGCGTCGCGATTGCGAGAGCCCTAATGCTGGACCCGAAAGTCATCGTCGCAGACGAAGCCGTTTCGGCGCTTGATGTTTCGGTCAAAGCCCAGGTCTGCAATCTTCTCCTTGACCTGCAGCAGAGCTTCAATCTGGCCTTCCTGTTCATCTCGCATGACATGGCCGTCGTTGAGCGGGTAAGCCACCGCGTCGCCGTCATGTATCTCGGCGAGATCGTCGAGATTGGCCCCCGGGCGGGCGTGTTCGGTAATCCACAGCACGCCTATACCAGAAAACTGATGTCGGCTGTCCCCGTGCCGGATCCGGCACGACGCCTGATCAAACGGAACAGCCAGATCGACGAAATCAAGAGCCCGGTGCGTTCGATCGACTACGTGCCGCCGCAACGGAAGTATGTCGAGGTCTCCCCCGGACATATTGTTCGGGCTGATTAGACGCGTTTACCATGAAAGGTCGGGGAAGTCGTTCGCGACCTCGCTCTCTTTCACATCGTCAGGGAATACTCGGCGATCACATATAGTGACAAGGATAGTAGAATATGCGTGTAGGAATTGCGGGCGCCGGAGCAATCGCGATGGGCTACGCGGCCTTTCTGGATAAGCAAGGCCACTCGGCCAGCATTTGGTCTCCGTCTGGACGCGGCACGGCCGAACTCTCCAAAGGAGTTGCCTTAACGATCACGGGAGCCATCGAGGGCGAGTTCCGACCGACAGTGTGTCAAACCGCTGAGGAGCTCGCTGCGATCGATGTGATCGTATTGGCACTGCCTGCCTATGGTCATCGGTCAGTGATCGAAGCACTCATACCGTTTATCCACCAGAACCATACCGTTGTCATCAGCGGTCACCTGTCCTTCGCCGCGCTGTTTCTTGCGAGACGCCTTGCTGACCGCGGCCTCGAAATCCCGATCGTCGCGTGGAGTACGACGCTACTGACGTCCAAGCAGCGCGACCTGAACACATTCAACATCGGCACGATCCGCGGGAAAGTCGATATGGCGACGCTCCCTGTCAATTTCGCGGATGCTGGACATGCGACCTGTGCGAACCTGTTTGGGGACCGTTTTAACCTCAAGGACGATCTCCTCACGATCGCGCTGAGCAATCTGAACCCGCAGAACCACCTCGCGGTCGCCCTGTGCAATTTGACGAGGATAGAGCGCGGCGAAACCTGGGGCCAGAACACGAACCTCACATCCGCAGTCGGAAATCTTATCGAGGCGCTCGACCGCGAGCGCGTGGCGATCGCTTCAGCGTTCGGCAAGAATGTTCGCACGGTTTTTGATCACTATCGGCTCACGCACAACGTCACGGGTGGGAGCGTTGGGGAAGCGGCAGCCGCCGTCACCGCACGGGGGAACGACCCCATGGGGCCGAAAAACCTTGATACGCGCTACATCCTTGAAGATGTGCCCTTCGGTCTGACGCCGACGCTCTTGCTTGCCGAACTTGCTGGTATCGACACACCCCTTCACCGGAGCGGCGTCGATATTATCAGCGCCTGCTATGGCCGGGATCTGGGCCAAGGCAACGATCTACTTAGCGAATTCGTCCCGCTGACACGCGAAAATCTGCTTGAGCGCGTCGCAAACGGGTTTCTCCGCAACGCACCAAAAGGCACGGCGATCAGGCCATTTCGGTCGCGCAGGTTTACTGATGTTCACAAAACTCAATCAAAGCCCCGATAGGCCGTCACTGTTTACATCGACGGTGAGGCGGTCACAGCAGAGACCAACGAAAGCGTCGCCAGGGTCGGGTATTCTCCCGCCCGATTGCAAGGCCATACAAAGTATGTTGGCTGGCACATTGGGGGCTCCGCTTCGTTAGTTTCCTATCCGCTTATACGCTGCACCACATCAAGGAAATTCGAATGCGACACTGGCTGGACAAGCTGACCGACCTCGCCGCCATTCCTGGTGACGAAAGCATCTTGAAGGACGCGCTTACAACCTTTACCGAACAGACCGGTTTTGCAGGCTATGCCTATCTGAACATCCAGGCGGGGCGCTCCATCCCAATCTCAAACTACCACCCGGAGTGGCAGTCCGACTACTTTAAGAGCGGATATCTCGCTATTGATCCCATAGTTCGGCGCGCCAAATCCTTGAAACGCGCTTTCACCTGGAGCAGTGAACAGCAGACGTTTCGATTATCCAAGGCAGAACGATCCTTCTTTTCCCGGGCGGCGGCCTTTGGAATTCGCTCCGGCATCACGGTGCCCATCAAGGCCGCACACGGGTCCATGGCAATGTTCACGCTTGCCTCGGAGAAGCCGGCAATCGACATGGACCGAGAGATTGACCCTGTCGAAGCCGCATCCGCGGTCGCGCAACTTCATGCCCGCATCAATCTCGCTGATCCGACCCCAAGTGTCGAAGAGCCTATTAGCCTCGATCCCAAGGGGGCTGCCTATCTCAGCTGGATTGCTGTCGGCAAAACGATGGAGGAAGCGGCGGACCTCGAGGGCGTCAAGTACAACAGCGTGCGCGTCAAGATCGCCGAAGCAAAGAAACGTTTCGACGTGCACACCCTGACCCACCTGACTGCCGTCGCCATTCGCCGAAAGCTGATCTGAGCCTCAGTTCACCGAAACTTTTGGGATATAGCCGAGGATGGCGACCAGCGTGTTCACCACATACATCTGCGCGTGCATCTCCATGCAGGCCTGGATGTAAGTGAGGTGCTGAGCGCCGCCCGCCTCCTTACCGGATTTGTAGGTTTCGGGTAGAGCCTGGAACAGCCGATCTGCATAGTCGACCAAACGCCGATGGGTCCGGATAGCATCCACCGTCAAGCTCTCAAGGTCAACCTTAGGCAGACCCTGCGTCAGCCCGTACACGGAACGCATTTCGAGTTTATCTTCCGATGGTAGCGCGTCCGGTGCCATTCGATCCAGTCTCCAGCTTGTCCGCGGTGCGCCCCCGCAAACGTTAATCCCTGATCCCAAGCCGGGGGTTGGAAACTGTACCTGGACAGTCCTGCGACCTTTAGTACCGGAGCACCTGGACATACGTCACAGGCCCCCGGCCAAAATGGTCAGAGGATTCTGGTGTCGCAACGGCCGACACCAACCGCCAGATAGAGGTTTCCACACCCCGAGGCAGCGCGTACTGCCCTATCCGCCCTTATAGAGGGCGGACGCTGAATTCGCCAGTGCAAACATGAACATGATCAAGTAGATCGCGCAAAATGGCGAGCATCAGGGTCTGTCAGCACCAATTCCAGAAAGATCGACACGGATGCCGGCCTTGTTGGGATCGTCGCTCCGGGCTCGGCCCATGACAGGATCGCTCACGTCCACCCCAGCAGGATCTGCTGACCGCTCGATAGCGTCGCTCGCAGGCTCCTCCTGTTTAGGTTGGGACATCTCCAACGCACCAGGATCCGGCACCCGAAACACCGCCGTTCCCTCGAAATACCCCGTCTGCCAGGCGATGATCGCGTCGTCGAGAACCTCGGGAAGAACCTCGCTCTCGGTAGGATTGCCGTACCATTTCATAACGATCCGATAGACCTTGGCGAAGAGCGCAGTGCCCATTTTCAGGTTGGCGCAGGCGTCGACGATATCAGGCTTGAGTGCGCCCGCCTCCATGATGCCGAGACCGGCCGGATACTGCGTGATCCCGACCCGTATGGTGTTGCGGCTGATGTTCTGGCGGATCAGGTCCATGGCCTCGTCCGGCGTCGTCGGTTTCGGCACAAGAACGACACGGGTTCCGGATCGGACCGTAACGGCAAGCGGATCCTGCGACCCTGCCCGCTCGATGAACTGTTCGACGATCGCCGGCTTCAGGCCGGGATCCGCGCATTGCTGGATAAGGGTGGCATCGACCATACCAATTTCCTTTTCTCAGGTGTTGAAAGACATGACGGCGGGCAGATCGAAGAGCTTGGCCCAGGCGAGCGTGTTCGCCCGCTGGATGGCGACGATCGATGTGCCCCTGGTCCACCAGCCATTGCCTGTCGCGACGATGATGTCGGGGCCGTGCAGCATCGACTGCAGAGCTGGCCACAGGATGAGTTGCTCGTAGCAGATTAGTGGCACGATCCTGATACCACCGATCTCGACGACCGGGTTCTCGAAAACGTGGGCGCGAGCGCCGCCGGCCTGCCCTGTCCAGGCGAGCCATGGCTGCCACATCGAGGCGGGAACGGGCATGCGTTCACGATAGATAATCCTCGCTCCGATGGCCGAAATAGCCACCATGACATTGTCATAGCCCTCGGCGTCGACGACCGCGGCGCCGGCGATGATGGTGATGTGGAGATCCCTCATTGAGTCCTGCCAGAGACGCGCGACCGTCGGCGTCCAGAGGCCGAGCGCGCTTTCTGGGAGAACGACTACGCTAGCTCTCTCGCCGGCCGCCTTGCGCACCGTTGCGATCAGGTCACGGTGATGTTCGAGCGATCTATCGCGGCCGAGCAACTGCCCGTATTCAAGGTCGACGCCTTTCCAGCCATCCGGTAGTTTCGGTTCGGTCCACGTGGCAGTGGACCAAAGCCAGAACCCTCCGAGCGCAATGGCCGCAACCGGCCAGACTCGCGTCGTCATGACGAGAAGGCCGGCTGCAGTCGTGATAAGCCCCCACCATCCCCATTCCGGAAACAAGACGCCAGCTGCCGTCAGCGGATGCGCCCATCCAGTGATGCCGAAGGGTGGCAATCCCGTGAGCACCGCCGCCACCAGATAGCGCACCGCCCTTCCACTTCCCGGATGCCCCTTCCCCGGCCGCCCCCGAACCGGTGATGCCCAGGCCGCTGCATGCACCGCAACGAATGAGAAGGAGGCGCCCGCCCAAAGCAGGAGCGCGGGCCAGAGATCGGAGGAATAGAAATTCGCGACGCCCTGCGGCAGGCCGCGTGAAGCGGCGAGGAAATAGCCTGTCGACACCAACGCAGCGACAAGACGCGAGGGCGCCATCGCCCAGAGCGCCGGAAAGAGCATTGCCACCGGTAGGGCCAGCACATTGCCGCTCCAGCCGAGCCAGCCGCAGGCCACTGCGGCGATGATGAACAAAGAGGATCGCCGACGCTGACCGGTGGGATCATGGATCGAAGATGATGACTGGGCGGGCAAGGCCGAGCAGGCCCGCAGCGGGGATTGGGCCGAAATAACGGGAGTCATAGGAGCTCGCAAAGGAAGAGTGGAGAAAGAGGTATCCTGGCGGCACGACACCGTCGGGAAAGGAGGCGATAGCCCTGTCCTCGCCGTCGGTTTTCAGGACAGCGGATAGGTCGAGCGAACGGCCATCGATGACGACGTGATCGCCGATCTCAATACGCTGGCCGGGAAGTGCGGCGACGGTCTTGATGAGTGGGGCAAAGCCACCGGCACATAGCCCACGCCGGAGATAGCCGCGCCGGCGCGCTTGCTCGAACAATGGGTTCACCGGTGGGCAGACGAAGACAAGGTCGCCCGCCTCAACCGGACGGTCGAGCCTCTCGATCCACCAGAGCCCGAGTGGCTCGCTCGGTGTCAGGTTCAGCCTGTAGCCACCGATCAGCCCGGCGACCGCGGCGCCGGCGATAATCATCGAAGCAGCACCGAACAACATGATCACACCACGGCCCCTCATTGCTTCATCACCGGGGTCTGACGCCGGGTTTGACGCAATTCCTCCGCCTTCTTCAACGTTTCCACCATTCGTTCATGGGCGGCGAGCTGCTGCGCCGTGCGCATGATCGGCCAGGCTTGCTTGAGCTCCTCGCGCTCTTGTCGCTGGAGACCGTCGGCGAGCTTGTTGAAGAGCGGGCCGGACGGCTCGCGGGCCGCATTTGTGAGCAGGGTGCGCTCGCGGAATCTCTCCGTGACAGCCTTGTTGAACCCGTCGATTTCGAGTTTGGTCTCACGGTTGCTGAGCGCATATCCAAGCGCTGCCGGTATATCGTTGCGGTCGATCGCGTCGCGTACGCGCTCCAGCACAGCGCGGGCCGCCGGCGACAGCGCCGGAATGTCAATCGACACGCGCTGGCGCAGCGCCTGTTCGTCAGCCGCCATGCGCTGTGTCGCGTTTTCGCGCATCTGAAGATAGCGTTCGAGATCGCGCGTCAATGCCGGCACGTTGAGCTCGGCCACACGGCGCGCCTCGCGCTCCGCCTTGCTGGCGAGAATACCGGTCTTGCCCTTGAGCGGCCCGATCGACGCCGGCTCGGTGGCGAGCTTCTGCAGTGTCTGATTGGCAGCTTGTTTGTCGGCGAGAACCGGGTCGAAGTTCATCGCCCGGAGGGCCGCTTCCGGATCGGCGAAGACGTAGCGGAAGCGGATGGAAACGTCTTCCCACTGCTTCCTCAGCGACGGGTCGCCGTCGAGCTTCTCGGCGACTGTGTCCTGGACGGACGACGGGAATAACGTGACGCCGGCGACCATGGGTTTCGCCTCCTTCTTCGCTTGTGTTGTCGAGGATTGGCGCAAGCCGAGACGTTCACCGAGCGCGCGAAGACGGTCGGTAAGATCGGCGAGCCTGTTCTTCTGGCGCAGCGTCCAGTCGAGTTGGTCGTGCAGCAGCGTGCGCGCGACCTGGGCGATGCGCAGGCCGCGGTTCTCGGCGAAACGAAGCGCCTGCCGGTAGAGCGTGCCCCGCTCATAGTCGAGCGTGGTCTCCTTCGCGTTTTTCCGCGACAGAACCTTCGTCAACCCGCCGTTCAAATCAAACGACCGGCGCCCGAAATAAACCTGCAGATCCTCGCAATGGCGGGTCATCGCGACATAGGCGAGGTGCCGGTCGAGCGACAGCGACGCCAGCACCTTCACCCGATCGACGGTCGCACCTTGGGACTTGTGGATCGTCGTGGCGTAGCCGTGGTCGAGATTGCTGTAGAACCGCTGCTCGACCGTCACCTGGCGCCGCTGATCGCCCTCGCCGACGACAGCGACGACGCGGTTCGGCGTGGCCTCGACGACATGGCCGATCATGCCGTTCTTGACGCCGAGCGATCCTTCGTTCTTCAGGAAGACGATCTGGTCGCCGGCATCGAAGTGGCGCATACCGCCGGCGGTCCGGAACGCATGCCCTGCCCCGACAATGCCGCGTTCGACCAGTTTTGCACGGGCCAGCTCATTCAGTATATGCACGTCGCGGCGCAGATGCGCCAGGATCAGCATCGACTTCTTCGGGTCGTAGTCGTGGTTCCATGATCCGATCAGGCTCTCAATCGCTTCCGCCTTCAGCCTCTCGCCGATGACATGGCCGCGGGTGCGATAGGCAAGAAGCGCCTGGTCGATATGCCCACGCGCGAGATCGAGCGAGGCATGTCGCATCCAGTCCTCGCGCTGGCGATAGATCGTCTCCAGTTCGGCATAGCCGATGCGGTCGACAATGGCGCGGAAGGCGGCACCCGCCTCGATCGGCTGAAGCTGCTCGGGGTCGCCGATGAGGACGATCTTCGCGCCCGCCCTGACCACGGCATCGACGAACCCCGCCATCTGCTTCGAGGCAACCATGCCAGCCTCGTCCATGACGAAGACCGTTTTGTCGTCCAGAACGTCACGGCCGCGGCTCCAGCGGAGCTCCCACGACGCAAGCGTGCGGCTCTCGATGCCGGCCTCCTTCTCCAGACCCTCAGCCGCCTTGCCTGCAAGCGCACCACCGACAACGCGATATCCGGCCAGTTCCCATGCCTCACGGGCCGCCTTCATCATCGTGGTCTTGCCGGCCCCGGCGCGTCCGACGACAGCGGCGATACGGGCAGGCCCTGCAATGCGCTCGATCGCAGCTTTCTGCTCGTCGGACAGCCGTTCATGCCGCTTGAACGTGGCGTCGAGAGCGGAGTGGGCTATGCCCCTTCCCTCCCGGTTCAACAACCACGTTGCCTGCCGCGCCATCGTCGCTTCCAGCCGGATCATCGCCCGCGTCGAATAACGCGCCAGCAGCTTCTCGCCCGTGGCAAAATCGATCGTGTCGCGCTGCAGCCGCAGCACTTCCGGGTTCAGGATGATCTTCAGCATCAATTGCTGGAAGATCCCCGGATCGTCGACATAGCGATACAGGACCTTGGCCACGTCGCGCTCGTCGAAGACGCTCTTTTCCCGCGTGATCAGGTCGAGCACGATGGCGGGATTGCGTAGGATCCGGCGGGTGTTTTCCGAGCGTCGCTGCTCGTTCAGCTCGATGCGTTCCAGTTCCGGGCGGACACCCTGTTGTTCCGCCTTGCGCTCGATCGCCTTGGCTCCGACCCCGAGATGGATAGTGGGTTGAAGATCGATACCCTGCTTTTCGTAGGAACGGCCGTCGACGTGCAAATCAAAGCCGCCGAGGGCCAGATGATGGTTCAGCCGCTCGAACCATCCATCGCGTAGCACGTTAAAATCATCAGTCGAACCGGCCCAGAGTTCGTAGAGAATTTTGCCGGACTTCGTGCGCACCGGCTGGCCGTCCTCTCCGATGACAGCGACCTTCTTCGACCCGAACCCGTCGTCGGAGAGCGGCCGCAACGTGGTCATCAGATGGATATGCGGATTGCCGGGATTGTCGTGATAAACCCAATCGGCGACCATGCCTTTCGCCAGGATGTGTTTCTCGACAAAATCCCGGACCAGGGCGATGTTCTGCTCCGCCGACAGTTCCAACGGCAAGGCAATCGTCAGGTCACGGGCTAGCTGCGCATCGGCACGCTTCTCGAAAGTTTCGACCTTGTTCCAGAAGGCTTCCGATGCTCCGGCGACCGAACGATCAGCGGTCAGTGGACGAACCCACTTCGGGGAGCCTGTGGGTAATACGAACTCCTCGTGGAGCAGGCCTTGTTTACGCGTGTAATCAATTGTGCGGGCCTCACGCTCATATTCCATCTTCGCACAGTGCCGGTAGGCCGCAGACAGCACGACACTGCGGCCGGAACCGCGGCTGACGATGCTTGCTGAGAAATGGGCGATGGCCACGGCGACGGAAACTCCAGGTTCGAACGGGGTTCGTCCGGAGCGGCTGGGGCCATCGGGCACCGCCAAGGCAGGAAAGCAACACGTCGCATCGCGACGTATAATTGCGCCCTTGGAACCGCTCCTTCGGATCGGCGGGATCATTCACAAAAGCATCGCCCTTGGCGATCTGCAGATCTGCAGATTTCAATTCAGGCACATCCCGGAGAGTCTGGGCGTCGCAAGTGCAACGCCCAGACTTCAAAAGGAGCAACCGGAGGAATGAAGAAACCGTCATCGAAGATCAGGGAAGAGATCGCAAGATTGCAGGACCAGCTGAAGCAGGCCGAGACCCGTGAGGCCGAACGCATCGGCCGCATCGCATTGAAGGCCGGTCTCGGGGAAATCGAGATCGACGAGGCAGAGCTTCAGGCTGCCTTCGAGGACGTCGCCAAACGGTTTCGCGGAGGCAAGGGTATTGCGACCGGGAGAAAGAATGCTGGCGAGAGCAGAAGCGGCGGTGAGCCGTCCACGGCGCAGTCGCCTGGCGCGGATGCGGGCGGGGGTGGTGAGGCTTGAGCGGATGGCGAAATCAGCGACGGCAGAGGCGCGCAAAAAGGACACGCGCGAAAAGATCGAACTTGGCGGCCTGATCGTCAAGGCGGGGCTGCGGTACGAGAAGCGTTCCTTGCTGCTCGGCCTGCTGATCGATGCCGGCAGGCGGATCAAGGGCGACGAGACGGAAAAGGCCCGACTGGCGGCAATCGGCGCGGAGGCTTTCGACAATGACGGCGAATAGGACGCTGCTGGCAGCCCTGCCGGCGATCATAATGCTTGTGGCGATGATCCTGACTTCGGGCGTGGAGCATCGGCTGGCGGCACTCGGAACATCCCCGCAGGCGAAGGTTTCGCTGGGCCGCGTCGGGCTCGCCCTGCCCTATA